>ERZ773258.2035-NODE-2035-length-13776-cov-3.277021_pt1 | contig 13776 bp, 8 predicted proteins | sample MGYA00511962_ERZ773258 | MGnify/ENA primary metagenome ERZ773258 (study PRJEB29015, sample SAMEA2737755) | human gut metagenome | biome: human gut; feature: human-associated habitat; material: faeces | place: China | collected 2012 ... | reverse complement strand
AGGAGCATCCGCCCACCAGTACCAAGGAGACACTCCCATCATTTCCGAAAGCGAAAAAAGTCCGTACGCAGCTCCCCGCCTGTCGCTTCCCGCTACTACCAGCGCTTTGCTGACTCCGGGGAATGGACGGGAAACCGTCTGAATCAGGAATCGTTCCCATGCCCCTTCCAAAGAAGAGATATCTAGCTTGCCCTTCTCAGCTAACTGGCGGATCAGCCGATTTTTCTCAACTGTACCCACAATAATAATCTCTTTGTCGCCTTTCAGTTTGTCCGTCAACCGTAATTGTTGTCCGGTCACTGATTCGACGTCCGAAACAAAAAGCTCCGCAGTCTTATGTACCACCAGATAGTCATCAGTATCATAAACTACTACAGCTTTCGCTTTCGAAGTAACCAAGGGAAAAGCATACTTACTCTGAATAGCATTCTCTTTAATGACTACCTGCGACTGTAGGGCAGAAGTAACCGACAATACTATTAATAAAAAAAGGATTCTCATTGATAAAGTTTATTATAGTTGTTTTTCAGTTTATTTACTACTATCCGCGGAAACATACGATTGTTCTCCCTCCAAAAGTCATAATTATCTCCGGTAATATAAGCTACTTATTATTCAATTAAGGATAAAAAATAACCATTATCGCATGAAAAGCTGTCATTCACTATAAAATGACGAGCATTTATCATTTATTGAACAGCAAATTTCCTTCATTCTTCTCTGATTGGCTTTTCTTTGCAATATTCCTTTTAAGGAGATTTACTTCTTCTATTTAACATATATAAAGATAATTACCATGAAAAAGAATTTTCTAGCAGTGCTATTCGCATTGGCTCTTTGTAGCCCGACATTCGCTCAATGGAAGCCCGCCGGTGATAAGATAAAGACTCCGTGGGGTGAGCAGTTGAATCCTAAAAACGTATTACCAGAGTACCCACGCCCCATTATGGAACGCCAGGATTGGAAAAATCTGAATGGTAGCTGGAATTATGCAATTACTAAAAAAGGAGAACCGGCACCAAGCAATTACCAAGGAGAGATATTAGTTCCGTTTGCAGTGGAATCTTCCCTGTCAGGAGTAGGCAAAACTGTTAACGAACATCAGGAATTATGGTATCAGCGTACTTTTGATGTACCGTCAGCCTGGAAAGGCAAACAAATACTACTGCATTTCGGAGCTGTGGACTGGAAAGCCGACGTCTGGGTAAATGACGTAAAAGTAGGACAACATACAGGAGGCTTCACTCCATTCTACTTTGATATTACTTCCGCATTGAATAAAGGCAATAACCAGCTGGTTGTGAAAGTGTGGGACCCCTCTGACCGTGGCGAACAGCCGAGAGGAAAGCAAGTAGAAAGACCGGAAGGAATCTGGTATACACCAGTCACAGGTATCTGGCAGACTGTATGGCTGGAACCGGTAGCTGCCCAGCATATCGCCCATCTGAAAACGACTCCGGATATCGACAAGAAGACTGTCAAAGTGGAAGTAGCTACCAACGTATGTTCTCCGGACAAAGTGGAAGTGAAAGTATTCGACGGCAAAAATCTCGTAGCCAAAGGAGCAGCGCTCAATGGCGTACCGGTAGAATTAACAATGCCGGAAGACGTTAAATTATGGACACCCGAATCTCCTTCACTTTATGATATGGAAGTCACTCTTTATAAAGACGGCAAAGCTATAGACCAAGTGAAGAGTTACACCGCTCTCCGCAAATTCTCAACTCATAAAGATAAGAATGGCATTACACGCCTGCAACTCAACAACAAAGACTATTTCCAGTTTGGTCCGCTCGACCAGGGATGGTGGCCGGACGGTTTATACACAGCGCCAACAGACGAAGCATTGGTATATGACTTGAAGAAGATCAAAGACTTCGGCTACAACATGGTACGCAAGCACGTAAAAGTAGAACCGGCACGCTGGTATACTTATTGCGACCAACTCGGACTGATCGTATGGCAAGATATGCCGAACGGTGGCCGCGGTCCTGCCGAATGGCAGATGCACAAGTACTATGATGGCGCAGACGCCATCCGCTCCGCAGCATCAGAAGCTAACTATCGCAAAGAATGGAAAGAAATTATCGACTACCTGTATTCTTATCCGAGCATCGGCGTATGGGTACCTTTCAACGAAGCATGGGGACAATTCAAGACTCCTGAAATCACTAAATGGACAAAAGAATACGACCCCAGCCGTCTGGTAAACCCTGCCAGTGGAGGTAACCACTACACGTGCGGTGATATTCTCGACCTTCATAACTATCCCGGACCGAACCTCTATCTCTACGATCCGATACGCGCTACCGTACTGGGCGAATATGGCGGTATAGGTATGGCACTGAAAGGACATCTGTGGCTGGCAGACAAGAACTGGGGCTACGTGAAGTTCAACACGCCGGAAGAAGTAACTAATGAATACATAAAATACGCAGACCATTTATTGGAACTGATCGAGAAAGGCTTCTCGGCTGCCGTATACACACAAATCACAGATGTGGAAGAAGAAGTGAACGGTCTGGTTACTTACGACCGGAAAGTTATTAAAGTAGACGAGCCTAAAATCAAAGCCATCAACCAGAAAATTTGCAACTCGCTAAATAAATAAAAGTTTCATATTAATGAATAAACTATTCTCTACAATCATGTCAGTTTGCCTCGCATGCAATGTGCAGGCAACTGACCTGTTTAAAACGAGTCAGGATATCGCTTTGCGTGCGCCGTCCGTACCTCTGATCACTTCCGACACTTATCTTGCTATCTGGTCTCCCTACAACGAACTGAACGAAGGGAACACCGAACACTGGACAGCCGCCACCCATCCTTTACTGGGTGCGCTTCGGGTAGACGGGAAAGTATATCGTTTCATGGGCAAGGACAAGCTAAATCTCGAAACAATCCTTCCGATGACAAACACCGAACGTTGGGAAGCAAAGTTCACCATGAGCCAACCGGCAGCCAACTGGATACAGCCCCAGTTCGATGATTCCGGATGGACCAAGGGCAAAGCCGCTTTCGGCACCAAAGACATGAAACGCATCGGTACAGAGTGGAACACCGAAGACATCTGGGTACGCCGTAGTTTCAACCTCGATCAAGACCTGACAAACGACATTATCTACTTACGTTATTCACACGACGATGTATTCGAACTCTATCTGAACGGAGAAAAACTGGTGGCAACCGACTATTCATGGAATGACGATGTTACCATCGAACTATCCGCATCAGCTAAAGCCAAGCTCCGTAAAGGAACAAACATTATTGCAGCACACTGTCACAACACAACCGGCGGAGCATACGTTGATTTCGGCCTGTTCCGTGAAAACAAACAGCTCAGCAACTTCAAGGAAGCTGCTATCCAGAAGTCTGTTGATGTATTGCCGACACAGACCTACTATACATTCACCTGCGGTCCGGTAGAACTGGATCTCGTATTCACAGCACCTCTGCTGATGGAAGATCTTGATCTTATCTCGACTCCTATCAACTACATCTCCTATCGGGTACGTTCACTCGACAAGAAACAACATGATGTGCAAGTGTATATCGAAACAACCCCGCAACTTGCCGTACACGAACCGTCACAACCAACCATCTCAGAAAAGGTCAGCAAAAACGGGATGGATTACCTCAAGGCAGGTACCATCGACCAGCCTTACGTAAAACGTAAAGGAGACGGTGTACGCATCGACTGGGGATATGCTTATCTGGGAAGTAACAGCGCACCCAACAAGGACTTAAGCATAGGTAACTACTATGACATGAAGCAAGCCTTCATCACCAACGGCAAACTATTGCCCAACTCCCAGGATTTCATTACCCGCAGCGAAAGCGACATGCCCGCTATGGCTTATACCGAAAACTTAGGCAAGGTAGACAATCAAGGGAAAAGCGGATATGTGATGTTAGGCTACGACGATATCTACTCTATCGAATATTTCTACGAACGCCGCATGGCATACTGGAAACACAACGGTCAAGTCAGCATCTTTGATGCTTTCGAACGTGCGCAGGCTTCTTATCCCTCATTGATGAAACGTTGCCGTGCCTTCGACCAACAACTGATGGCTGATGCAGAAAAAGCCGGAGGCAGGAAATATGCCGAACTACTCGCATTGACTTACCGCCACTCCATTACCGCCCATAAACTCCTTACCGACAAGGAAGGCAACCTGCTTTTCTTATCCAAAGAGAACCATAGTAACGGCTGTATCAACACAGTAGACCTAACTTATCCATCCGCTCCACTATACCTTATTTACAATACGGAACTGATGAAGGGAATGCTCAACTCTATCTTCTACTACAGCGAAAGCGGACGCTGGAACAAGCCTTACCCCGCTCATGACTTAGGAACTTATCCAATAGCCAACGGGCAACTTTATGGTGAAGATATGCCTATCGAAGAAGCCGGAAACATGATTCTGGTAACTACAGCCATCTCTATGATGGAAGGCAATGCCAACTATGCTTCCAAATACTGGGAAACATTATCAACATGGGCAAACTATCTGATTGAGAACGGTCTGGACCCTGAAAACCAACTTTGTACAGATGACTTTGCCGGACATCTGGCACACAATGCCAATCTTTCCGCCAAAGCGATCATGGCAATCGCCGGATACGGAGAAATGGCACGTATGCTGGGCAAAGAAACAACTGCGAACAAATACATCGAAACCGCCAAAAGACTGGCGATAGAATGGGAGAAGATGGCATTTGACGGCGATCACTACAAACTGGCATTTGACAAACCGGGAACGTGGAGTCAGAAATACAATCTGATATGGGACAAAGTGTTTAACATGAACATTTTCCCGCAGAAAGTATTTGATACGGAAATTCCTTTCTATCTGACCAAGCAAAATAAATATGGTTTGCTATTGGACTCCCGCGCACAATATACCAAATCCGACTGGGTACTATGGAGTGCCTGTATGTCTCCAGACGATGCTACGTTCCAAAAGTTCATCGACCCGATCTATACTTATGCGAACGAAACAACTTCCCGTGTGCCTATCAGCGACTGGCATGATACGAATACAGGAAAGATGATGAATTTCAAGGCACGTTCCGTAGTAGGTGGCTACTACATGAAGCTACTGATGGAAAAAGTCAAAGAACAGAAATAAAACGAATACTCTTTTCCTCGTTGAATATAGACAAACAGCCCTTTTGCCTAGCGTAAAAGATGCTGTTTGTCTTTTTTCATATCATTTAATGATACGATCAGTTTTCCGGAGTTATATCATCAATCAGATATTGTCCGTCAACGTTAACCACTCTGACCGGGATACTCACGGCACGTTCATACTGGCTGCCTTTAGCCGAAGTATAGTTAACCTCATACCAATTATCATTCAGATGTTTCACCGACAATGTTTTCATGTCATTTTCACCTAAATCTTGCGCACGAATGATCGGATCGGCATCTGTCGCCTCTATCAGCCTATCAACTTTCTCTATCAGCTCTTTGGTCAGAAACTTTTGCTTAATTGAATCCCCAAGTGCGAGAGCTTCTTTACCGGTGGACATGAAACTGGCAGCATAAGCCTCATAAAAGTCTTCAATCATGCCGATGGCTTCTTGTTCAATTCTACTACTGTCCGACACATTCGCCTGTACGTCAGCTGGTTCTGCCGATGTATCCATATTCTTCCGGCTCTGATTGGAACAGGAAAGAAGAAGCATTACGGACTGCAATAATAACAAATGTACAATTCTCAATTTCATAACATTAATGGTTCTTGTTTTAAACTAATAATCAGATTTCCAAACTAATCAGCCTCCCCCTTCAGAATCTCTTCAGTTTTATCCTGACCGGTATAAAAATCTATATTTGCAAAATAACACAAATATTTCCAGAAATAAAGCGTCAGGAACATTCGCACATCACGATCTGTTTTAAAATCACTGCAAAAATGATCCGTGTTCCTGGCAATTTCCCAAAATATCATAACCGAAGAAACTCCTCCTGTCGCATTTTCCGCTTTGACATACGCTTTCAAGGCCGGATGAATGGCCGGTTCCAATTCTCTTTGCCAATATGTGAAGCCATCCAACCGTTTCTTAAACGGCAATATTATATACTCAACCTGAGCTTTCATATACGCATATTGTAGTGAATCGGCAACAAGGCTAAGAGAGCCACCATGCTCCTGCTGATTCTTGGATGCTTGTTGATAAGCATCAGACTGACGATATTCTGACGGAGAAACACCATCCGGAACAAACAGCGTGCAAGAATCATTCAGAATAGCTCCATCAACAAAATAGGAATGAAGTAAACCACCCGCAATCCCTATGTTTTCATTTACCACCTAGCATCTCATGAATTACATCCTCTCTTTTATTGCTAAGTTCATCTATCAACTTTTTCGTGTGTTGTCTTATTGCTGGACTGAAGATTTGGGGATACTCCTTTTCGATTTCATCCAAAGACTTCAAAATAATCATGTTTTACTTTCCGCTTTCCAGCATGGCAGCGACTTCTTCTGCCACATAACTGGTAGACTCGTTTTTTGAAAAGAGAGGCAGCTTGTTTGTAAGCATCCATAGCCAGGCTCTTTTTAGCATTCTCTTCCAGCATCATTCCCTTACCTAAAATATAGTAAGGATCATCCGGAGAGAATTTCTCCATTTGCAACATGGTTTGCAGTGCTTTCTCCTTCTGTCCCAACGCCATTAAGTATTTAATCTTATTTGCATATGCCAGTTTGTATGAAGGCTCCAAAGCTATCGCCTCATCTGAAAGATGAATAGCCTTATTTAAAGAATCGGAATCATTAAAGAAACCCGCAGTTTTCACAGATTGGTTATTCTTCTCAACTGCTTTGGGAGAAATCTGAGCTATCGCAAAACTCGTGTTCGTGCATAAAAGCAAAATAATAAGTGTTCTCATAATTCTATTTATTATCATTGATTAGATTTTGTTTAATGTGATACACAAAGAACGACAAAAAACAATAGAAACACGAACATTTTCTATTCAAAAAATGATAAAATCTATTCAACAATAAAAATAAGGCAGCCTTTCTCATTCAGTACAAACGAATTTTGATAAAAAGAATTATCAACATGAAACAGCAATCCGATTAGTATTTATAGAGTAATGAACAGTTTCTTTCTTAGATTGAACGTTTTTTTTCCTTCTTTATTCATCGAAACCGCTATCTTTGTAGTAGTTCACATGATACTAAAATAGCACAGAGAAAGTGCTGAACATAAAAATCATACAATAAAATAGACAACTAAAAATAGACAGCACTAATATGAAAAACAAACCGTTATTATTTTTACTCTCAGTATGCGGACTTTTAGCAATATCTGCACGTGGAGAAAATCCACCCGCTAAAGTGATATTCGAACAGTACATGAATCAAGCTCAAACTTTTGCCGATAACTATCCGCGTGAAAAAGCATATCTGCATTTTGATAATACAAGCTATTATGTGGGCGACACGATATGGTTCAAAGCATATGTCACTCTTGCCGAAAAACAAGTTTTCAGTTCAATCAGCCGTCCTTTGTATGTGGAACTGGTAGATCAGGCAGGGCACGTTACTGATAAACAGATCATTAAACTATCACAAGGAGAAGGCAACGGGCAGTTTGTACTCCCCCAGTCAATGCTATCCGGTTATTACGAAGTACGTGCTTACACCCGCTGGATGCTTGCATTCAGTGATCCGCAGTACTTTTCACGTACTTTCCCTGTCTATCAGCTTTCTCATAGCGACCAGTTGGAGCGTAGTATCAGCACCTATGAGTTGAGTCCGTCTATGGAGAAAAGGCCGGAAGAAACAAGAGAGAAGCTGAGTCTGCGTTTCTTTCCGGAAGGAGGACAGTTAGTCGAAGGGATAACTTCGCAGGTTGCTTTCAAAGCAGAAAGCAAAAATGAAGGAAATATTCAATTATCAGGCACACTTTATACCAAAGAAGGGCAAGAAATCACGTCTTTTGAAACTTTACACGATGGAATGGGAGCTTTTGAGTATACGCCTTCTGCTCTGCCGGCAATCGCTAAAGTAAACTTTCAAGGAAAACAGTATGAATTTACCCTCCCTAAAGCACTGCCAAGCGGGTATATTCTGAAAGTAGGCAATAATGCAGGGGCTATTTCTGTGACGGTATCATGTAATGCAGCGACCCCGCAGGATACATTAGCCGTTTTTATAAGCCATCAGGGACGTCCCCATGCCTATCAGCTTATCCACTGTCAGGCAAATAAGCCTCAGCAATTTACAGTATTGTCGCGCAAGTTACCGGCAGGAGTCTTACAAATCAGTCTGCTCAATCGTGCCGGAAATACTTTATGCGACCGCTTTATCTTTGCTTCTCCACGGGCTCCTTTACAAATCTCGCCCAAAGGTTTAAAAGAGATTTACGCTCCTTATGCTCCCATCCGCTGCGAACTGCAGTTGAACAACGCCATAGGAGAACCGATACCCGGCAAATTATCAGTCAGTATCCGTGACGCCGTCCGCTCTGATTATATGGAATATGATAACAATATCTTCACCGACCTTCTACTTACATCGGACTTGAAAGGCTACATTCATCAACCCGGCTACTACTTCACAGAGAGTTCTCTCCGGAAACAGAAGGAACTGGATATACTGTTAATGGTACACGGATGGCGTAAATATGATATGACACAACAGATCGGTATCAGCCCATTCACCCCACTTCAGTTGCCAGAAAGCCAACTGGTACTTTATGGACAAGTCAAATCTACGATTCTCAAAAACAAGCTGAAGGATATAGCTCTCAGCGTAATGGTGAAGAGAGATGCAGAGATTATTACCGGTCAGACCGTTACGGATGAGAACGGACATTTCAGCATTCCGCTGGAAGATTTCGAGGGATCAATGGAAGCTGTGATCCAGACTCGCAAAGTGGGAAAAGAACGAAATAAGGACGCTTCTATTCTCATCGACCGGCATTTCTCGCCTGCTACGCGTGCATACGGTTACAGAGAGTTGCACCCGGAGTGGAGCAACATTGCCCACTGGCAACAGGAAGCTGAAAAATTCGACTCTTTATATATAGATTCCATCCGTCGGGTAGACGGGCTTTATCTTTTGGACGAAGTTGAAATCAAAAGTAAGCGGCGCCGTCAAAGTACGAATATGGCGACTAAAATTAATGAGCAAAGTATTGATGCCTACTATGATATACGCCAGGCTGTCGATCAGCTTCGCGACAATGGCAAAGTTGTCACCACTATCCCGGAGGTGATGGAAAAATTAAATCCACTCTTTTACTGGGACCGTTCCAATGATAACTGTACTTACCGCCAGAAACCGATCTGTTATATTATGGATAACAAAATTCTATCGTCAACAGAAGTAAACATGATGCTGACTGAAATAGACGGTTTGGCTTCTATTATCATCAGTAAAGGCACAGGAGGAGTAGATGATGAAATTATCCAGAATACCAAAATGTCTAATTCCAATGATGTAGATGTATCGAAACTGGACAAATATAGTATTTTCTACCTCATTCCATTGCCCAGACATGATGTTCTGAATAAACACGAGACTGCGGCTCTTGGTACCCGGCAGACTGTTATGCAGGGATATACACCGGCATTGGAGTATTATTCTCCTGCTTATATAGATAAAGAATTATACATGGATAAAGCAGACAAAAGACGAACTCTTTACTGGAATCCGACTGTGCAGACGGATGAAAATGGAAAGGCAGTGATCGAATGTTACAATAATCAGTATTCCACGCCATTGATTATTCAAGCTGAGACACTGAGTAATGACGGGAAGCTAGGGAGCGTGACGTATTCTACAGTTGCAGAAACGAAATAGTATGCTTTAGGATATTTGACAATAAACGGCACACAATCAGTCCTAAAATAACTTTTCAAAATAAGAGAAGAGGGTGAATTCAATAACTTGAACTTCACCCTCTTCTTGAATCATTAGATTAGCGATTAATAGAAACTACCATTCAATTGCTTGATCTTCGTCTGGAATCTGAGTATTGATATCACGTGATAATGTCAATGTACCTTTTACATGATAGCGAATGATGGTACCTTCCACTGGTATATAATTGAAATAATAATCAACATTATTAATTATTACATAACGGTGTTCCAGATAAGGCTTCGCGTCATCCATTGATGAAGAAATACGAAATGAAGGAGTCACGTCCTTGTTTAATTCAAATCCAATCTCTTCTGCATTATCACAGGAAATAGTAACCGAACCATTCGTCTCACCATTAAAAGCAAATTTGATTTTATACTTTCTACGGTCTGTATAATCCTCATCTACTATTCCTGCATACGTAAAAATAGTCTGTTCATCTATCACATACCCTCTTATTGACGATTTTGTGATAGATTCTGCTGTTTCTATCGGTTTACCATCTCCATCATATCCCGTCACCACCTTGTTGGTTATTCCTGTACCAGAATAATCGCCAGAGTAATCATTAAATGGGAAGATTCTCAATATCGCCTTAGCATAGTCTTTACGTGGATGAGCTACGTAGTTGTAAGACGCGTCGTCTACAATCTGCAATGGGAGTACCCATTTTTCTGACATATCAATGTTGCGAAAATCAAATTTAAGATCCAGTAAACCTTTATTTTCTCCTGCTTTTATCTGTAGAGATTCTGGATATGAAGCGTATGCCAATCCTTCTGCTCCCATATCCTCATAATATAGTTCTGTACGTGTAGCGTAACGAGCGTAATTCAAAATATTCAATGTATCAGCATCATGTGCTACGTGTACAGTGACATTACTTGGATTATCGGTAGAACCACTAACAAGTATCGGTAACTGATAATTGGACCTCCCTTCTCCTCCTTCTGCATAATTTCCTTCTGCATCATGGCGGCTATAAGGTACATATATATTCGTCACTCCCTTACTATCCAGTTGTGAACTGAAAGAAATGTAGTGCTCATATTGTTCATCTTCCCATTCCGAATTGCAGGAAGTTCCCAACATTGTCATTGCAGCCAAAGCTGCCAAAGTATATATTTTCTTCATATATAAGTCTTTATGTTTAGAATTAATCATACATTGTCCATCCTGGGTTCTGTGTTAAACGTGAATTACGTTTCAACTCACTATGTTTGATAGGCCATAACCATAGCTTTTCCGAGAAAGTAGACGGGAGATTGTAAACAGGAATTGCCGAATGGAATTCGTCTCTCTTAGCTTCACCAACAAAGACATTACAACCGTATATTTGCAGAGATTCTTCTACTGGCGCATCTTTCCAACGGCGAATGTCAAAGTAACGTTTTCCTTCGCCCATTAACTCTATCATACGTTCACGTTTTAATGCTTTACGCATATCATCAACCCCACTCTGCAGATAAAATTCGTCTGGATAGTCAGGCAACCCGGCACGAATACGTACCGGATGAATACCTCTTTCCATTTGTTCTTTATCACGGCTGATAGTGTAGGTTGTCGCCTCATTCCAAGAAGGTATATTGTATGTTCCAGTCAACTCATTCAATGCTTCAGCATAAAGCAGTAGAATATCCGCATAGCGAATTGCTGTTTCAGCTTTCGCAACATAATTGCCTGGATAGTCGTTTGGATGAACAAACTTTTTGATTCCTATACCTGTACGCAAGTAGAAACCGTCATTACGATAACCATCGGAACTTCCAAAGTAGTACCAAACTTGTTGATTTACATCGGCAGGTTTGCTTTCAGTCTGGCTCAAATAATACCAGGTACAGCCATTATAAGCAACAGAAGCATAGAATCGTGGTTCGCGTTCTACATATTGCAAAGAAACATTCATCCCAGTTTTGGCCTGATCGTTATCTCCTTTCTTCGGATCATATTTCCAACCTAATTCCGGATATTTATTATCCTTCAAGTCTTGCAAATCAGTAAATCCGGTTCTACGTTCACGAGTATCTACAATACCTTGATAATTAGCTACTCCTTGATACATAGAGTTCATACCCGGCTCATTACTACCATTATTCATATAATATGCATCCAGCATTTTCTGTGTCATACCATGACAGTTCCAGCCGCCATCATCTTTGGGCATCTGATGAAGTACCAACATATCTATATTTGTTGCCCCGCGTGTAAATATCAGTTCTTTATTGTTTGCAGGTAATATAGTACCATCAAAGATAGTACGATATGATCTGAGCGGGTCAATATTTGTCCATCCTTTTGGCCAGGGTTGATTGGAAAACTCGCCATCAGCCGGTGGAGTAACAGTCGGACGTTCAGAAGGTCCATTATCAGATGTGGATTTATTTACAATATTCAACTCATAAACATCTAAATCGATGACATCACGGCAAGCGGCAGCAGCTTTTGCCCATTTTTCTTCACTATATTCGGAAGAAAGCAAACGACGCCCTTCATCATCTACCAATTGCTGCGCATATTCATCATTATTTCCATTAGCAAACGGACTAGCTGCAAAAATCAGTGCATAAGCACGAACTGCCAATGCAGCTCCACGAGTAGGTCGGCCTATAGCATAATTATCAGTACGACGATCATATTGTAACTCTTTAGTAGCCTGTACCATTTCGTCACTGATATATTGTGCCACTTCTTCGTATGAGCTACGTGGAGTAGCTATTTGATCATAACTTTGAGTATAATCCACTCCTTCGTCCGGCATAATAGGCACTGGACCATAACGACGTAAGAGCAACCAGTAATAGTAAGCACGAACAAAACGAGCCTGCCCCTTATAATCTAGTATTTCCCAATCAGCCATCTCTTGACACCGGTCAACATTATGGATAAATACTGATGCTTGGAAAATTCCTTTATAACATGCCCCCCATGCCCCAACATTATAAGTATTCTCATCATATTCTCCTAACTTGAACATATTATATGACAATTCATTCTTTGTTGCATCGATTGTCTTATCGCGGTCACCATAATACATATCGTCTGAAAAACAAAACGAATTCTCACTTGGTCCTTTAGTCGTCACCTCATAGTTTTCATTTTTTATAAATGAAAAAGCATAAGCTAACCATTCTTCCACATGATCCTTACTTTCGAAAGTTTTCTCCAGTGTCAGACGATCCTTAAAATATTTCTCCGAATTCAGGTAATCAGAGCAAGAAGAAATTACTCCCATCCCTAATACGGTTAATAATAATATATAAATCTTCTTTATCATAATCTCTTAGTATTTTTATAAGTTAACAGATAAACCCATAGTAACTGATTTTGTTAGCGGATAGGCTTCACCCCGCGGATTGCCAGTTTCCGGGTCCCATGTTTTGAACTTAGACCATGTAATCAGGTTTGATCCTGCAATATAGATACGAATATTATTGAAGTGCAGTTTATTGACTATGCTTTTTGGCAAAGTATAACCGATATCCAGATTCTTCAAACGAATATATCGACCATCACGCATCCAATAAGTAGAGGTTTGTTGGTTGTTTTTATTTTCCCCATAAGTTAAACGCGGATATGTTGCATTGGGGTTCTCATTAGCATGCAATCCCAGTTTGGCAGCAGTCTCTGAATCTACCCAACGATCACTTATCATATCTTTAAAGATATTTCCCCAGTCACTTTCGCTGAATGCATATACACACTTACCATAAATAGGGAAAGTGGATTTACCGGCACCTTGGAAGTGAACATTTACATCAATTCCTTTCCATGCGAAAGATGCCCCTATACCATATACTAAGTTTGGAGTGGTAGTAGCGCCAATAGCAACTTTATCATTATCGTTTACAACACCATCACCATTTACATCTTTATATTTGAT
>ERZ773258.2031-NODE-2031-length-13799-cov-3.898501_pt1 | contig 13799 bp, 11 predicted proteins | sample MGYA00511962_ERZ773258 | MGnify/ENA primary metagenome ERZ773258 (study PRJEB29015, sample SAMEA2737755) | human gut metagenome | biome: human gut; feature: human-associated habitat; material: faeces | place: China | collected 2012 ... | reverse complement strand
CGCGCTTGCTTTGGGAGCAAGATGCCGGGAGTTCGAGTCTCCCCACTCGGACCAAGATAAGTTGACAAATTTCTTATCGAAATTTGTCAACTTTCTTTTACATAAAATTGAATCAACCTCTTGCGCCGCAGTAATTTTTACTGCGGCTATTTTTATTTTTTAGGAGGACGTATGTCGGCGATGTAATGTTGCAGAAAACATTTATGAAAGATTTGTTTTCTGGGAAACAGCTCAAGAACAATGGCGAGATGGAAAGGTATCTCATCCAAGAGCATTATCCGGCGATTGTGAGTTGAGTAGAGATTTGTATGAGCGGCTGAACCCAGAATGTTTGTTGCTGAAGTAATAAAACGTGGGAGCATTGTTATTTACCTATACAGCTTCAAAGTTAATGTTTCTGAATGAATAATATGAGAAGAAAAACAATGGTTTTTGAGGATATGTTAAATGAGAGAGAAGTAGCGGCGTATAAGCTGATACAAAACGATCGATCTTCGATATCTATACACAATAGTGTGTAATATACAACAACTTACATCAAATTCTAATTATATAGTTTCAGCTATGCCGTTTTTAGGTGTAGTTATTGATGGCGTTGAGGAAGTGAGCGACATTTTTTAAGTTTATGTAGGCCTATTGCTCGCCAACTTAAGCTATACAATATATTTGGAGCAGATTTTGTAGATGGGGAGTATTGTGGGAATGCAATTTTATATACATATTATGCAGATACGACTGAATTCCATGATATGCAGTATCATCAAGCACTAGCGAAAATAAGCATTCCTAACAGTAAGCTTGCATCACTCAATAAACTGCTTACTCATAATGGAGAAAACATTATTCCATATCATCTTCAAGGACGCAAAAAGGACGATTCTCAAGTTCGATTTGATGATAAATGCAAAACTGCTGAAAAGTTGGGGTTGATTTCCAAGTTCTTAAATAGTGCAGGCGAAGAAGTGGATCTACCAACGGAAATAATTGAAATATATGGGTATAGAAATGCAATCCATCTCATAGCTGAACAGCGAAAAGGAATTGAGTATTGTATTTCCGTGCGCCCGGCCAGGAGTATTTCACACGCACGTACCTCCTGGGGGACGATTATACCAGGGACGCTCTGCGGGAGCGCACGGAGCACCGGCGCAGGTGCGCTGGGGCCGCAGGAAATGCTCCGCAGCGCGGCGGCGGGGACATCAGATCAGCCGTCTCATTGACATCCGGGCGAAGATGGCCCAGGGCAGGGGCGTGGGTTACGAGAAGTGGGCCAAGGTCTTTAATCTGAAAGAGGCGGCCAAGACCCTCAACTTTTTGGTGGAGCACGGCTTGACCCACTATGACGAACTGGCGGTGCGGGCCACCCAGGCTGGTGACGCCTTTGACGCCTCTGCTGTCCGGCATATCAAGCAGTTATAGGCGCGCATGGTGCAGACGGTCCAGCTCAAACCCCATATCATCTGTTATGCCAAGACGAAGGAGGTCTACGCCGCATACAAAAAGTCCCGGTATAAAAAAGAGTTCCAGGCTGCCCACGCCAGCGAGCTTGCCCAGCACGAGGCGGCCAAGGCCACCTTTGACGCCCTGGGTGGCAAGCCCGGCCCACCTCTCCTAGGAATACGCCGCCCTCCTGGTCGAGAAGCAGGCCGAATATGAGAAAAACAAGGCGCTCCGGCAGGAGATGCTTACCCTCCAAACCATAAAACAGAATGTAGACAGGCTTTGGGGGCTGGAATCCCAGCACCAGGAGAGCTATGAAAAGCAGAAAGAGCGTCGCTGACTGTAAAAATGAAAATCCTCCCGCGCTTAGGTGCGGAAAGATTTTTTTGCTCCAATAATCAGATTACATCTTGCTTTCCAATATCTGCAATCTTTTTAATTAGGGAAGCGGGTTTTGCAACATAGTCAAACTCGGTTTTCCGAAACATCTATGTTGTTTTAAAATACTGGCTGGAAGTGGACTTTGGGCAAAGTTGCCGAAAGTTTACTGTTGCTGCACAGAATAAAAAACGGACCTGTGACAATCTTGTCAGAAGTCCACTTTTCTCAACTATAACTCGCTTTTGACAATATTGTCAAAAGCAGTACTGTTATCGGAAAGTCCCGCCAACAGGCGGCATAGAGGTTAGGGGTGTTCCCCTGCAAGTGACGTTTTGACATCAAAATGCGATGCTTGTACCACCAGAGGTTCCACTTTGCGGAACCTCTGGTGGTCTCTCTGCCACGGGCGGATTTTTCTCTTATTAAAGACCGGATTTGGTGATTTCACCAGACCCGGTCTTCTATCTCTAAGCGCAACCTTGGTTCCAGCAGGAAGAAAATCAAAAAAAGGACATCTGATGGCGTCAGGTCGTAGCTTGGAGCATCCGTCTGATATTCAAAGCGGTCGCCGAGATGAGACGGTGGTCCTCCACCGCCTCTAGTCCTCGCCGCAACATGCGCGTTAAATTGTAACATCGCTTCTGGATAGCGAAGGTTCCCTTACACCAGATCTGCCACACCTTCAGCGCCTCCCGGTATTCAAATTCCCTCCGCCTAGACAGGTGCCGTTGGACGGAGGGCTTGAAATAGCTGTCAGACAGCTTTCGGGTACCCCGCTTGTCGCTCTCACTCAGGCACTTCTCCCGCAACGGGCAGTAAACGCAATCCGTGCGATCCGCCCAATACTCTCAGAACAGCCCGCTGTCACTGCAGTACTGTTGTTTTTTGTGCAGATTTTTTCTGTTTGGGCAAATATAGACGTAGATTTCCTGGTTATATCGAAACACATCCCGTTCGAACTCCACCTGTATGCGGTCATGGGCAGACTGCGGCCTGAGATGAGCTGCTAGGAGTGGGCCTGTGCTACGACAACGACAAGGCCGGCGAGACGGTGGCCCGGAAACTGGAACGATGACCTGAAGATAGGCCGGGAAGTTGGCACAAGTTCCGCCCTCCATGACCATGGCATAAGCGAAAACGACAGCACTTCCGCCAAGGAGGCTTATACCCGCCCCGGGCCAGGGCGGCCCCACCTGAAAGGCCCCACCTGGAGTAATTTCAGAAAAAAGGCCATTAAGAGGTACCGTTGACAGGACAACTCTGTATACTTATAGCCGCTGCCGCCGTAGTGTTTGCCATTTTTGACTGTATCGCGGTACTCGCAAACAACGCCCAACTCATCGTCAGCAAAAATAAGACCGTAGGGGATGGCCAGCACAGCATCGCCTGTTTGGCCACGAGTAAGGAAATCCAGCATAGTTACATACCGGTGCCTTTCCGCCCCCAGGCGTGGCGGGAGACAAATGCCTGCCCGCCGCCCAGGGGCTGGTGCTGGGCTTCTGGGGTAAGAAGCACCATCTCACCGCACTGGTAGGCCAGGACGGTATTCACTACCTCGTGATCGGCGCCTCCGGCGTGGACGAGACGGCATTTTTCCTATACCTCAACCTGGAGTACGCCTGCGCCAGCGGGATGAGCTTCTTTGCTTCAGACACCAAAGACGATTTGGCCCAGAACTACGGCACCATTGCCCGAGACTGCTACGGCTATCAGCTGACGGTCATCGACCTGCGGAACCCCACCCGCTCGGACAGATACAATCTGCTGACGCTCATCAACCACTACATGGACCATGCCATCTGGGGCCCGGACGACCTGGTGGCCCAGGTGTGGATGGGATGGTGTATATATATGTACCTCCAGGCTCGGACAGGGAGAGCGGAATCCTGCTGGCCCGCTAACAATACCATCACTGCAGATCTCCACCTCTCCCGCTTCACTGTCAAGCGGGCCCTGAAGGATTTGGACAGGGTGGGCAGGCTGGAGAAGCAACATCACCAGAGGCTCAACGGAATCCAGGTAACTAATCTCTATACGGTGGGGCAGAAGTATAGGAGCTGCTGACAATCAAATGATTCAATTTTCTGGTCCAGCGATTCAAATTACGATACATTAAAAAAGTCTATGAGCGTAATGTCCAATCTGTCACATATCTTTTTGATCGTCAGGATTTTGGGATCCATGCTTTTGCCATATAGGGATAAGCAGGTCATGAATCCCGTTCATGAGATATTGACCATTGCATCCAGAATATGGGCGAGAATTAATGTCTATATCCTGTTATGCCCCCAGCTGTGCCATGTCCCAGCCGGCTGGTTTCGCCTAATATTCCAATCGTGACTGATATAATGCAGTTTATTCGTTTGACCTTAACAACCATCCTTCTTATAATTAAGGCAGAATGAGGCGGCTGTCCATACTTTCTTAGGGGTAACACAGATGGCAGGCTCCATAGCGCTCCTTATACACGCCGCCATGCAGGTTCCATGTAAAGCCCAACCCCTACTCCAGTAACAAAGGAAATGCCGCCATGAAAAAAATAATTGTATTGGCACCCTCATTTGTCCTAATACCGCTCTCCGGCCTCGTACCCGCGTTGGCGAGTATTGCCGAAGCCTTTCCGTCTGTGGATCAAACGGCCGTACAGATGCTGGTGACATTGCCGCCTCTGGTAGCAGTTCCCTTTATCCTCCTTTCGGGTTTTGCGTCTAACTACACCACGAAGAAAGACATCACACTTTGCTCACTCCTGGTTATGCTGGCTGGCGGACTGTTCCCCTTTTTCTTCCATCAGTCCTTTGCGTGCTTGCTGGTCGGCAGCGTACTGCTTGGCGCCGGCCTGGGGGGAGTTTCTCCGATGACGATTACACTGGTCCATGAACACTATCCCGGCGATACAGTTCTGCTGGGTTGTACGGGCGCTGTGTTGAGTATCGGAGGCATGTTGTTTTCGTTTGTCAGCGGATGGCTGGCATCCTTCCACTGGCGATTTGCCTATCTCACGTTTCTCTTGATGATTCCTGTTTTTATACTGGCGGTTTTCCTGCCGAAAGGCGCGGTTGTAAAAAGTAAGGAGCGCTATCGTGCTCTGCGGAAAGGTTCATTCGGGTTTTATTTGGTACAGGGTATCATTTCCAGCATCGCATTTAATACCTTTAATGCCAATATTGCGATGTATATCGAGGGCGCGGCTTTGGGTGGTTCGCTTGTTTCGGGCAATGTTACAGCGATCTATTCTGCAATTGGAATTGTAGGAGGCATAACAACCGGAAGGTTTATAAAAAGATTTAAAAAATACGCCTTAACGATTCTATTTTTATGTGCGGCAGCCGGCATGCTCTGCATTTTCTTCGCAGATTCGCTTCTCCTTGTGAGCGCAGGTACGGTCATGGTGGGGTTTTCCTTTTCCGTCTTTATGCCGGCGGGGTACAATCGAGTCACCCAGTCTGTACCCGCTATCGCCGCAGCCATAGGCATTTCCCTCTATTGCGCGGCATGCCAGCTTGGGCAGTTCCTCAATCCTTTTATCATCAATCCGCTGGCTGCTCTTGTGGGAAAGGGATTGGATATGAGGTTTTTGCTGTCGTCCATCGTTTTGGCCTCCATGTTTGTCGTCACCTGTATTCGGGAGTGGAGGGCTTCAATACCGGGGCGCATAGACAACCTCCCTTCGGCGGGAAAGGCTGGCTGAAGATTCGATGCTTCCGAGGGCCGAAGAGCCGCAATACCCATTTGGTGGCCAGCTTTATTTACAACCGGGCGATATGCAGAAGCGATCCAGCAACTTAATAAAATTGACACTCTGCGTTTTACAGCCGTCCTTGCGCCAAGCGGCGACAACCCCGCTAGTTGTGCCGTTGATCGGACGCAGGGTAACAGACGGATTGTCTGATCCAATATAGTATTGGTCACAGATGAACAGCTCCTGAGGGGAAAACAGGTTGTATACCATATCGTTTGCTGATGAGACATAGCGTGTAATATGGGGGAGAAATCCGTAAGGTGTACACAGATCAAACAGCATTCCATTATAGCTTGGCGTGTCGCTTGGGGAGATGCTCACAAAGGAATAGTTTTTTAAATCTGGAATGTCGATGCTGTCTTTCCCAGCCAGCGGGTGCTCCTTCATCATGCAGATGTAGTGGGGGCTGGATGCAATGACTGCGTGGCCGAAGCCCTCTGTGCCAAGCTGTTCAATATCGTACAAGGTTGTTATCACAACATCAAAGCTTCCGTTGACAAGCCCCCGGCGCATTTCCTTCGCGGAGTTGGTCTCAATATATACCTGATCATTAGGGTATAACAGTCTGTACTCCCGGATGATCGGGAGAATCACCTCGTTGATTTTATGCGTGTCCAGCCCGCCTACCAATAAGCTGCTTATCTGGCCACCCCTCTTCGCGCGGCATTCCATAACGGACGTTTCAATATCGTGCAGGGCCAGTCTCCATTTTTCATACAGATGCCATCCCGCCTCGGTAACCTGAAGCCGCTTTTTATTGCGGATAAACAGCTGTACATCCAGAGTCTTTTCGATGGAAGAGATGGCCTTGCTCAGCGCCGATTGCGTAATAAAGAGCTGATTTGCAGCGTTGGTAAAGCTCCCACACTCTACAACAACAAGAAAATAGTGCATGTACAAGGTACTGATATTCAGATAGCCGCTTAAAACCACAGAAACAGCCTCCTCATATACAGGCCGCCGAAGTACGGCAGCCATCAAGAATAAAAGCTGGGAGATGATCGATGAAGAGAACAGAAGCGCAAGGAAGCATTACAGACCGGCTTCTTACGCAATCCGCATATTCTCAGCAATAGTATACTGTACAACTCATCAAAAAGTAAAGAGGAGAAACACGTAATGGAACATGTAAAGACTGTAAAAACCTCATGCCGGAACTGCCATGGCGGTTGCGGCGCAATTGTAACCGTCGAAGACGGTGTGGTGACAAAAATCGCACCTAACCCGGAATCGCCGCTCTCCGGCGGGCGGATGTGCCCCAAGGGCGTCAACGGCATTGAGCTGCTCTACCACCCAGACCGACTCAACTACCCCATGAAGCGTACGGGAGAGCGCGGCGAAGGAAAATGGGAGCGGATCTCATGGGATGAGGCCTATGAGATAATCGCGGAAAAAGTGTCGAAGATTGAGCAGGAGCATGGGATGCAGTCCGTAGGCATTGTCCAGGGGACAGGCCGCCATCACTTTGCGTCCACGATACGCTTCGCCAATTCACTCGGCACTCCGACATGGTTTGAGCCGGGCACAGCGCAGTGTTTCTTTCCCCGAGTCAACCTGAGTAAGGCGATGTTCGGATTTGTGGGCGTTGTGGATTATTACAGCGATGTAACCCCTGGATGTATTCTGGTTTGGGGCTCCAACCCGGCGAACTCCGGCGCGGACTGCGAGAGCCAGTTCCGCTTCAAAGATGCTGTTCAGAAGGGCGCAAAGGTGATTGTGATTGACCCGCAGGAAAATGAGGTCGCGGAAAACGCCGACGTATTTTTACAGCTCCGCCCCGGAACAGACGATGCCATGGCGCTGGGCATGCTGAATGTCATCATCAGTGAAAACTTGTATGACAAAAAATTTGTCGAGACCTACTGCTATGGCTTTGAGGAACTGGCGGAGCGGGTGAAGGAGTATCCGGTCGAGCGCGTAGCAGAGATTACAGAGGTAGATGCGTCCCTGATCGTAAAGGCCGCCCGCATGTTTGCCCTCAGCGATTCCGGCACGGTAGAGTGGGGGTGCGCCATCGAGCATTCTCCCAACTGCACCCAGACGATCCGGGCGATTGCCTGCTTGCCTGCTATCACCGGCAATATTGACAAAAAGGGCGGATTTATTGAGGGCATGCAGATCATGGGGGATCCGTCAGACCGGGGCGAACAGCTGTCCCAGAAAATGCGCGAAATCCGTCTTGGGGCGGACAAGTACAAAATTCTCGCAGGCGCGCAGAATGGCGGAGCCTCCGCGCATATCCCCACGGTATTTGAGGCCATTAAAACTGGAAAGCCCTACCCGATTAAGGCGTTGCTGCTCTGCGGCAATAACGGCGTGAGCGGGTTTGCCGATTCGAAGGATACCTACGAAACATTGAAGCAGGTGGAGTTCATCTGCGCCCAGGACCTGTTTATGACCCCCACCATCAATCTGCTGGCGGATTTGGTCCTGCCTGTGGCCTGCTGGCTGGAGTCAGATAACCTGTACTCGGGCCCGTTTTTCGCCGACCATGCGATTATTGTGCAGAAAGCAGTGATTCCGCCGCTGTACGAACGCAAGCAGGACGAGCTGATCTTCATTGAGCTTCTGAAGCGGCTTGGGAAAAGCTACGGTGTGGATACCGTAGACGAGCTTCTGGAAACCCAAGTGGAACTGTTCCGCAGCCAGTATCCCCAATATCACGATCTAACTCTGGAGAAACTGCGCGAACTGGGGCACCTCTCTGTGCCGGTTTCTTATGAAAAATTCAAAGACCGGGCTGCCCGGGGAGAGAAGCCCTTCCATACGAAAACTGGGAAAATCGAGCTCAAATCCACCATGCTGGAGGATCTGGGATACGATCCCCTGCCCTATTATGCGGAGCCCCCCGAAAGTCCTCGCTCACAGCCGGAGCTGTTTCGGGAGTACCCCCTTGTCCTGACGACGGGTACCCGCAGCCCCTTCTCCTTCATTTCTGAGAACCGTCAGGTACCCAGCCTACGCCGTTCTAACCCCTTCCCGCTAGTACACATCCACACAACAGACGCCCAAAAATATGGGATTCAACATGGCGACTGGGTATATATTGAAACACTGCGTGGGAAAATCACGCAAAAGGCCCAGGTGGACGATCGCATCAAGCCGGGCACCGTCAACTGCCAGATGGGGTGGTGGTTCCCGGAAAAAAAGGATGACCCTACATTCGGTGTGTTTGATGTGAACTGTAATGTGCTGACCAGCCGTACTCCACCCTACGACCCGGCCATGGGGACCTACCAACTGCGGGGACTGCTCTGCCGTATCTCTAAAAACAACGACGACGTACCCTATGAGCGGGAGTTCCAGAAATGGCTGAACGCACAAAAGCGCGCTGTAGATGAGAGTACAAACAGTATTGTGATCGATCCCAACCTCTGTATTGAGTGCGGCAACTGCGTCTACGTCTGTTCAAAAACCCAGGGGATCAGCGCACTGGAGATTGCCACCACTGAGGCCGGCACAATGGTGCGGCCTGTGGGCGGGAAAGCGCTGGTGGATACCGGCTGTGTGGGCTGTGGGCAGTGTGCGAAAGCCTGTCCCACCAAGGCGATTACTGTAAAGAGCAAGCTGGATCGCGTACGCGAGGCCATTGCCGATAAGGACACGCTCACAGTGGCGCTGGTGGCCCCTTCTGTCCGTGTAGGTATGAGTAAGCAGTTGGGCGGCGCGGCAGGAGAAAATTCGCTGGGAAAGGTCATCAACCTTCTCCGTAAAATGGGTTTCGACAAGGTATATGATGTCAGCTTCGGCGCCGATCTGACCATCATTGCCGAGGGCAATGAGATCATGGAGCGCCTTGCCACGGGCAAAAACCTACCGCTGCTGACCAGTTGCTGTCCAGCTTGGGTCAAATTCTGCGAGAGCCAGTTTCCCGAGTTCAAGGAAAATATCTCTACCTGCCGCTCTCCGCACCAGATGCTGGGCGCAGTGGTCCGCAATGATTTCCGGCAGGACCCGGCTATGGAGGGCAAAAAGCTGGTGGTGGTATCCATTATGCCCTGCTCTGCAAAGAAGGAAGAGATTCTGCGTCCGGAGTCCAAGACAGAGGGCGTACAGGACGTGGATTATGTGGTAGACACGGTAGAGTTGGCGAACATGATCGAGCTGCGTGGGGTGGAAGTCAGCACACTGGAAGAGGACTACGCAGACGCCCCATACAGCCTGGAGACCGGAAGCGGCGTTATTTTCGGCGCCAGCGGCGGCGTGATGGAGTCGGCCCTGCGGTATCTGACCCAAAATGCGGCGGACGCCCGACAGGTGTTGGAGGACAACGCTGCCCGAGGAAAACGGGGTGTCCGTGAACTCACCCTCGAAATAGCGGGGAGAACTGTTCGGGCCGCTATCACCAGCGGGCTGGCCAGCGCCAGGGCGCTGCTGGAGCGGGTGAAGTCCGGCGAAGTACAGTATGATGTGATACCGCCTAGGCCCCCAAGGACGGCAGTTGCACCACCAACATCATGCAAGGCCCAGATGCGGGTCCGCCAATGACCAGGCTAAAAAGCGCCCTGGAAGCAGCCGGAGGCTTCCTGGAGCACATACTCAAGACCTTTTTCATGCTCAAGGACTATCCCGTCATACGGGCTACCGAACTCAAGTTCTATCAGGAGTTCGCCCTCGACCTGGCGGCCCATCCCTCTCTGCATGCGCTCAAACCGCCCCGATGAAAGACAGACTGCGGCCCGGCCGCTTTCGGCCGGGCCGCAGTCCAAAAAGGGAGAAAAGGGGGTAGTTTGCGGTCGTCGGCTATACTGCACGTTCCGGATTAGTCCTCTCGATTTTTCTTGTGGACCTGCCAGCCAATCAAAGACGCAACCGCATAGGCAACCATGACGGCCAAAACACCGATCATCCAACTCATCGTCGTTGTCATTGCACTGTTCCTCTCTTGAAAATTGTAATTATTTTTGTATGAGCTTACCCGTCGTCCTCATCGTCGAACATGTTTTTGCGATTGCGATAATAGAGAGAATAAATGCTCTGACCAATGATGATGATGATGAAGATCAGGATCAGGGAGCGGAGAAAAAGACTCCAAAACATATCGACACCTCCTTATCAAGCGGCAGCTTTCACCTTTTTAGACCACAAGCCCGGCGTACCTTTCACGACCAGGTTGCCGATAAGCGCGCAGAGCAGGCCCAGGGCGGCGGTAATGTAAGCGTTGGGTACAGCGTCTGCAGTGGTGCCGAACAGAGCGGGCAGACTGGTGAGGGACCACAGGGAATTGGCGATCCAGCAGATAGCCATGGATATCGCAGCCACCTTGACGCTGCGCTTCCAGAACAAGCCAAAGATGAACAACCAGAACACCGGCGCAATCCAGGCAAACAGCCAGTTCATAGCGCCCACAATAGAGGAGATGCCAATAGAGATTGCGATTGCGATGGCGCACAGAATGATAACTGTAATGCGGATGACCCAGGTGACCTGCTTCTCGGATGCTTTCGGATGAAACAGGCCCTTAAAAATATCGTAGCCGAACATTGTGCCGCAGCCCAAGGCGGTCATGGCAAAGGAGGACAGGCAGGCAGCCAGTGCTGAGGCAAGAATCAGCGCGCAGACCACAGGGGGCAAGCGGTCGATCAGAAGCTGCAGTCCGGCAGAGGCGGGTGCCATACCGGCGTACTCGGGCGTGACCTTGGCGGTCAGGCCAATCATGACGGTAAACACCCCGAATAGTGCGTTGATGGGTGCTACCACCCACAGAGACCGGCGGATCATTTTGGCGTTCCGGGCGGACATTGGGGCTTGACAGTTGGCCTGACTCACTGGACCGTAAAACGCGGTGCCGAAGATGTTGGCCAAGGCAAAGCTGAACCACAGGGAGGGAGAAGCAAACAGCTTCGTAAAGCTGGAAGTCTCGGCGTTGCGGATCAGGGCCTCCTGTACGGAATCAAAGTTACCGCCGGGCAGGCCGATGCCGATGAAGATAACCGCCAGGATCACGCCGACATACAGGATGATGATATTAACAAGGTTAACGGAGCCCACCTCCTTCATGCCGGCAATGATCACATAGCAGATGCCGAAGATGCCGGTGATGAGAATGGCGGTGGCTAATGGGATGTTGGTCAGTGCGCCGAGGATCAAGCCCATGCCCTGGCACTCTACGGTCATGACGCCAAAGGTCACGCCGGACATGACACAGGCAACCGCCAGGCAGATCTTCTTGCCGTACATTTTTTCGATGGCCTGAGAAACGGTAGCCACCTTCAGCTTACGAATCCAAGGGCCGGTGCATAAGCACAGAATCGTAAAATGAACGGTGTTGCTAAAGGCAAACCACATCGCGGTGGCTCCGACACCGGAGGACATCTCCATCAGTCCACTGAAGTGGGCATTACCGATGGCGGTCAGCGTCATGGTGGGAATCAGGGTGGCATAGCCCATGTTGCGTCCGGCCAGTGCGAAGCTGTCTCCCTCGTTGAGGGCTGGCTTTCGCTTATCACGGATCAGGAGAACCACGCCAATACCGATGCAGACAATGAATTCGTAAATCAGCACCATAACCAATACTGGTACATTCATACTCTCACACTCTCTTTCGCGAGCTATTTTACCGAGTCCACAGCCGGTTACAGCGCCCGGCCTGCGGGAATCGTATAGAGGCTGCTCCAGGGCTGGATCTGCTCAAAGACGGCGCTGGCGCTGAGCACGTCCACATCGCGGAAACGCTTGCCGATGAGCTGCATCCCTATGGGGAAACCCTCTGCCGACAGCCCAGCGGGAATGGATGCGGAGGGATGACCGGTGAAATTTGTAAAGAAGGTCTGGCAATAGCCGATCAGCCGGTTAATTGGTATGCCGTTGATAGACTTGGGCCCCAGAGTATTGCCGTCCCCCGTGTTGAGGGGCGGATTGCAGCACAGGGTGGGGGAGAGAAGGAGATCGTAGCTCTCGAACGCGGCCTGAAGCTGATCGTAGATCTCCGTGCGGATGACCTCCCAGCGCACATAATCATTCAGTGTGCAGCGGCAGGCATGGTCGATGGCGTCCGCCAGCTCGGGGGGAATGTCGCCCCGTTCCTTGCCCAGCAGGTCGATGCCCTGTTCCCGCTGCATTTGGAGGGAGAGCACCGAGTTGATGTTGATCATTTCGCTCCAGGCATCCGCCATCTCCAGCGCACTGCGGGGGAAGTCGAATTTCACCTCCTCTACGATGGCACCTGCCACACGGAAGCGGAGGGCAGCCTTTTCCACTATTTGGGCAATTTCGTGCACCACGGGGAAAACGCCGAAATTGGGGGTGAATCCGATTTTCCAACCCTTTACAGAGCCCGCCAGAGCGCCCATAAAATCGCGGTCGTGATAGTCCACGCTAAGGGGATCTCTGGGGTCGTATCTGGCCATCTGGGACAGAACCAGAGCGCTGTCCGCCACCGTGCGGGTAATCACGCCGTCAAATGTATAGGGGTGGGATTCGCAGAAAGCATTGGGGCGGGCCAGAGAAGGAATTGTGCCAACAGACGCCTTGTAGCCATAGCAACCGCACCAGGCGGCGGGGATGCGGATGGAACCGCCGCCGTCGGTACCCTCCGCAATAGGGAGAAGACCGTCAGCTACGGCGGCGGCCGCACCGCCGGAGGATCCGCCGGAGTTGTAGCCGGGATGGAAGGGTGTACTGGTGGGACCGAACAGGTAATTGTCGCAAGTGCCGCGGTACGCCATGGAGGGAGAATTTGTCTTTCCCAGCATAATTGCGCCGGCCTTTTCCATGTAAAAGCAGTAATTGGAGTAGGCGGTATCGGAACCGCTCAACGCCCTGATGCCGCCGCAGGTGCCGTGCCAGCCGGGCTTGCCGGGGAGAAAGTCCTTCAGTGCAGTAGGGACGCCCGCAAACACACCGACAGGGCTGCCCGCCGCCAATTTTGCCTCCAGTTTCTTTGCCTCCTGAAGCGCATGCTCCTCATTCATGTATACCATGGCATTAATACTAGGATTGCGCTGGCCTATGCGCTTGATGAAATATTCAACAACTTCTGTAGGGGAAATTTCCTTGCGCTTCACCTTGCCGGCCAGTTCCGTCGCCGACATATATGCCAATTCGTCCAAATCCGTATCACTCCTATTTTTCATCTGCTGCGCCGTGTATCATGGCCCAAACGTCGTCTATTTGGGATTAAGGTCGTAACTTCCCAGGCCGACTTGAAGCGCCACTTTGTAAAAACACGGCAACTTAAGCCTTTTTGACGACAGCGATGGCCTCTACCTCAACAAGGAACTCGGGGCGGGCCAGC
>ERZ773258.2026-NODE-2026-length-13815-cov-6.786265_pt1 | contig 13815 bp, 17 predicted proteins | sample MGYA00511962_ERZ773258 | MGnify/ENA primary metagenome ERZ773258 (study PRJEB29015, sample SAMEA2737755) | human gut metagenome | biome: human gut; feature: human-associated habitat; material: faeces | place: China | collected 2012 ... | reverse complement strand
TTATCGATCTCGACCTGCTGCGGATACTGTCCCGGTGCAATTTTCAGCACCGACAAGGTGTTTTCAGCCATGCGAATTCTCCTTTCCATTCAGCCCGATTTCGCCGCTTCGTGCCGCCTGCATCAGAGCCGCCACGAAGAAGCCGAAAAAGGCACCTGCTTCAAAAAATGCGAAACCGATAAAAAAGTTCAGCATGGCACACCTCAGTCGATACAGATGCAGGTCAGCTTCTGCCCATCTGCCATCAGGGTGGTGCTGTGACTTTCCAGATAGGTCTGAAAGCGGTAAATATCCTCCACCGTCAGGGATACGATGGTGCTGTGCCCATCGGTACGGTAGAAGATGAACGGACCAGTCAGGTACCGCTTGCCTGCCAGTTTGAGGATCTGCGCCGGATTGTAGCTGATAAACAGCGGCGCACCCTTCACGGAAATCAGGGCATCGTCCTCGTCAAAACAAGGCAGAACGGAAGGAGCATCCTCCTCCATGATAATGGTCAGCTCCATATCGGGACCGATGGCGGCAAGGTACACATCCTTGCCTGCTGCCTCGGTCAAACAGGATGCCGCCTGCTTCAGCATGGTCATGATGTTCACATCCACCGTAATCTGCGGGGCGTGAGTTGCGGAGTGAAAAGGAATCGTATTGTTCATAGGCGTTACCTCCAAATTTTTGCAAACAAAAAAGACCACATCGGGTCTTACGTTACGGGTCAGCGCTCGTTGCGGCGCTGCTGCTTTTTCTGCCACGCATCCAGAAGCTGGATAATCTTCTCCTCCATCTGTTTGGGCGTGTAGCTGCGGGGGAAATACTTCCGCAGGGTCTCGTTTTTGATGGTCACGGTGTCTTTCTCGCTCTTTTTCTCCTGTCCCATCACATCAAAGGCTTTTTCGTAGCTGAACTCTCCCTGCTGTGCCATCTTTTTCAGTTGCTGCGCCTGCGATAAAGACGGCGCATTCTGGGTGTCCTCCATGGCTTCTAAAAAATCCCGCTGTTGGCTTTCGTCCAGATAGGACAGCTCCACAGCGGGATTGAAGGCAATCTTCTTTTCGTCCACCATGTCCAGCAGTTCGGGGACAAGGTTGGTCAGGCGGATGAAACGCTGGATTTGATTGCGGCTTTCACCAAGTTCTTCGGCCATGATTTGGTCGGAACGTTTTTGTGTCCCAATTTGGGACACATTTTCTTTTGACGGTCTACCGCTAGTTCTTCGCATGGCATCCAGTTTCATCTTGTACGCCAAAGCCCGTTCACTTGGCAGGATGTGCTCACGCTGAAGGTTGGAATCCACCATCAATATCACAGCGGCATCGTCCGACATCTGCCGTACAATGACCGGCAGCGTATCCAGCCCGGCAAGTTTCGCCGCATACTGACGGCGGTGCCCGGAGATGATCTCGTAGCCACCCTCTGGGCGTGGTCGGGCGATCAGCGGAGCCAGCACACCGTACTGTGCGATGCTTTCCACCGTCCGGGTCATGGCTTCATCGTCCAGCACCTTGAAGGGGTGGTTGGTGAAGGGGTGCAGCGCATCAATGGGAATCTGCTGTACCTGCTCCCGCTGTTCTTCCTGTCGGTTTTCCTCGGTGGAAAACAGGTCATCTAGCCCTTTCAGAGCTAAGTTTCCGCTGTCGATCGGCATCTGCCAGCACCTCCTTTGCAAGAGATTTGTAGGCTTCTGCCACCTTGCCCTTGGGGTCATAGGCAAAGATGCTTTTGCCTGCCGCACTGGTTTCAGCCGCACGGACGGAACGTGGGATAGTCTGCTCAAACACCTTCAAGTGCTTTCCGTATGCCTGACGAATCAGATTGCTGATCTGTTTTCCGTAGTTGGTGCGGCTGTCTGTCATGATCAGCAGGATACCCTCGATTTTCAGCTTCGGGTTGATCTGCCGCCGGACCTTCTGCACCGTCTGCAAAAGCTGTTCCAAGCCTTTTGCGGAAAGGTACTGTGCCTGCACGGGAATCAGGGCAGCGTCTGCCGCCGCCAGTGCGTTGATCGTCAGCATCCCCAGCGAAGGCATACAATCCAGCAGAATAAAATCGTACTCCCGTTTGGCACTGTCCAGCACCTGTTTCAGCATCTTTTCCCGGTTCATGCTGTTTACCAGAGCCACTTCCAGCCCTGCCAGTTCAATGTTTGCCGGAATCAGGTCAACGCCCTCTGCGTGGTGCAGAATGCCCTCACCGGGTTGGATGGGCTGGTCGTTCATAGCTTTTGCCATCAAGGTGGAAAGGGTAGTGGACAGTTCATCCGGCTGCTGCCAGCCCATACTAATGGTAAGTGACCCCTGCGGGTCAGCGTCCACCAACAGGACCTTTTTGCCCTCCATTGCCAGACCGATGCCCAGATTTTCACAGGTGGTGCTTTTCCCCACACCGCCTTTTTGATTGGTGACTGCAATAATCGTAGCTTTCTTTGCGATAACATCACCTCCCCGGAGAACCACGCGCAAAGTCGTGGTTCGTCTTGTTCTGATAGTAGAGGTTCATGGTGGTGGGTGCATTGTAGAGCATTGCCAGCAGATACTGCTTCATGTTCCGCACCGGGGCAGTGTTTTCTGCCAGCGAATCCAGCACAAAGCGGATGTGGTCGGCATTCAGCTTTTTCAGCCGACTGCGTACCACCTCGGCAGGCTTGTCATCTCCGGCGATCCGCAACATCTTGCGTTTGGTAGAACAGGTGTCCACAAGTAAGTCCACGATCTGGTAGATGGTGTCCTCCTCGTCCGGGCAGAGCCGGAGAAGCAGCTCGACCTCCAACGCCTGATAAAAATAATCCTCAAGTTGCTCCCGGATGCCCTCGGAATAGATAGGGTCAGGATCGTTCCACTCTGTCTTATTCTTATCAGTCTTATTTGCTTGCGGTTTTGGCTGTTCCAGAATTGCGCTTTCGGCAGCACCAGAATTGCTGTTTGGGCAATTCTGTACTTGCGCTTTGGGCAAGCCAGAGGAAAAGTCCTTGACATAGATCAGGCTGGGTCTGCCCAGACCACGGCGTTTACGCTCGATGAGATTCATGTCCTCCAGTTCCCGGAACAGTTTGACCGCCTTGTGTTCGGCGCAGCAGAGGGATTCCTGCACTTCCCGGACGGTGTAGATGATATACACCCGCCCTTGCTCGTCCAGCCAGCCGTTCTTGACTGACAGGCTCATGCGGTCCAGCAGAATGCCGTACAGTGTCCGGGCATCGGTGGAGAGCTGCCGGAAGCGGTGGTCTTGGAACAGTGCTTTTGGGATGCGGAAGTAGGAGAACAATTCGCCCGACTGACCATAGAAGTAGTCATAACTCATGGTATTAACGAATCATCAACTCACGGTCTGCGGCACCTTTCATATACATAGCTTCTGCGATGTCATCCATCACCCGGAACAGTGCATCGTCCAGTTCAAGATATTTCCGCCCCAGTTTTTCATCCAGCAGCCTCCGGAACTCACGTTCAATTTTGTCGCGCTCACCGGCAGCCCGCTGGTAGCGAGGTGTTTTCATCAGTTCCGTCCATATAGGACGCACCATTTTGTCGTAGTAGTTCAGCATAAAGTCTTTATCCATTGGCATCCTCCTTTTGAAATGTGTTGTGGGTAAAAATAAAGGCGCAGCTTCTATTCGTTCAGCGTAGAAGCTGCGCTTTTACAGTACATCGTATTTTATTGTGGATTGAGATGTGATACATCTAAATCTCAAATGAGCTATACCTCAGGGGTCTGTAACTCACTTGTCCGCCAATCATGTTACATCTCGAATCGCTTCATCTTGAAAATCAGCGACTTAAATGCTATACTTGTTCCAACAAAAGGCCATAGGCGTGGCCATGTTTTTTATATGAACGAATATATGTTGATTTCTCCTTTCTCGCAGTACAAAGGGTGTACACAAAAGTGAGACTGTTGTGGAAGACCGTGCCGGGGCCCGAACCTTGAAGTCGGATGCGAATCTCCTTGCTGAACTGCTGCAAGATTGCGCGGTGTTCATCGTGATTGGCGGTGTCATAAGCATCCGCCCATCAGAATAATGTATAATTGACGATTCTCGAAATGTGAAATAGAATTGAATTATAATCGACTGGCAAAAGCCGGGGAGGATTTAAGATGGACAAGAATTACATTTATCAAGTTCCTATCAGAGAATGGATTGAAAATGATTGGGGTAAAGGAGTATTCGTACCTGTATATGGTGGAAAAAAAGATGATAAGTGGGATGTGTTTTTTCAAAGTTATCTCGTTTCGGCATCTGAAACAGAGCAACAGTTGAAGACAGATTCCTATGATATTCATGGTTCGCTATTCCCCGGAATTACAGTTTATGGAGCATGGGATTCTGGAGAAGCAGTATATCATAAATGGAATAATGATTCCAATATCGAGCCATTGGTTATAAAAAGAGATTACAATGGCTTGGAGAGCGATAATATTGAAATTGTAGAAGAGTTTAGATTTCTCTTCAATCTTTACTATAATTCACAATCTAAAGCATACATTGACTTGGAGAAGAATGTTCCAGTTATAAAAATATCTGACAACGATTTGGTTAGTGTACATAAGCAGTATCTCAAAAGTTATCTTGCTGTGAAGAACATGGCACTCATCATGCACATTGACAGCCGTTGTGTTGATATTACGAAAGAGAGCTTTTCAGCAGATGGACTCGCTTATCGAAATGAAGATAATACTATTTTTTATACGGTAAATATAGGCACATCAAATATTGGAATGCGGCGAGAGAACTTTTCCATTTTATATGGCAAAAAAGTGTTATTTGGATGTGAACTCAAAGACTGCAATATTTGGCCCTACAATGAAGAAAAGCATTATATTGATTTTATTATTGGCATTGATGATGATGGCAAAGAGATACATCATACTTGTGATCCAAGTAAATTGAGTAATTACTTTGAAGCTAATCCTACTGCCCCACATTATTTAACACCAGTATTCTTTGATTCGGCTGTTCTAAATAAATATTATTCCAAGCCCGAAATGTATAAGGTTGAAGATTGCGTTATACAATGTGGCACACTATGGTCACTTTATATAGACAATCAAAATACGGGCTATGTTTCGGCATATCTCGGCGACTTGGGAAGAGATTTACCAAGCGAGCAAGAGCAGCATTATTGGCGAGGGTTTAACAAAGCCCTTGATGCGAAATTAAGTGCTACAAAGTTTAGAAGAGATTTTATGTCGATACCGACAGAACCACAATCATTGGATTTTATCTTCAAAAATACTTATTTGAGGGTGAACCATCAATTCGCAGAGAAAATGGGATGGCCACTATTCTTGGAACTTGATAAACAAGATTTATACAATTTTGAGGGATTACGTATTCCAATCAATAATTCTATTGTTGAAATGGATATGCTAGTATTATCCTTAGTTAAGGTTGTGCTGGATTCCCTAAATGAGAAAGAAATTGTAGCACAACTAACAGGAACATACGAAAAGTTGACAGGAAGTATATCAAAATTAGAAGCATGGTTTCAGGAAAAGCATCTTTCTGATTATCAAGAGCATATAAAGTTTTTAAGAAATTTGCAGGAACTGCGCTCCAGTGGAACCGGGCATAGAAAAGGAAAGAGTTATCAAAAAATATCGAAAGTATTTGATGTTCAAAGAGAAAATTACGCTGAAACATTTTCTAATATCTTGGAAAATGTAATTTCATTCTTAAATTACATAGAAACTCACTTTGAAGAACTAAGCAAATAATTTAAGCTCAGAAAAAGGAAGAAAGCATTCATTGTTTTCTTCCTTTTCTGTTTTTAGACAAGATTTACTAACTGTCTGCAACATTGTTACCCCTACACTCGCATGGTAAAATATGGATAGAGAGAAGCTAAAGATATGAGACCGACATTAAAACCGATTGCTACGCTGTTTATAGATTTGTTGACCGTTTTTGATGCCGTCCTGTTATTCCTATTCTCTGCGTTCTCCTTTCTCCTGACTACGGTCTCGATTATCATGATACTGTTGTGGTTTTTTATTACAGGGTTGAACCGCTTAAATGTGTCTCTGCGGCAATTCATCACAAAGCTGATTGCCTCGGGCCAAGTTGTCCCGAAGCAATATAGACGGTGACTTTGTATGGCCACCGTTTTTCCATGAAGGAAAATTTTCGCTGGCAACAACGATGCAGCCGGTCAGCTTCAAAAACATATAGCGTTCTTGGTTTGTCACTTGAAACTGATATTGTTAAGCTAGCAAAATGTGCTTCTCTAAAAATTGCACAGGGCTAACATGGATTCAATTCAAGGCATTGACAAGTAGGCATCCTCCTTTTTAAAATGTGTTGTGGGTAAAAATAAAAGCGCAGCTTCTATTCAGTCAGAGTAGAAGTTACGCTTTACAGCTGGTTTGTGTATCAAACCAGCACTATTTATTTTTTGCTTCGATGCACTGCCGGAGGACATCGCAGAACGCCATATCATCATCTACGGCAGCGATTGCGGCGTTGATCAAAGTTTCACGGTCAGTGTTGCCCCAGTTGATATGCAGTCCATATTCTAACGCCATGCAGCGAATCAGCTCACGGGTGCTGCGGCCATTTCCCTCGCGGAAGGGATGGATGATGTTCAGTTCTGCCATCGTCTGCGACAGATTCTGAATCTGCTTTTCTTCATCTTGTTCGGCAAGCAGCTTCTTGGAGTGAATGTTTTTGAACACACGCTCCAATTCTCGGTCAATCAGGTCTGGAGGGTAGAACATCGTGTCACCCTTGCTGATCTGTTCCTTGCGGATATGTCCTGCAAAGGGGTACACATCTTCAAAAAGGAAACGGTGAATCCGAAACAGGTGAGTTTTGGTAAAACGTCCCTTGATTGGCTCCTGCAACAGAGCCATCTGTTTTACTGCCGTAAATTCTTCTTCGGCCTGTTTGAGTTCTGCTTTGTCACGGATGTCCAACTTGTTAATCAGAACATCTGTATCGGGGTAGCAGTACATGGATTGCACTGTGGTGTAGACATCATACTTTGAGAACATAATCAGCCCTTCTTTGCGTACTTTGCGCGCAATTCATTCACGACCTGTTGATAGCTAGCCTGACCGTTACCAATGCGGTCAAGGTTGCTGCGCGTATCTTTGCTGATGGTCATGCCTTCAATGGCGAAGGTTCCGTACACATTACGGAGATTGCTTTTGTGCTGGGCAGGGGTAATCTTAACGCTCATCAATATTTCTCCTTAAAATATAGTAAAATTAAGAGGTTTTTTCTTTTATTGAGCAAGTCATTTGGATTATCATTCCAACATCATTGGACTCATCGTAAAATAAACTATCTTTTTCCAATTTTTTATATTGAATTGGAATACCGTCCTGTGAAGGTGGGCAATCGACATTGCTGAGGAGGCTTCGAAGTTCGTGTTGATAGGAAAATCTTTTCTGCTTATGAAATAATTCTTCATACGGAGAACCGGGTTCGATTCCAGCTATCATAAATTCTCGTGTGAAATCCAAATCATATTTGAGTTCTTGGCGTCTGATTGTGTATCCAACATCTGATGCCCCTTTTGAAATTGCTTCATTCAGGTGTCCAATACTTGCACATACAGAAGCAGCTTTTTCTTTATCATCTAAGAAACCTTCAAACATTTTTTGACTTACAGTATGTTGAAAGTCACAGACTTTGACTCCATCTATATAATATAGCTCGCCTATTGGCAGAAAATCTTGTGGTGTTAAGCCGTACATACAAAACACGCAAGCCTTTCGAATAGATTTTCTGCGTAGCAAGCAGTATTCCCCATCAGGAATGATTTCAAGATCATTTCCAAATTTCTTCATGCAATTGATAAGCTCATTTGAAAATCTTCCGACTCTAGCAAAAACTCCCTCAAATGCATCACCTTGTTCGTCATTATGGTCTTTTTGGATATAAGATTCAACTGATCCAAACCATGCCGTTCCATCCCTTAAACTCTTTGCCCAGCGAGGTTTTGCGATTTTCATACAGTATAATACCTGTACCATGGCATCCTCCTAATATGATGCTTCCATAATGCGATTCCATTCCGCCTTCAATCTCGTGAGATTTTGCTTATTCTTTACATACTCTACTGCTTCTTTCTGCTTTTTCTTTGAGCTAAAGCTACCAATCACAGTAAAATCTCGCAAACTGATGCTGATTGTATCTTCACCATAGCGAGCATGAACATGGGGATAATTTAAATGTGGCTTTTCTGATGAATGAAAGAAGTAAACAATTCCATTCTTTCTTTCAAATTCGGCCGCATTTTGAGGGGCAATCACATCAGAATAAACAATCTCATCGGCGTTTGTCAAATTGTCCAATTTATCAAGTAGTGTTAAATGCTCTCCAATTTTAACGTATAGCTTTTTGGCATTTGTTGCATTCAGATAACTATTCTTTTGATATTCCTTCAGAATAGTTCTAATTAAGTCGGATGAAGCCACTTTAGATAAATCGACTTCTGCAACGCGTTCTTTGCAAGTGTTGCTGAGATACACTAGTGTTGTCATTACACAATTTTTCCTTTTCGCCTTTGCCACGCCAGAGTTAATGCCCAACAGTCTTCCTTCTAAGTGTATCTTTTCCGTTTTGCCTTGTCAACTCATAAAAACTCAAATCATCTTTTGATGAAAGCGTTTTATATAGAAAATCTTGTTAACATAAAAGCGCAGCTTCCATTCTTTCCGAGTGAAAGTCGCGCTTTTACGGTACATCGTATTTTATTGTGAATCGGGATGCGATACATCTGAACCCCAAGTGAGCTACATCTCAAGGGCCTGTAGCTCACTTGTCCGCCAACCATATTACGCCCCAAGTCGCTTCATCTTGAAAATCAGCGGCTTGGAAACTATACTTGCGACCAAGAAAGGTAGTTTGAATGGCAGAATATTCTATATAGACGAATATACGTTGATTTTTCTTCTCTTGCAGTGCATAATGTGTGCACAAAAGCGAGACTGTTGGGAGTGCAAGCGTATCGCTTTTGTGCCCCACAGAGTTGTGGGCATTCAAATGGGGAGTATGTCGGTTGGTCGCCCAACCGAGTCACGCCCCTAAATATGGGCCTATAGCTCAGCTGGGAGAGCGTTCGGTTCGCATCCGAGAGGTCAAGGGTTCGAATCCCTCTAGGTCCACCAATTTGCCGCATCGTTTTGTACGATGCGGCGTTTTTTATGCCTAAAAAACTTTGGCAGACCGTGCCGGGCTCCGAACCCTGAAGTCGGATGCGAACCGGGCGGGGTCATCCATGTACTTTTTGAAAATCCATCGGTTTCACGCTTCTTTCTTTGCATTTTGCAGAGTGCTGCGGGCAAGCGCATCGCTTTTATGCCCCCTTCTCGGAAATTTCTTCAAAAATTTCCGCACCATCGTAGATTGATACAGACTTGAGCTGCTCCACTTGGTTGAAGCTGGCATTCAGGGTGATCGAGATTTCATAGTCTTTTCGGACGCGAATCTCCTTAATGAACTGCTGCAAGATGGCGCGCCGTTCATCGTGGTTGGCTGTATCGTACACATCCGCCCATGTGAACAGCTCGTTGCAGATGTAGTTACTGCGCTTTGCCGTCTTGGTAGCTTCATCGTATTCTTCCTGTGCCTGAACAAGCTGCTTTTCCAGAGTTTCCAAAGCCTCTCTTGCCTCGGCTACCAGTGTACCCAGCAGTTCTTTGTCCAAGACACTTACGCCCCGGATGACCAGAATGGTTTCGGCTTTCAGGTCGTCCAGTTCTTTCTGCTTGGCTTCCAAGTCTTTCTGGATTTTCTTGATTTTCTTCTGGATGCGGGCGGCATCGTTAGTCTTGACCGATTCCAGCAGCTTCTTCCGGGAAACTTCCCGGAACTGTGCGAAGATCTGCCGGACAACTTCTTCTACAATGGAATCCAGCTTAGAAACACCATAGCCGGACTGCCCATCGCAGTCACCCGGATGCCGAATCTTATAAAAGCAGCTATACCGGGGCCGGACTTCTTTCACCGTATGCCCATCGGCGTAGGTGTGTGTCCGTCCGCTGCTGGTCAGGCTCAAGCGGTTGCCACAGTGGGCACAGTAGACCAGCCCGGTCAACAGGGCTTTGGAACTGGTGCCCAGTGAAGTGCCGCCACGCTCACAGGTGCGTGCCTGCCGCAGTTCCTGTGCCTGCTCGAACAGTTCTGGTTCGATGATGCGGAGCTGCGGACACTCCGTCTCCACCGCACCGTTGATGAGGTACCCCGTGTATCCTTTGTTCTTGATCATCCGAACGATGCTGGTGTTGGGGATATTTTTGTTGTTCCGTCCTACGACTCCCTGTTCATAAAGATAGTGGCTCAACTTCTGTGCGCCGTAGCCCTCGTAAACGTACTTGTGGAAAATCAGCCGGACGATCTCAGCTTCTGCTTCGTCAACCACAAGGTCGCAGACTTCCTGATTCTTCTTGTTCACCCGACCAAGGCGGACACGCTTGTAGCCAAAAGCCACGGTGCCGCCTGTATAGTGGCCTTCCCCGGTGAGCTGTTCCAGCCTTGTCCGGGTACGGACAGAGGTTTTCAGACTTTCGCCGGATGCCTGCCAGTAGCGGATGTAGTTCATCAGCTTGTCCACATGGGTGTCGAACCGCTGCTGTCCCTCGTTCACGCTCCAGACCTCAATGCCCTGCTTCGTGAACCATTCCACGATAAAGGGCGTTTCATCGTCACGGCGGCCTAGGCGGTCAAACATGAACACCAGCAGGATGTCAAACTTGCCTTCCATCGCAGCCTGTTGAATTTTCTGGAGTTCGTCACGCTCTTTGGCAGATTTTTTGAAGCCGGAAACGCCTTTTTCGAAAAATTCCTTGACGATCTCCCAGCCCTGCCGTTCTGCAAATTCGTGGCAGGCTTCTTTCTGCATGGGGATGTCGTCTTTCTCGACCTGTCCCTTTGTCGAAACACGGTATAAGGTATAGACACGTTTTTTCATTTCAATCTCTCTTTCTTTGAGTGAGAAAGGAAAAATCAAACGTGTTTCGTCCATATTTTGTTTTCAAGGTTCAGTTCGATTTTATCTTATCTCACGCATTCAAGGAACACAAGGATGTCAGGCAGCGGTGTGCCCTGCCGTGCGCAGGATGGTGGTTTGCAGCAGCTTCTGGATCGCATCCAGACAGTCCGTATCCGCAGGCGCATAGGTGATCTTGACTTTGCAGCCTTTGACGGAAAGTGTTTCAGATTTAGCGGTGGTATCGCAGATAGCGTTCATAGGCCTCCTTTCTCCATACCCATTCGTTCAGATCGAGTTGATAGAGCAGCGCATAATTGAGCCGAATGAGTTCCGGGATGCTCAACCGCCCCATCGGGCGGATCAGCCGTCCCTTGCTGATGGTCTGGACAGATTCTGCCAAGATCATAGAGGGCTGCAAAAAAGCCCGATTACCGTCCACAAGAACGTGGGCTTGGTGATTGGGCTTCTTTGCAGTATTGGATGTGACAGGCGCAACAATGAGGTTGGGCGAATAGCAGTTTGCGGTGTTGTTCTGCACCACGACCACAGGGCGGATACCGCCCTGCTCGGAGCCAAGGTGCGGCTCCAGATTGGCGTAGTAAATATCACCGCGCAGAAACTTTCGGTTGACTGGGATCATGTTCATCACCGCTTGCAAGGCAGACTGTGGGCGCGACCAGCACCGTTGTAAATGGACAGGATCTGTTTCATGTGGCGATCCGCCACGTTGCCAGTGCCGTTCTGTGCCAGCCGGGTGATGGTCTTGGGATGCACCGTGCGCAGCCGGCCAACCAGCCGCTCCCGGCTGTATTCGCCCTGATACAGAGCCAGAAAACGAGCCATGCCGTGCAGGATGCCAGACAGGAACGAATCCGAATCTCCATCCCACGCATCCACAAGGATACTCAGCATTTCCCGGTAAAGGGCAGCGCCGTAACTCTTGTAGATGTAGTAAGCCGAGCGGATGCAGTAGATTTTCCACGGGGCACGAATCCCATCCAGTGCAAACCGAACGCCTGTGTCCTCCGTTACCGAAACGAAGTCACAGGCGTTTTCTTCATGAGCTACCAGTTTGGCGCGGAGCCGCTCCCCAGCGGTCAGTTCGCTGGAAATGCCTGTCTGCACAGCAAACAGCAGAGCTTCATGCTCTTTGGAAAGGCCGTAGAAGACCTTGCAGCGAATCGGGAGGTCACGCCCACCGTTGCATGTTTTCCGTGCCTCAATGGTGTTCTGACCATCAAAGACGAAGTAGCGGCCATCCCGGTAGCTGACCTTCGGCTCATTGGCGATGTACTCCGAAAAGTTTGCTGCAATTTTTGCAACCTTGCCCATGCGGAGCAGCCGCTGATATTCGGCGCAGGGGTTCAGCAGAACGCTGTCAACGTACCGCACCTCAAAGTTGCACTCCGGCAGGCTGGAAAGGTTCAGGTTAGAAAGCATCATAGCGTTTTCTCCTTTATTTTCAGAAGATACTGTACGGCATCTTCGGTCAAGTCATGAATGATCTTGCGGCAGTCCGAATCTTCAAAAACATCCGGGTATTCTTTGAAAATGCTATTCCAGCGGCGAATGAAGTCCTCTTTTGCACCCTGTACCTCGCACATCATCAGGGAGCCGTTTGCAACGGCCCGTTCCTGATAGCGATTGTCGATGGATGCTTTCAGAAAAGTTTTTTCTTCGGCAGTAAGCTGGCGTTGATGCCCTTGGATGCTTTTGCTGATTTCAGAAAGTGTTTGTTTTGAAGAAGCAGTTTCGGCTTTTCGGGGCTGACGTTCCTGCTTTGGCTTCCGCAATTCTGCAAGCGCAGCAGGAATTTCTGCCTTTGGCGTTTTTGCCAAGGCGGTGATTTCTGCATCCGTTGCCTTGATGCGCCCGGTCAGGATTTCTTCTCTTGCACCGGGGACTGCATCTTCCGCAGCGTCTACGCCTTTGGCATACTTCTCTGCTCTCTTTACGGTAGCCGCCCCAACGCCGTTTTGTGCGGCAATGCGCTCACAGGTGGAGAGCTGCTTTGCCCTCAATGGATCATTTTGAACCATTGAGGTGAACCGTCCGTTCTCATCGTGTGCCCGCTCTTTGGAGCCGCCCCGTGCCAGCTTTTCGGATTCATACAGCTTGCCCATCAGAAACTTCTTTCGTTCCGGGTCAAGATTTCTGCGTCCAAGCTGGTTCTGGCAGATCCATGAAAGAGCCGCGTAACGGTTATCCAGTTCGATCTCCTGTATCTGGTAGGCGATGAACGGATGCTTCCGCAGGATGCGGTAGCGGGTATGCCCGTCCAGAATAAAGCCATTCCAGATGATAATGGGATTCAGCAGCCGTCCTTCGTGGAGAATGTTCTGCTCAAGCTGTTGTTCTTCTTCAAAATTCAGGGGCGGGATCTTGCCCTGAAACTCCGGGTCGATTTTAAGCGCATTCAGATTCATCATCGAAATGGCCTCGCTTCACATACTGCCCAGCGTTCTTATCGGGCTGTACATAATAATCGAAACCATAGCGAATCTGGCAGTAGGTGCAGACATCCTTGATCTTCTGCTTAGGGTCTGCGCGCCGGACGCGAACGCCCTTTGCCCCCTGAAAGGAATCCAGACAAATCGGGCAGAGGGTAGTCAAGCTGGCTTCGTCTACGCAGTTGTTATAAAATCGACTCATATAGATTTCCTCCATATCGGTATTTTGATGGGAAATGTAAAACCACCAGCCGAGAAATCCTCAACTGGTGGTTTGAAAAATACTGTTTTTCTCCTATTTGTCCTCGACACCCCGGAGGTGGGAACTTTTCGGCGGCGGATTTGCACCGCTCCATTGGCATCTCAGCCACCCCGTCTGCTTTATGACCGGGCCGCGAATTACGGAAGTATCATTGTCTGGAAGTACCGAAAAG
>ERZ773258.2024-NODE-2024-length-13820-cov-3.761932_pt1 | contig 13820 bp, 13 predicted proteins | sample MGYA00511962_ERZ773258 | MGnify/ENA primary metagenome ERZ773258 (study PRJEB29015, sample SAMEA2737755) | human gut metagenome | biome: human gut; feature: human-associated habitat; material: faeces | place: China | collected 2012 ... | reverse complement strand
AACTCAGCGCTCCGGGCCGCTATGCCGGACGCAATTTTTGCCGCTCCGGCTTATGCCTCTGACAATGCGATGGGGGCCGCCGTTCTGGCTCACCGATATCTGAAGGGGGAAGGCGCTGCTTGAAAGAGCGTGAAATTCCTGTGTTCAGTGTGACTCAGGTCAATCAATATATCAAGGGCCTTCTGGACAGGGACGGCGCGCTCTCCGGCCTCTATATCCGGGGAGAGCTCTCCAACTACAAGACGTATCCCTCCGGGCATCACTACTTTTCGCTCAAGGATGCCGAAGGGGCAATTCGCTGCGTGATGTTTAAACGCGAGGCCGCCTCACTCCGCTTTCGTCCGGAGAATGGTATGAATGTGGTGGCCTTTGGACGTATAACCGTCTTTCCGCGTGACGGACAATACCAGCTCTACTGCAGCGGGTTGTCCCCGGACGGAGTCGGCGCACTTCATGTGGCATTTGAGCAGCTGAAGAACAAGCTGTGGGAGGAGGGGCTCTTTGAGGAAGCACGCAAGAGGCCTCTACCGAAATTTCCAGCTAAAATTGCCCTTGTAACATCTCCCGCCGGGGCCGCTGTGCAGGATATGATCCGAATCCTTGGGGCTCGTTGGCCCATGGCGGAGGTCTTGGTTCTGCCAGTACGGGTACAGGGGACAGAGGCTCCGGGAGAAATTTGTTCCGCCATCGCCTGGGCCAACCGCCATCGGGTTGCCGATTTGATTATTACCGGAAGGGGAGGCGGCTCGATGGAGGATCTGTGGGCCTTTAATGACGAGGACGTGGCCCGTACGATTTACGCCTCAGCCATTCCTGTGATTTCGGCGGTAGGACATGAGCCGGACGTGACCATCTCCGACTTTGTGGCCGATCTGCGGGCGTCTACGCCCTCCAATGCCGCGGAATTGGCCGTGCCCGATCAGAATGAGATGTATGGTTTTCTCTCCCAGCTGGAACAGCGCATGGCCCGTGCACTGGGGCGCCGGCTGGAGGGCGCACGGGCCGTACTGGAACGGTGTGAGAGCAGCCGCGTGCTCCAGGACCCCGTGGCAGCGGTTGCCGATCGCCGGGTACTGCTGGATTACCAGCGGGAACGGCTGGGCCAGGGACTGTCCGCCTCTTTGAGACGGGAGCGGGAGCGCTTTGTCCGTCTGGCGGCGGGATTGGATGCCATGAGTCCCCTGAAGGTTCTGGGACGGGGCTATGCAATTCCCAGAAACAAGGATGGAGTTGTAATCCGCTCCGTTGAGGAGACCGTGCCTGGAGACGAAATTACCGTCCGGGTTGCGGACGGCGAGATCCCCTGTATCGTGAAAGGAAGTTTATCCGATGGCTGAAAAGAAGCTGACCTTTGAGCAGTCTATGGCTCGCTTGGAGGAGATTGTCAAGCTGTTGGAGCGGGGAGAGGCTCCCTTGGAGGAGTCGCTGGCTCTTTTTGAGGAGGGCACCGCTCTGATGAAGAAGTGCAACACCCTCCTGGACAAGGCGGAACAGAAGGTAAGCAAGCTGCTGGCCGGAACTGACGGTGCACCGGCTTCTGTTCCCTTTGAAGGGGAGGGGGTGTAATGGTGGATTTCGGCGCCGAGTACGATCGCTGCCGCAGGATGACGGAGGAGGCTCTGGCGGGCTGCTTTACCGAGGAGTTGCCTCAGCGGGAGCTGTTGAATGCTATGCGGTACAGCCTCCTGGCTGGCGGAAAGCGCATCCGGCCTATTTTGACGCTCCAATTCTGCAAAGCGGTCTGCGGCAGGGCGGAGCCAGCGCTAGATTTTGCCTGTGGAGTAGAAATGCTTCACACCTATTCTCTGATTCACGATGACCTGCCATGTATGGATAACGACGATTTGCGCCGGGGAAAGCCCACCTGTCACAAGGTCTTTGGCGAGTGTACGGCAACTTTGGCCGGAGATGCCCTGCAGTCCGCGGCTTTTGCCCGCATCGCAGGGGCCGATTTGCCCGCTTGGTGCCGCGCCGAAGGGTGCGCCGTGCTGGCTGCGGCCGCTGGCGCCTACGGTATGTGCGGCGGACAGCAGTTGGATATGGCCGGAGAGGGGGCCGATTTGACGCTGGACGATCTGGCCGCCATCCACGACCGGAAGACCGCCGCCCTGCTGGAGGGGGCCTGTCTGCTGGGCCTCTTGGCGGGAGGTGCAGATCGGACGGATCCCCGCTGGGCGGCGGCCCGGAGATATGCCGCCGCGCTGGGACTTGCCTTCCAAATCCGGGATGATATTTTGGACGCCACTTCTTCGACCGAGGTCCTGGGCAAGCCAGTGGGCTCCGACGCTGCCAACGGCAAGCGGACCTATGTAGCCCTGTTGGGCATTGAGGCCTGTGAAGCTTTGGTACATGAACACACAAAGGCGGCGAAGGCTGCTCTGACAGGTGTCTTTGAGGCGCCCGGCTTTCTCTGTGCGCTGGCCGATAAACTGGCTGGGCGCGGCAACTGAATCGACTGACGACAAAGGAGACTTTGGCATGAGAAACGTGGTGGATTTCTTTACCGGCAACCTGATACTGAATCTGTCTATCTTCTCCTGGGCGCTGGCCCAAGTGCTGAAGTTCGTGGTGGTGCTGATCAGCAAGCGTAAGTTTGACTGGAGGTATATTTGGAGCAGCGGCGGGATGCCCAGTTCCCACTCCTCTTTTGTCTGTACCTGCGCCTCCTCTGTGGGGTATATGTATGGATGGTCGTCTCCTCTGTTTGCCATTGCCGCTGTGGTTGCTATTGTCGTGATGTACGATGCCTCTCATGTCCGAAAAGCCGCAGGTGAGCAGGCGCGAATCCTGAATTATATCATGACGCACTGGAAGGAAATGAAGCCCGAGATATTTGGAAAAGAGCTGAAAGAACTGCTGGGGCATACCCCTTTTCAGGTGCTTATGGGAGGGATCCTCGGCGTTGCTGTGGGGCTAATCGGAGCCTGGCGTTTCGCATGACCACCTGGGGGGTGTTATCATTCTGACACTGGAAGAAGCCATTGACTGCAAGCACATCACAGATGGAGAGGCCCAAGAACTCTGTGCACTCCTTCGCGCCCGCATGATTGATACCGTTTCTCGAACGGGAGGACACCTGGCCTCCAATCTGGGGGCGGTGGAGATTACAGTAGCGGTCCACCGTGTTTTTGATACGGGACGTGACCGGCTCGTTTTTGATGTGGGGCATCAGTGCTATACCCATAAAATTCTCACCGGCCGCGGGGCAGCCATGGATACCCTGCGTACCTTTGGCGGCATATCCGGCTTTCCCAAGCCGGGTGAGAGTGCCAGTGATGCCTTTATTGCCGGCCACGCATCGAATTCTGTCTCAGTCGCTCTCGGCATGGCAAGGGCAAGGACTTTACAGAAAGAAGATTATCATGTCTTGGCGCTGTTGGGGGATGGAGCACTGTCCGGGGGACTGGCCTACGAGGGGCTGTCCGACGCAGGCAACAGCGGCGAGCCGCTGATCGTCATTCTCAATGATAATGGAATGTCTATCACCCGCAGTGTAGGCGGCGTGGCGCAGCATCTGGCCCATCAGCGTCTTAAGCCCCAGTATCTGCAGTTCAAAAAGGGATACCGCAAGCTGATGAGCGTCCTCCCCCTGGGCGGCAGAATTTATAAGGTAACACATAAGATTAAAACTGCTATCAAAGAGACCCTCTTGCCCTGCAGCCTGTTTGAAGATATGGGCTTTACCTATCTGGGGCCGGTGGACGGCCACGACGTGGGCGGCCTGACCAAGCTTCTCCGGTATGCCAAAGAGCTAAAGGTCCCAGTTCTGCTCCACATCAGGACTGTAAAGGGGAAAGGCTATCTCCCGGCAGAACGCAACCCAGACCGCTTTCATGGAGTGGGGCGGTTCTGCGTGGAGACAGGGGAGCCTGTCCACCCCTCCTCCCATAATTTTTCCGCTGAATTTGGGGCCAAACTTTGCAGCCTGGCACTGGGGGACCGGCGCATCTGCGCCATTACCGCAGCCATGCAGGACGGGACTGGACTGGGAACGTTTGCCCAGAAGTTTCCATCCCGCTTTTTTGACGTGGGGATTGCCGAGGGCCACGCCGCCGCCATGGCGGCCGGTATGGCAAAGCAGGGGATGCTCCCTGTCTTTGCCGTATATGCTTCCTTCCTGCAGCGCTCTTATGATATGCTGATTCATGATATAGCGATTCAGAAACTCCATGTGGTTCTGGCGGTTGATCGGGCCGGTCTGGTAGGGGAGGATGGCGAGACTCACCATGGCGTCTTTGATGCCGCCTTTCTCTCTACAGTGCCCGGTATGCAGATCCTGTGCCCCTCCAGCTATTCCGAACTGTGCTCCATGCTGGAGTACGCAATTTATCAGATGAGAGGGCCTGTGGCCGTCCGTTATCCCAGGGGGGGAGAGGGCGCCTATACCGAAAATTCGAGTTCATCAAAGACTGCCGTACTGCGCGCAGGCCGGGATATCACGCTGGTGGGCTATGGCATTCTGATCAATCAGCTGCTGGCCTGTGCTGACCTTCTGTCCCAATATGGCTTGGAGGCAGAAGTTGTCAAGCTGAATTGTATTGCTCCAATTGATCTGGAGCCTGTCTGTCGGTCGGTCCGAAAGACAGGCCGCCTGCTGGCTGCTGAGGAGTCCTATGGGAACCCTGTAGGGACCAGGATTGCCTCCGGTCTGCTGGCAGAGGGAGTGACAGTTCGCGGACTGGCACTGTGCGGTACCGGAGAGGGCTTTGTCACCCAGGGAACTGTTCACCAGCTCCTCAAATTGTGTGGTCTGGACGGCGAGAGCCTGTGCAAAAAAGCGTTGGAGGTCTGTAAATATGGCGAAAAAGCGCTTGGACATCCTGCTGTGTGAGCGTGGACTGGCTGACAGCCGACAGCGTGCGCAGGCGGTTATTATGGCAGGCCAAGTCTATGTCTCCGGCCGGAAGGTTGACAAGGCCGGCGCTCCCACGGCGGAGGACGCGCAGATTGAACTTCGTGGTCAGCCTCTGCGCTATGTGAGCCGGGGAGGGCTAAAGCTGGAAAAGGCAATGGCAAGTTTCCCCATTGCATTGAATGGAGCGGTCTGTGCCGATATCGGCGCTTCGACCGGCGGCTTTACCGACTGTATGCTGCAGAACGGGGCTGCCAAGGTCTATGCGGTGGATGTAGGCTATGGGCAGCTGGCCTGGAGCCTGCGCAGTGACCCCCGTGTAGTCTGCCTGGAGCGCACCAATGCCCGGTATTTGACCCATGATCAGATCCCCGATGAGTTGAATTTTGCCAGTGTGGACGTCTCCTTTATTTCCCTAAAGCTCATTTTGCCGGCGCTCCGCCGTCTGCTGAGAACAGACGGCGAGGCCGTCTGTCTGGTCAAGCCCCAGTTCGAAGCAGGGCGGGAGAAGGTGGGGAAGAAGGGCGTGGTCCGGGATCCTGCTGTCCACCTGGAGGTGCTGGAGCATTTTTTGAGGTATGCTGAGCAGTCAGATTTTTCTGTCAAAGGGCTTACTTTCTCGCCAATCAGGGGCCCGGAGGGCAATATTGAGTATCTGGGGTATCTGTCGGCAGGGGCCGGATTATCCTGGAGCGGCGATTTGCGGGCTTTGGTAGAACAGTCCCACGGGACATTGGAGGGAAACGGACAGTGAAAGTGGTACTTAGTCCCAATCCTTACCGGGATCGGGGACTGAAGGCGGCCCAGTCGGCCGACCGCATTTTGAAACATGTAGGTGTGGATACGGTATTCTGTCTGCCCTTCCCAATAGAGGGCGGGAGCGTGGAGCTCCCAAAGCACCTCGACTTTCGGGATACGCAGGATGAGCTGCGCAGCGCCGACATGCTGGTCTGTTTTGGAGGAGACGGCACCATTCTTCATGCAGCCAAGGATGCCAATCTCCACCATGTTCCGATTCTAGGCGTCAACTTGGGAAGCATGGGCTTTATGGCAGAGTTGGAACTGAGTGAGCTTTCTCTGCTGTCTAAAGTGGCGACAAACAGATACTCCATTGAAAACCGTATGATGCTGGATGTGGTCGTGCGGAGAGAGAGCCGGACCGTCTATTCTGGGATTGCCCTCAATGATGCCGCTATTACTAAGGGGGCGGTGGCCCGCATCATTGATTTGGAGGTCTATGGAGACAGAGTGCTGGTCAACAACTTTTCAGGCGACGGGATGATCATCAGTACGCCTACCGGATCCACGGCTTACTCCATGGCGGCAGGCGGCCCGATCGTAGAGCCCACCTCGGAGAGCATCATCATTACCCCGATATGTGCCCATGTATTGGGAGCGCGTTCCATGGTACTTGGAAAGGACCGGACGGTAATGGTAAAAATGGGGAAAATGGCCCGGAAGACAGCTTATCTGTCTGTAGATGGTGGCAAGGCCTTCAAGCTGAACGGCGGGGACCAGGTGGAACTGAAGCGTTCCTCCTCTGTCACCAGACTGGTCCGTCTGACGAACCGAAGCTTTTATGAAATTATCAACCATAAGCTAGGGGGAGTATAGCTCATGAAGTCAAAGCGGCAGCAGGAGATTTTACGCATTATTGGCGAAAAGGATGTAGAGACCCAGGATCAGCTTCTGTCCGAATTGAGGGTCCGTGGAGTACAGTCCACTCAGGCGACAATCTCTCGAGATATCAAGGAGCTCCATCTGGTAAAGGAACTGACGGGATATGGCGTCTATAAATATGCTGTCAGTGAGCGTAAGACTTCCCTCAACTTTGCCGGCAGGCTTCGTACCATCTTTAAAGAGGGCGTTACTTCTTTTGATCTGGCCCAAAACATTGTAGTGATTAAAACAATGCCTGGTCTGGCCTCTGCAGCCTGTGCCGCTCTGGACGGCATGGATATTCCCGATATGGTGGGCAGCTTGGCCGGAGATGACACCGCTGTACTCATTATGCGCACCAACGAGGCGGCAGTGGCTTTTTGCGACGAAATCCACAAGATGCTGAAATAGGAGATACGGGGGATTTGCTATGCTCTCTCTGCTCCATATTGAAAATATTGCGGTTATTGAATCGGCGGACATTCAGTTCGGCGCCGGTTTCAATGCGCTCACCGGCGAGACCGGCGCCGGCAAATCCATCGTGGTGGACGCCATTGGCGCAGTCGTCGGCGGCCGTACCAGCCGGGAAATTATCCGTACCGGGGCCAAGTCGGCCCGTGTGGAGGCAAATTTTACCGCACTGCCCGACCTTCCGTGGTTTGCCGAAAATGGAATAGCCCCCGACGAGGACGGTAATTTGCTGATTCAGCGGGAGATCCAGTCTGACGGCAAGAATGTATGCCGCCTGAACGGGCGGCTGCTCACTGTCTCTCAGCTCAGGGAGTTGGGGCGCCAGATACTCAATATTCACGGTCAGCATGACGGACAGCAGCTTTTGGATGAGAGCTGCCACTTGAGCTATCTGGACAGTTTTGGCGCACTGGGGGAGCAGCTATCTGACTACCAGTCCGCCTATGGAACCTTGGGGGAGATCCGGCGCGAGATGTCGGCTCTGCGGATGGATGAAGCGGAGAAGGCCCGGCGTATAGACGCCCTGCATTATCAAATTTCGGAACTGGAGCGGGCAAATCTTCAGCCCGGAGAAGATGAGACGCTCACGGAACGGCGTAAGCTCCTGCGCAATGCCGGCAGGCTGATTGAAGCCGTGGAGGAGACTCACCGTGCAATCTCCGGAGATGATGACAGCGCCGGTGCGGCAGCACTGCTGTCTGAAGCGGAGCGCGCGCTTGAGGGAGCTGCCTCAATGAGCGCTCAGGCGGCTTCGCTGCTGGAACAGCTTGTCGAGTTGCGCTGTGCCGCCGACGATCTGGCCGATCAGGTGCGTGATCTGCGGGAGAGCTTTGATTTTGAGCCCGGTGAGCTGGACGAAATCGAAGGACGCCTGGATGTCATTTACCGTCTCCGAAAGAAGTATGGCGATTCTGTGGAGGATATGCTCTCTTATCTGGAGAAATGCCGCGCAGAACTAGACCAGATTCAGTTTGCCGACGATACCCTCGCCCGCCTGGAGGGCGTATATGCGGCGGCTCTGCGCGAGGCAAAGGAGAAGGCGGTACTCCTTTCAGAAAAACGGCACGATGCAGCCAGGGCTCTGGAGACCCGGATACAGGCGGAACTGCAGCAGCTGGATATGCCGAAGGTCCGTTTCCTGGTGGATTTTTCAGAGAAGGAGGGAGACGAAGGCCTGGATCTCACAGGGATGGATCAGGTGCAGTTCTTGATGTCAGCCAATGTGGGAGAAGATCCCAAGCCCATCCAGAAAATCGCCTCAGGGGGAGAGCTGGCGCGGATTATGCTGGCGCTTAAAAATGTACTGGCTGAAAACGAGCTGGTAACGACTTTGGTTTTTGACGAGGTTGACACCGGTGTATCTGGCCGGGCAGCCCAGAAGGTCGCTGAAAAGATGGCTGACGTGGCGGCACGTAAGCAAGTACTCTGTGTCACCCATCTGCCGCAGATTGCCGCTATGGCTGATGTCCACTTTTCTGTTGAGAAGGGAGTACGTAAAGGGAGAACCTTTACAGCTGTGGAGGCGCTGGACCGTCCCCGCCGCCAACAGGAACTGGCCCGTCTGGCCGCTGGTGCGCACATTACCCCTGCCGCCTTGGAGAGCGCCGGGGAATTGCTGGATGCGGCAGAGTCATATAAGAGACAATAAAAGGAGATGGCACAGCGTGGCATACCCATGGCTGGACTGTTATCTGCGGGAGAAACCGGGCACCGTCTATGATTTTAAAGAGGAATGGCAGTGGCACCGCTATCTGGTGGGTGGAAAGATGTACGCTGCCATCTGTCTGAACGATGAAGGGGCGTGCACACTCGTCACATTGAAGTTAGACCCCGGGGAGGGGGATTTTCTTCGGCAGCAGTATCCAGGAGAGGTGATTCCGGGTTACTATATGAACAAGCTCCACTGGAATTCTGTCCTGTGGACCGGCTCTGTACCCGACGAGATTGTGCGTCGGATGACCGATCAGTCCTACGCCCTGGTGCTGGGCAGTTTGCCCAGGCGAATCCAGAGGGAATTGGAGGGGCGGACAGATTAACGGTTGACAAACCTCCTGAGATCCAGTATAATTCAGCCAATATGCCACAGCGATGATGAGGAAGAGTAGCGGAACAGCCGCCTGCCCAGAGAGCCCCCGGCCTGGTGAGAGGGGGAGAGGCGTGTCTCGTGAATACCCCTCGGAGCCGCCCCCCTGAACAGATGAAAAAAGTAGGGGAGGCCGGTCGCGCCCGTTATTGCGCAGCCGTGCCGGTTTTCGTGCACGGATTGAGGCGCTCCGCTGGAAAGCGGACGCAAAACCAGAGGTGGTACCGCGTTTCCAAACGCCCTCTGTCCTTTCGGACAGAGGGCGTTTTCTGATATGCACCCGATTCGGTGCGGCAAAAGAGGAGGGGGTTGACACGGAAGAAAAGTCTTTTGGTGAGAAGCTGCCCGGCATTTGCTACCGGGAGAGGCCCGGCGCCTATGGCGTGGCCTTTGACAGCGACGGACGGACGGCTGTCGTAAAGGTTACCGGCAAGGACGGCGGCTATTTTCTGCTGGGAGGCGGACTGGAGGGGACGGAGACCCACGCCCGGTGCATCCGCCGGGAGTGTCTGGAGGAAGTTGGCCGGTCCGTGACCGTGGGAGCTCCCATCTGTACTGGACATGAGTATATATGGTCGGATAAGGCCGGCGGCTGGCTCCATGTCATCGGTAGCTGCTTTCATATGGAGGTAGGAGAGCTCATCAGCGATGACTCCGAGTCCGACCATGAACTTCTTTGGCTTCCAGTTGAGAAGTGTGTCAGAGAGATGTTTTTACAGTATCAGGCCTGGGCCATTTCCCTGGCCTGGGAGAAAGAAAGGAAGAAACAGCATGACAGTCTATGAAGAGCTGAAGGCCCGGGGGCTTATTGCTCAGGTTACAAATGAAGAAGAGATCTCCAAGATGATCAACGAGGGGAGAGCTGTATTTTATATCGGCTTCGATCCCACTGCCGATTCCCTTCACGTAGGGCACTTTATGGCGCTGTGCCTGATGAAGCGCCTTCAGATGGCGGGAAACCGCCCGATTGCTCTCATCGGCGGAGGCACCGGTATGATCGGCGATCCCTCCGGCCGCTCCGATATGCGGACCATGATGACTCCGGAGACAATCCAGCATAACTGCGACTGCTTCAAGAAGCAGATGGAGCGTTTTATTGAATTTGGAGAGGGCAAAGCCAGGATGATCAACAATGCAGACTGGCTTCTGAAGCTCAACTATGTAGAACTTCTGCGGGAAGTCGGCGCGTGCTTCTCGGTGAACAATATGCTGCGGGCTGAGTGCTACAAGCAGCGCATGGAGAAGGGACTCTCCTTCCTGGAGTTCAACTATATGATTATGCAGTCCTACGACTTTTACTATCTGTTCCAGCACTATGGCTGCAATATGCAGTTTGGTGGAGATGACCAGTGGTCCAATATGCTGGGCGGAACTGAGCTGATCAGGCGTAAACTTGGCAAGGACGCACATGCCATGACAATTACACTGCTGCTCAATTCCGAGGGAAAGAAGATGGGCAAGACACAATCAGGGGCTGTTTGGCTGGATCCCAACAAGACCTCTCCCTACGACTTCTACCAGTACTGGCGCAATGTGGGCGATGCGGATGTGCTGAAATGCCTGCGTATGCTCACTTTCCTGCCCATTGAGCAGATTAATGAGATGGATCAGTGGGAGGGGGCCCAGCTCAACACAGCCAAAGAGATTCTGGCCTTTGAGCTGACCAAACTGGTTCACGGCGAGGAAGAGGCAACCAAAGCCCAGGAGGCTGCCCGTGCTCTCTTTTCTACCGGAGGGGACAAGAGCAATATGCCGTCCACCCAGTTGTCTGAGAGCGATCTCACAGAGGGTTCCATTACCATTCTGGAGCTCATGGTTCGTTCAGGTCTCGCTCCCTCCAAAAAGGAAGCGCGCCGCCTGGTAGAGCAGGGCGGCGTGGAGGTCAACGGCACGAAAGTTACAGATTTTACTGTTTCTTACAATGCCCAGCAGCTCTCCGGCGAAGGAGTGACTGTCAAAAAGGGAAAAAAGGTATTTCATCGGATCTTCCTGTAAGTGAACAAGGTATCGGGAGAAATATATCCAAGCTTTTGCGAAACGGCACGGCCCTCAAGGCCATGCCGTTTCGCATGTATGTGACAACGGACGGGATAACTGCCTGATTCACGCGTTCACCTCCGCGCGCTTTTTTCTGTTGCACGTGACGGGACGGGCGTGATACAATAAAGATGTGATTAAGAAAGGGGGCGTGGGCCCTTGAGAAAAAAGCACAAATGGTGGACTTTGGATACCAGATCGATCTCCAATTTGATTGTAGTCATAATTGGGATCCTGTTTTTCCTGGGATTGTCACACTTTGATATTGTCTGGGCAGCAATTTCTAAAATTGTAGGGGTATTTACCCCCTTTATTGCCGGATTTATTATTGCTTTTTTGCTTAACGCTCCCGTGATGTTCTTTGAGCGGAAACTCTACCACAAGGTAAAGTTAAAACGCGGGCTATCTGTGCTTACTGTCTATGTCATTGCGTTTGCTGTATTGGTTATCCTGCTCTATGCTATAATTCCTTCTGTGGCTGACAGCGTCATGGAGCTTATCAATAACTTCAAAATTTATTTGGCTAATTTAAATGACTTTCTTCAGCAGACAGTTGATCAACTGAATCTGGATGGAGTGGAGGAGGTCGACGACCTGTTGGCCATGTTCCTCGGTTCTTATGAGGATGTCATGGAATGGTTTTCGGATCAGGTCAATCAAATCATGCCCCAAATTCTCAACGTCGGAGTGGCGGTTGGCAGCGGCTTTATTTCGGCGATTACCGCCATCATTTCTTCTGTTTACATGCTCCTTGCCAAGGATAAGCTTAAGCCTCAGACCAAAAAGCTTCTCTATGCAATCGTTCCAAAGCGCAGGTCTGATCAGGTGCTGGATATCCTGCGCTACGCTCATAAGATATTTGTTGGGTTCATTAACGGCAAGTTGATTGACAGCGCTATTATCGGCGTGTTGTGCTTTATCTTCTGTATGATCCTAAATATTCCCTTTGCTGTCCTGGTCAGTGTAATTGTTGGAGTGACGAATATCATCCCCTTCTTCGGCCCCTTTATCGGAGCAATTCCCTGTCTGATGATCCTTGTCATCGTTGACCCCTTTGGTGCCCTGAAGTTTCTGATTTTGATCATTGTCCTTCAGCAGTTTGACGGCAATATTCTAGGTCCTAAGATCTTGGGGGACAGCACAGGGCTCTCAGCACTTTGGGTATTGGTGTCCATCGTCGTAGGCGGCGGGCTCTTCGGCTTTATCGGTATGCTCCTTGGAGTGCCTACCTTCGCCGTTATCTATGCCCTGGTGAGAGGATGGACGAATAACCGTCTGAAGGAAAAAGGGTTGGATGCCAACGGTAATCCTCTTTGCAAAGAGGAGAGCGCTGTGACGGAAGAGCACTCTGATATGGAGTAATCTATCACGGTATATCTAATGCAAAAAGGCCGCGCTTCGCAGGAGGTGCGGCCTTTTGATGCATATGCATGAAATATACCCTTAAAAATCATTCAAATTTTACGTGCAATTTGAAAACGGTACTTGCAATTTTGCAAGTTGCGTCATATAATGTGTCATGCTGAGTTTTGATTTAGAGGAGAGATTTCCATGAAGCCGCTTTCCAGCATTGCAGAGGCTGTCCAAGCCTCCAGTACCATGGCGATTGACGCCCTGTTTAAACAGATGAAGGCAGACGGAATCGATGTCATCGGCTTTGGTGCGGGGGAGCCAGACTTCGATACACCGGATGATATTAAGGCGGCCGGTATCGCTGCAATTGAAAATAACCAAACCCGCTATACGCCTGCTGCCGGCACGGTAGAACTGCGCCAGGCTGTCTGCGATCGGATGAAGGCAGACTGCGGCCTGGAGTATAAACCCAGTCAGGTAATTGCCACCAGCGGCGCCAAGCATGCAGTGTACATTGCTCTGCGGGCTCTGGTAAATCCTGGGGACGAGGTCATTCTCCCCGCGCCCTTTTGGGTCAGCTATTATGAGCTGATTAAGATGGTAGGCGGAACACCTGTCGTCATCACCGCCACGGAGGCAGAACACTTTAAACTGACGCCGGAAAAGCTTTCTGCCGCTGTAACCCCCAGGACAAAGGCGCTCATCCTCAATAATCCCTCCAATCCTACCGGCATGATGTATAACAGGGAGGAGCTCCAGGCCATTGCCGATGTCTGCGTGGAAAATGAGATTTATGTCGTAGATGACGAGATTTATTATGGTCTGGTCTATGATGGAGCCAAATTTGTCAGTCTTCCCAGTCTTGGCCCTGAGATCAAGGATCTATGCATTCTTATCAACGGAGTTTCCAAGTCCTATGCGATGACTGGCTGGCGTATCGGATATGCATGTGCCAACGACCGGATCGCCAAAGTTATGGCCAACTATTTGAGTCACTCTACCGGTTCCCCCAGCACCATCTCTCAAAAAGCATCGGTGACAGCGCTCAACGCCCCGCAGGATGAGGTAGAGAAGATGCGGCAGGCCTTTGAGGAGCGCCGCGACTATATTGTGGCGCGCATGAACAGCATCCCGGGCGTCAGCTGTATTAAGCCAGAGGGGGCGTTCTACGTCATGATGAACCTGGAGCAGATTCTGGGCAGGACGCTCTACGGGGTTCAGATTGAGACCTCTGATGACTTTGCCGGTCTGTTTCTGAAAAAGGGGCTGGTAGCTGTGGTGCCCGGGACCGGCTTCGGCGCTCCCAATTTTGTCCGTTGGTCGTATGCCACTTCTATGGACAACATCAAAGAAGGCCTTAATCGG
>ERZ773258.2018-NODE-2018-length-13895-cov-3.460766_pt1 | contig 13895 bp, 9 predicted proteins | sample MGYA00511962_ERZ773258 | MGnify/ENA primary metagenome ERZ773258 (study PRJEB29015, sample SAMEA2737755) | human gut metagenome | biome: human gut; feature: human-associated habitat; material: faeces | place: China | collected 2012 ... | reverse complement strand
CTTTGGCTTTGCTTCCACTGGAGGAGGGATATAGGTGGGATACTCATCTTTCAGCATTTGCACTGCCTCCAGAAAAGAACACCCGTCTACATGAATCAGGAAATTTAAAGCACTGGTGCCCCCGATATCTCTGGATTTCCAGTGCCACTGGCTGGTCTGCTCGTTAATCTTAAAGCTGTCGTGGTCTGTCAGCTCCCATTCATTTCTGGCTGAAGATTTTTTCAGACGGTTTGGCTGATATTTCTTCAGGTATTCAATGGCGGTGATCTCCCTTGCACGTTTGATTTCTTCTTCCGGAATCCACGGCATTACATCACGGTATCCCGGAGCTGCTCTGCCTTATCCGTTTTCTCCCACGGGAATTCCTTTCTTCCAAAATGCCCGAACACCGCACTCTGTCGGTAGATTGGCCGCTTCAGGTGCAGGGTGTCACAGATCTGGCTTGGGGTAAGCCCGAACACCAGAGGGATCGCTGCGGCGAGGCAGTCATCCGCACAGATCTTTCCCGTTCCAAAGGTATCCACCTGCACCATGACTGGCTGGGCAACCCCGATGGCATAGGCAAGGGACACCTGACATCGGCTGGCAAGTCCGGCAGCCACCATGTTTTTGGCGATGTAACGGGCCATATACGCCCCGGATCGGTCAACTTTGGAACAGTCCTTCCCGGAAAATGCACCGCCGCCATGCGGTACCAGACCACCGTAGGTATCCACCATCAGCTTCCTTCCGGTCAGTCCGGTGTCTGCATCCAGACCTCCGCACACAAATCTTCCTGATGGATTAATCAGGATCTTGGTATCCTCATCCGGCGGCAGCATCCAAAGAGCCGGGCGTAACACTTTCTCCCGGATCTCATGCTCCAGCTTCCGAAGGGATTTTTCTTTTTCGTGCTGGCAGGATACAATGACGGTATCCAGACGGACTGGCCTGTCATCTTCGTATTCCACCGTGACCTGTGCCTTTCCGTCTGGCAGGATTCCCATGATATAACCGCTTCTGCGGCTTGCAGACAGTTCCCTCACAATGCGGTTCGCCAGAACCACTGGCATCGGCATGAGCTGCGGTGTCTCATCGCAGGCGTATCCCACCATGATGCCCTGATCCCCGGCTCCGCTGGCAAGTCCGCTCTGAACAGAAACAGTCCCTGCCCTTCGTTCTCTGGATCGCTCCACCGCCCCGGCAATGTCGGGACTCTGCTTGTGAATGAGGGCATCCATGTGGATTCCTTCCGCTTCATAGCCTGCACTTTCCAGCACTTTTCTGACGATTTCAAACACCTGTGGCTCATATCGGCTGGTGATTTCTCCTGCCACGATGATCTTTCCTTTGGTCGCCAGCACCTCGCAGGCCACTCTGGAATTTTCGTCCTCTTTCAGACACGCGTCCAGAATGCTGTCTGCGATCAGGTCGCAAAGCTTATCCGGATGTCCTTCTGTTACGGATTCTGCTGTATAAAATCGTTTCATAATCGTTACCATCCTTTCCAAGTAAATAATAACGGCAGGAAACGCTCCTTTCTGGAACACTTTCTGCCGGATCTGGGTTATAAGTTGTCTCACATTCTGCACTTTTCTGGTACTTTCAGACACTTTTTTCAACCTAAATACTACCAATGCACACCCTTACATAATCCCCCTGTTTTGAACACATCCCTGCCCGTGCGGTCATTATTTGTCTCATTTTCTGCACTTTTCGGGTACTTACGAACACTTCTGACTCCACACTGCCCCGGAAACCGGCACCGCCAGGACGATGTTCCTGGCACCGCTCCATTCATATGAACACGTGACGAGCGTCAAAACCTTATCGTATATACACTTCAGGTAATCATCTCCGGTTTCGAACACTTCCCTCTGCTTAGCTGCTTTTAAGTACTCCTGCACTGCCGCCACATCTGGAAGTTTCTGCTGGAACGGGAACAAATTCCTGTCTGCTTTCAGCACCGTGACAATTCGATATTCCTGAATGCTATCCTCTGTCTGAAGATAAGCAAAGGGATACTCCTGATAATATGTTTCATCTGCATAGAAGTCCAGATTTCCGAACATTGCCCCACTGTTCATGTTGTGACCGTAAATGATAAGGTTCCGACTTTCAGACACTTTGCAGTCTGCCTGTAAAAACAGGCTTCCGTTGATGTCATATTCCTTTTTGTAATTCCGTTTCAGGTAAAACTCCCCATTCTCCTGTTCGGACTGAAGCACCGGGTAATCGATTCCGGTATCTGGTATCGTCAGCCATCCCTGCACATCCAGGTATTGTTTCCGAAGAGTAACAAGGTCTACCGTAGCCACCGGGCATTTTCTTCCAGCTGGTTGGTCTTTCTTTTCAGAGCCTGAGGCTCCCGGAGCTTCCGGCTCCGGGAAATTCCCTTTCAGCTCTGCCACCAGCTTTTTGTTTTCCATTGGAAGATATACCATGTGGTAAATCAGAAATCCGGCACTTAAGAAAAGAGCAGCAAGACATACCGCTTGAAAAAGTTTTTTCACGATTTTCATCGTTCCTGTCCGGCTTTTCTCTTCTTTGGCTGACTCTTCTGTGTCTGTCCCGGCACAGGCGGTTTCCTTGCTGTTTTCAGGATTGGTTCTGTTGGGATCTGATTCTGCCTGCAGCCCTTTAAGATTCCGGTCAGGTACGACCGTCCGGGCGGATTAAAGTTCTGCATGTAATCTTTTGTCATGATATAGACAATGGCTTTGATCTCTCTTCCGCCTTTATTCTTGACGGTGATTTCCTGTTTGTCGTAAAAATCAGGATAGCCTTCATAAAGATCCAGGCTCTTTTCGCAGTCCCCGGTCAGTGACCAGAGGACGCCGTCCACATGGCTTCCCTCTTCCGGGAAGATGGTGGCAAGACCGCTTCCTGCGGCTGCAAAGGTCAGCCGATACCCCTCCAGGCGGACGGTTTCTACCACCTCCGCCTTTGGGCACCGATATGCCATCTGGTCCAGATCCATGTTGCTTCCATACGCAAAATATAATTGTTTCAGCCTATCTGCCCCCTTTTTTCTTCTTTCTTCTGGATGCCACACCCATGCCGATCAGACCGCCTGTGGAAAGGATCAGGCACAGGGCCGGAATCCAGAGGTTGGTGTCATCGCCTGTTTTCGGGTTACTTACAGACGAGGTGTCCTCCGGCAGCTTCTCGTTCGTCACTTTCTGGATGACTTCAATCACTGGGGTTTTGTCATCTACATAAGTAAATGTCACTTCATGCTTGTTCTCATCCAGCTGATATCCTTCCGGTGCTTTGGTCTCAACCAGATAATAAGTGGCTGCCTTATCAAATTTGCCATCCTTATAAGTTCCGATTGCAAGCAGTCCGCTGGTTGCATGACCGTTTTCATCAGTGGTCAGGGTTTCTACCACTTTGCCATCGGCATCCCTCAATTCAAATTCCGCACCTTTCAGTGCAGCTCCGGTATCCTTGTCCGTTTTCTCAATGATCAGACGTCCCTTTGCGGTATCATCTTTCATGGCTACCTTCTGGATCTCTGCGGTGTCTGCCACCTCGAAGGTGATCTCTTCCGAAACGACATAACCGTTTGGAGCCTGCTCTTCTTTCAGGGTGTATTTACCGATTGGAAGTTTTTCGATATAATGCGGCTCTTTACCGGAAGTCCAGGTTTCTACGATATTGCCATTTTCATCTGTGATGGTCAGTTTGGCTCCTTCGATCTCATTATCTCCGGTAATATCCGTTTTGCTGATCTCCACTTTGGTCACATCATCTTCCATTACCTGTTTCTGGATCTCTACAGTATTCTCCACGGTGAATGTGATGCTTTCCGCAGTGGCATATCCATCGGCCGGCTTGGTTTCTGTCAGGGTGTACGATTTTCCTACAATCAGTTCTTTGATGATGTGCGGCTCCTTGGTGGATGTCCATTCCTCAACAACAGCCCCGTTTTCATCCGTCAGCTGTAATCTGGCTCCCGGCAGTTCCTCGCCTGTGGTCAGATCGGTTTTGGAAAGTTCCACGGTTGTCGGCTCATCTTCAAATACGAACTCATAGGACACTTCTGCTTCTTTGTCTCCCTGGTACTCAAAAACAAATTCCTGTTCTTCTCCGGTGGTAACAAATCCATCCGGTGCATACAGCTCCTTCACATAATAGGTTCCGTCAATCGGCAGGTCTGCAATAAAGGAAATCTTTCCATCTACATCTGTTGTTTTTAACTCGATCAGGGTATCTGCTTCCATCAGCACCTTTCCAGATGCGGACAGGATGTCGTTCCTAGTGTACAATCCAAAGATGCCGCCTTTTAATACACGGTCGGTATCCTTTTCTTTCTTCAGGACGTTCACTTTCACCTTCTGGCGGTTGTTCTGCCAGTCCTCATCGTATACGACAACCGGGGTATCCTGATCGCGGTAGGAAAGATCTACATATCGTGGTTCTTCATCCAGGATATAACCATATGCTGTGCCTACCTCTTTGACATAATATTTTCCAACCGGAAGGTCAGATACTTCTGCAACACCGTTTGCATCGGTAGTTACAGTTGCTACCAGTTCGTCCTTGGAATAATAGTCCGGGCTTACGCCATCAGCTGCTTTGATATCTTCGGCAGCACGGATTTCGAAGGTAACGTCTGTCAGGCTTCCTGTAATGTACTCAAAGAAATGTTCCACAACACCTTTGACGTTATCCAGCAGGGTGATCTTATCGAGAAATTCGCCCTTCTTGTTTACGATCAGCAGTGCTTTCGGTACATGGTCCTGCATTTCCACTTTCTGTATTTCTGCGGTATCCTCGATGGTGAATTTCACATCCGTAGTCTTTAAATAACCAAACGGTGCAAGGGATTCACGGAGGATATAGGTTTTTCCAACAGTCAGATATTTGATCACATGAGGCTCATCCTTTACGGAAGTCCAGCTGTCGATCACGTTTCCATCCTCATCCAGAACAGAAAGGGATGCTCCGTTCAACTCCACGCCTGTGGTCAGATCGGATTTTGTCACCTCGATGGTCGTCGGCTGGTTCTTCTTAATCGATTTCAGTTTAATGGTCTGGATGTCTTGTCCCTGATAGGTGGCATCAAATTCCAGTACCTCATCAGAGGATACAAAACCGTCCGGTGCAGAAATTTCTTTTACATAATAAGTTCCAAGCGGCAGGTCCAGGGTGAAGTGTGCCTGTCCCTTTTCATCGCTTGTAATCTCCTGTAATAAGGTGTCCGCTTTCACGATTACATTGTCACCGGATTTGATCTCATTCTTATTATAAAGACCAAAGACGGCTCCAGCTACCACGCTTCCGGTTTCTGCATCCTGTTTTTCCACGGTGATGCTTACCTTCTGGCGTTCATTGGTAAATGTCACTTCTTCGTCTACAACCGGGGTATCCTGTCCGGCATAGGTAAAGGTTACCTCTTCTCCTTTGGCATTCCAGGTGTATCCTTCCGGTGCTTTTTTCTCTTCTACACGGTATTTTCCGAGCGGAAGATTCTCGATTACGGCACTTCCGGTTTCATCAGTTGTCACCGTTGCCACCAGTGTGTCTTTGGCATATTCCAGATAACGGTTGCCGTTCTCATCTGTCTGATGGTCTGCGGTATAGATATCCTCGGAGGCGTAAACTTCAAACACGGCTCCTGCAAGGCTGGCTTCCTCATAAGTAAAGTCTTTATCAAAACCTTTGACTACTTCGCCTTCTTTGCGGATGGTCAGTCTGCCCTTAGCTGGGTGGTTCTCAAAATCCACCTCGATGATCAGGTCACCGCTGACCGGATCTTCCTGGTATGCAGTATCGCTGTCTACCTTGATTTCCACGGTATTGGCACTGTGGGTGTATCCATCCGGTGCAGTCACTTCTTCGATGCGGTAATTTCCACAAGCCAGATTCTGTGGCAGGATCAGGTATCCGTTTTCATCCGTAAAATAGGATTTATGTACCGTAGTGGATGGATAAGTAGTCACTTGTTCTACATATTTCTTGTTATCCAGATCGTATACTTTAAACTCAGTATTCGGAACCAGGACAGATTTCTTTGTCTCGTCATCTTTTTTGACGATCTTTAATTTTGCTTCAAACTCTTCGTCCAGAAGCACACGCCATACCTGCGGTTTCTCTGGATTGTTCTCTGAAATCACAACTTTGAAATCATCAACTGGTTTGAAGTTGTGCGGTGTGGTGGTTTCTCTTACAATGTAAGTCCCGTATGCAAGCGGAATGGAGCATGCATATCCACGCTCATCCGTGAACATTTCTGTCTGTCCGTCTGCGGTCAGTACAACCGGAGTTGCAGATGCAAAGTCATAGGAACCGTCCTTATTTTTCTTCAGGCTGCTCTCCAGATATGCACTGAATCCCACACCTTTTAACAGATCGGCATCGGTCTTACCATTGTTGGCTGCTTTAATGACCTGGAACGGCTGTTTGATCACATCTTCCAGAGAAGTTGCGGTACGTTCTACCGTCTGAACCAGATCTCCCTCGTCATTACACTCCAGATCATGTTCTCCCGGGTCTGCCAGATATCCGACAGGCGGAGTCAGTTCTTTAACGTAATACTTTCCGAGATAGAGGTCTGCGACTTCTGCATTTCCCTCTGTATCCGTAGTCAGGGTTGCAATCTGTGTTCCTGCCGGGTAAAGAACACCTGTCTGTCCATCTGGATGTACGATATCTTCACGGGCATACAATCCGTAAACAGCACCCTCAAGGGTTGCATCTCCCTGTGCGGTCTTTCCGGTTTCGGAATCCTCTTTTACCAGTTTGATCTTCGCATTGATCCGCTCATTCTGGAACGTATGGTTGAAAGAAACCGTTGCCTCTTTGTCTGTTGTGTACTGGAAGGTAAAGGAGTACACATCCTCGCCGTTTCTCACATATCCAGCTGGTGCACCCAGCTCTTTCATGTAGTAGCTGTTGGCTATCGGCAGGTCTGCCTGATATACGGCTTTTCCGTCTATTCCGGTCACTGCTTTCTCAATGAGAGTATCTTTCTTGACCACAATGGTTCCGTCCGCTGCTTTGATGTCATTTCCGGCACACAGACCATAAGTGCCGCCCGGAAGGTATTTCCTGGTTTCCTTATCCTGCTTGTATACACTTACGCTTGCTTTCTGGCGGTCATTTTTGAATGTCACGCTTCCCATGACCTTTTCTACGTTGCTTCCAGCATAGGAAAGGGTGATCTCCTGGCTTTCGCCTGTGCATACCAGATTTTGTGGTGCCTGCATTTCTTTTACCACATATTTCCCCAGATATAGATTATCCAGTGTGGCACTTCCGTCATCTCCGGTGGTAAGTCCGGCTTTGACTAATGCGTCTTTTTTGTAGACTACTGTTCCGTCTGCGGATACAATGTCCGACGCGGCATAAACGTTATAAACCGCACCTTTCTGTTTCTGCTCGGTATAAACAAAGGAAACACCATCATCAGTTACCTTTGCCCCAGTCAGAACTTCCCCTAATTTATAAACAGTCAGGCTTGCCATCTGTTCAGCATCAGTAACGGTCTGTTTTACAGTGCCGCCGATGACCAGGTTCACATCGTAAGCCTTAGTGTCCAGCAGGTATCCGTTTGGTACGGAGATCTCTTTCAGGTATACGGTATCCTGTGTTTTGGTGATCGTAACGCTGGAAGCTCCGTTGTCATCTGTGGCCGGCATCTTCGTGATCAGGTTCTTTCCGTCCTTGTCACTGTAAACGCCATAGACTGCACCTGCGATGGCTTTGTTGCTCTTACGGTCTTTCTTTACGATCTCCAGAGTTGCCTGTTTTACCCATGACACTTTAAAATCTACATACTTCTCATCGGTCACGCCCTCGCCAAATACCAGGGCAAGGTCCTGTGTCTCGCTTCCGGTGGTGATCTTATAAGCGGAGTAGTCTTTGATGATGCTTCCTTTCATGGTGGAAGACCATTCCCCTTTGACATCCACAGCCTGTGTCAGCGGTGCGGATAAATAAAATTTGGTACCGCCGCAGATTTCCACGGATGCACCTACACTGCTGGTCTTTCCGGTTGTCACATTATGCAGTCTGACACCGGACGGCAGTTTCATGGTGATGGTCTGCAGTTCGGATGCCTTGAAGGTGATCTCTTCTGTTCTCTGGCTGTTGCCACTGATATATGCGGTAACATCTGCATTGGAGAATCTCATGTCATAACCCGGGATCTCCGGCTGGCTCATGCAGTAATTGTAGAGTTCCATTGCCAGAGCCTGTCCGGTTGCATTCGTACCGGAAAAAGCGTCACTACTGTTATTGGCATAAGACGCAGCCAGATGGACAATGATAAACTGTTTTCCAGCGGAAAAATCAGGATGTTTCTCTGAGAAAAATCCATTTTCGCCGGATGCTTTTGTGCCGTAGTAGCATACTTTTGCCAGTGCTTTGCTGTCACCCAGTTTGGTGATCTTGTAAACACCATCCCCAGGTCCCGCTTTGGATGGCTGCACACAGTAGGCAGTTGCAGACACATTTCCAAATTTAACGGTATATTTATAGGTTACATAGGAGCCCAAACCGTAGTCTGCATAATAGTATGCAGTCCCTCTTGTCACATTCACGTCCTGGGTTGCTCTTGTACTGGTATTGACTGCGGTGAATGAAACGGTTTCCCCATCTTCCATTGCTATCAGGTCAATATCCTGTTCCCCTGCCTGCTCCAGAACCTCGCTGAGTGTCAGCCCGGATTCTGCATCGGTTGTATTTTCCGTTTCGGATTCCTCTAATGCGGCATCAAACTCGGATTCAGAAAGTCCATCCTGAAATTCGGATTCTGTTTCTTCCGGTTCTTCTGTCTCCGCTTCCTCTGTTTCAGATTCAGCTGTCTCCGGCTCAACAATTTCTGTCTCTACAGGCACTGTCTCAGTTTCTTCCTGCGAGGCAGCTTCCTCATCATCAGAACCTGTATCCTCTTCGGTAACTGCCTGTTCTGTCTGCGGTTCACTCTGAACTGCTGTCACAGGCTCTTTTACGATCAGATTTCTCCCAATCTGATAAACCGGGTGGTTCTGGTTGACTGGCTCCACATAATAAACGGCATGGTAAGTGTCTGCATGGCTGGTGCTGAAGTTCTCCCCGGCGTCATTCTCTGCTTTCTGGAATGTCACTTTGACTTTGCTTTCGTCCTTAATTTCCAGATTCGTGCGGTCACTGGAAACATCAAACTCCTGTCCGACTTCCAGCTCCAGATCGTTGGCTTTTACCACTTCCTCTTCATCCAGCAGATCCTTTACGGATTCATAAGCTGGCGGTTCTGCCGTTTTCGGCTCTTCCGAAGCATAAACGGTCAACGGTGAAATGACCGTGGATAAGATGGTGACTGCCGCCATCACCCCTGAAAGGATCCGCCTGAATCGATATTTGCTCTTCATGTTTTCTACCTCTTTCTTATTTTTCTTCATTTCTCATAAGAACAGCCGGATGTTCCCACCCGGCCTGTCTGTTCTCGTTATTCTGTTATCTTGCGTCCTCTGTCCGTCCTGGCTTCTGCAGACAGGCATAGGTGCTTTTGTCATACCGCCATGCTTTATCGCCGTCGAGGTTAGCAAGCAGATGCTTCCGCACATTTTTGTATTCGTCCCCGATCAATCCGAGGCGGAGCAGAAAGGTGCGGAACGTAAATGCCGGGTTATCCCCGATCTCCGTCTTTTTTGCATGGGTACAAGATTGGTTGATCGCCTGTGCGGATATGGCAAGTGCCAGTGTGATATTCGACCGGACTTTTCCTGCATGGAGGGTGCTTTCAAAACAACGCCATTCCAGTGTTCCCTTGGAAAAAACAGCATGTAGGTTTAAGGCATAATACCTTGTCCAGTTGTAATGCTCGGAGCTTCCGTCATTTCCCTCATACCATGCCCTTTTGAATTTTTCCATCGTGATGGTGCTGTTTGGCATCCGGCGGATCTTCTCCACTACCATAGGACGGACTTTCTGACAATACTCATCTTCCCTTCTCGTCTGTACATTTAAGGCTTTGAACAGAATATCCTCTTTGCAGTACATGATCGTCAGTGCATTTTTCAGACTCCTTGGTGTATGATTGGATGCGTCCACATGGACATGCATGCCACAGGATGAATTGACAAAAGCACCTGCGTTTTTGACACACCGCACCACTTCCTGGAGTTTCCCCATTTCCGAATATTCCAATTTCGGGGATACCATTTCTGTCGAATAATCTCCATCGGCATCTATTACAGTACCATTTGCCAGCCTTTCACAGTCGATACTGCTGTCCCTTGAAAATTTCCACGTTTTTCCATCTGAATCTTTTACACACCAGGAATCGTAAGAACGGATATGATATGGCTCTGTTCCGAACATTCTTCCAATCGCAACAGCCGCATCATAGCGGCTGATACCTGTCATCTCAATCTCTGTACCAAAATACTGGTCTTTTAGGTCGATCTGCTTCACCCACCCTTCGCTTCTGGAACAGGTGAGCCGCTTTGGATCTCTTCATCTACTGCTTTCAAATTTCTGCCTATTGCTTCAATGACATTGACAGTGACACCATTACCGGCCTGCTTGTAAAGCTGGTTATCCGATGTTTCTTTTTCCATCTTGGAAATCTGACCATCCCGGTATCCCTGCAGCCGCAGACACTCCCTTGGCGTCAGCCTGCGGATTCTGCCGTGGTAAATCACTCCATGACGGTCAGTTGCCGTAATGGTGAACATTGGCTCTTCCGGTTCTTTCATTCTTCTTCCATTCTGGCGGACTTTTTCCCTGGCCGGTGTCAGCACTGCCCTTGGCGGTTCTTCCACCAGCACCCCGGAACTTTCGCCCCTGTGGTTATGGATGCTGGAATCCTGTCTGGTATTCAGACATCTTGCAACGTCTGTCACCAGCGGCGGAGGGGAGATATCTACAAAATGCAGTGTTCCCTGCTGGTTTCCGGTCGTCAGGGTATGGGCGATCTCATGCCCGACTCTTCCCCTGCGGCTGTTGATTCCCGGATATCCGAGATCGATGCTGTCCCCCTCGTAGGCCATCTTGTATCCTTTTCGGGTGTTTTCCTTGATTGGGATACCGACTTCGTATAATCCGGTCTTGCCGCCCATACCACCAGCCCCGCTGGTCAGCGTGCAGCTCAGTCCTTCTTCTGCGTAGACTCTTTCTCCCTGTTTGCCAGCATGGACTTGTATAAGAGCTGTTCCATTTGCTTTTGGGAAAGGTAATATTTTTCCGGCACATCTTCCATCAAGATATCCGACAATATACACCCGCTTCCTTGACTGGGGGACTCCGAAATCCTTGCTGTTAAGCACTTTCCATTCGACATGATACCCCAGTTCAGATAGCGTACTGAGGATGGTGTGAAACGTCCGCCCTTTGTCATGCGAAAGCAGACCGGGTACGTTTTCAAGGAGAAAATACGCAGGTCGTTTGTCTGCAACCAGTCTGGCAACTTCAAAGAAAAGGGTTCCTCTTGCATCGGCAAATCCTTCCCTTCGTCCAGCGATTGAGAATGCCTGGCAAGGAAATCCCGCACATAAAAGATCAAAGTCCGGCATTCGTTCTGTTTCAATATTTCTTGCGTCATTGCAGAACCACTCTCCTTCCGTATCAAACAGCACCCGGTAGTTGTGGTCTGCATATGCATCTGCTTCACAGTGTCCGACACAGGTGAAGCCCCCTGCCCTGTGCAGCCCTTCTCGGAATCCTCCGATTCCACTGAACAGGTCAAAAAATCGAATTGTTCCGGCTATCAGCCTCCCTTCGCTGTGAAAAAAACAGTGCAGATTTCTCTGCACCGTTTCCGTCTCTTGGTTTCTGTTTTGTGATGTCTATTCTTCTGATTCCGCTTCCTCTGGCTCAGATTCTTCTGCTTCTTCGGTTTCCAGTTCTGTTGGCTCTGCTTCCGCTGGCTCTTCGTTTTCTGGCTCTGTCGGCTCTTCATCTGCTTCAGCTTCGTCCGGTTCTGTCATTTCTCCGTCTGTTTCAGCTTCCAGTGCTTCTGTCTCAGGCTCTTCTGCTTCAGGTTCTGCTGACTCTTCATCCGGTTCTGATTTCGCAGTCTCAGGATCTTCCATTTCTGTTTCTTCGGCTTCCTCTGACTCTGCTTTCCATTTGGCTTCTTCTTTTTCGACTGCATCTTCGATAAGCCCGATTAAGAAGTCTTTCTGTTTCATGCCATTCCTGGCGAGGACTGCTTTCAGTCTGGAAAATAAATCCTCGGTTACCTGTACTGCTACTGTTCTTAAATCTGCCATGTTCGTCTTTTCTCCTTTTCTTGTCATGTGTTCTTCGATTACCATTTCAAGGTATTTTGGTATGCTGATTCCTAACTCTTCGACTTCCAGTTTTAGCTTTTCATGCAGCTCTACCGGAATTTTTCCGCATATGTTTTTCATCTCCATTGTGTTCGTTCTCCTTTCTTTTTTCTACATACAACATACCCTAAAACATGACAGAAAGCTATTCACAATACCCAACGAATATGAGGCTCTCAAAAGCTCCCAAAGGATGCAGATCCAATAACATTCAATAGGCATCACCCCTTTCAAAAATCCGTGATTTATACTAATTTGACTGCTTGAAATTTGGCTATTTTATCACCAGGAAAGACTTGACTTTTTCAGAATGCATCCTCAAGCCCGGAGAGAAAATCCAGCATCTGGGACGGGATTTCTTCCTTTTTTGAAACCCTCTCCCCGGAGCCAGAAATGGAAACACCTGCCAGTTCTTCCCGGATTGCCTGCCGGATGCTTTTCTCCAGCTGGTTGTTTTCCTGATCTTTTAAAATCACCTGAACCAGATAGCTGCTCTTCTGTCCATCTGGAACACTTTGCAGGATCTCCCATGCCTTTTTGTGATCTGGGTTATCAAGGTTCAGGCGGAACGAGAAAACGGGTCTCTTTACTTCGCGCACATCTGCCCCACAATCCGCTCATAGCCGGAAGCATTGGCGTGTATGTCTGTCAGGTAAATCTGCCGACACAGCCTGTCCTGCGGTGTCACGTGCCGTTTCAGAATGCTGGCTCCGCCGCCCATGATCACGGACGGAATTGCCTTCAGATCGAACCCGGCTTCCATAATTGCAGACAGTATTTTCTCCGTGTAGAGCCTTCCCTGCCGGACAATGATTTCTTTTGCGGCCGGGTCCATGCTGCAGCTCTGGCCGTTCAGAACACGTTCGATCTGAATATCCGTTACAGACAGTCCGGTATTTCTGCGTACCTGCTCGGTGATCTCATCCACACACCGGATCACACCAAGTTCCAGGCTGCGGCAGGTAGCGGCATTTGGAACACTGTTGTCCAGCCGCATCAGGTCTACGGTCCAGCCACCGATATCTGCGAGAAGAACAGAAGGCTCATCCCGAACACATTCCGGGTGAAGAGCCAGGGCAGAGTATCCCTGTGGGAACAGTTTTACATCCTGAATCCGGATCTCATAGCTCTCATCCTCGTACCGGAAACGCAGAGGCTGCTCTTTCCGAAACAGATATTCCCGGAAGCCTTTTTTCTCCCTGCCAAAACTTGCCAGTGGGAGGCCGGCTGCCAGAACCACATCTGTTTTCCTCTCTCCCCGGCGATAGCGGATTTCCTGAGCAATAGCTGCCATTGTCAAAAGATAATAATTGTCATTGGAAGTCTTGCTTCTCACCAGCGTCTGCCGCCCGGTTCCACACACATAAAATTTCCCATTGTACTGCAGGACATTCTGCATGGTATACGGCTCGTAATCGTATCCGGTCAGTCCGGTCGGAAAACATACATGGGGAGTTTTTATGGCATAATATCCATGGTCAATTCCTATAATGATAAGTCACCACATCCTTTCTGGTTTTCTTTGTTCTTTTCCAGCAGGTGGTCTTTCGGTCTGGAAAAAGAGAAAAAGGGCAGAACCCCGAAGAGCCCTGCCCATGATATTTGCATTAGTTTACGTTGCTATTTATTGTTCGTTATTAAAAGCGAATACTA
>ERZ773258.2016-NODE-2016-length-13911-cov-3.569717_pt1 | contig 13911 bp, 13 predicted proteins | sample MGYA00511962_ERZ773258 | MGnify/ENA primary metagenome ERZ773258 (study PRJEB29015, sample SAMEA2737755) | human gut metagenome | biome: human gut; feature: human-associated habitat; material: faeces | place: China | collected 2012 ... | reverse complement strand
CCATCAATCTGGACTACCGCAGCCTGTACCTGCATTTTGAATGTGCCGCCCTGCTGTATGGCTGTGCCGCGCTGGCCGATGTGGGCGAATTTATGATGCAGCTGGAAAAACAGTCCCATCTGGTAGAGCTGAAAGAATGCCGCACCAGTGCGCCTGGCCTGATGGTATCCGCCTTGCTGCGGCTGCTGGCACCATTGTGCTGATAGAGCTGACTCTTGTGTTTACCCAGTAGGTAGGGGCGCTCACGGATTTGCTTATGGCATCCACCACAAGGTTTCGGAACGGTCAAGACCGTTCCCTACAGAGCAAAAATACATAGAAAGCAACACATGACAACAGGCAGCAGCCCACAAAATAGGGCCGCTGCCTGATTTTTTATTTATTTTGTTATATTACGATTAAAGTTTCTTCGGTTCCTTCTTTTCAAAGAAGGAACAAAAACTCCCGTAAAACACTCACGCACCCGGCAGCAGGGCAACGGCATCGCGCAGGATGGTGAGAGGGTCCTCGCCGCGCAGGACATGCAGGCTGATGTAGGGGCGGCCTACGGCGTTGTAGATCACGCGGTGCGGCATGGCATCCATCATGGCCGCCACCATGGCGCCTCTTCCAGCTTCCCCAGCGAGGCTGTTCAGCCCCGCGCCAAAGTTGCCCAAATGGGAGTAGATGCATCTCTGCTCCTCCGCCGTCTCTGCTCTGGCTACCAGGTCGGCTACAGTGATGCGCGGAAAGTCCGGCAGGGGCAGCGGCTCGGAGATGACTGTAACCGAAGCTGTTAGCGGCAGATCACGGCTGGAGGTGCCGGCAAAAACTGTGTACTCGCCCGCCTCGGCGTACCAGTCCTGGATCCGCGTTTCGTAATAGGAAAAGGCCCGGCGGTCAAGCGGGATGGAAACCGATTTCGACTCTCCCGGCTGCAGGAAGACCTTGTCGAATCCCTTTAATTCCCGAAGGGGGCGTCCCACTGTGTCCTCGCCGTTGAATCCTACATAGACCTGCATAACTTCCGCGCCGGCTACTGCACCTGTGTTCGTCACGTCCACACAGACGGTGATAGTCATATCTCCCCTCAGCACAGCGCTGCTCAGGCGCAGGTTGGAGAGTGCAAAATCGGTATAGCTCAAACCGTACCCAAAGGGAAAGAGTACGTCCAGCTTTCGTACATCGTAGTGCCGGTAACCGACATAAATCCCTTCTCCGTAAACAGCGTCCAGACGGCTCTTGCCATAATCAGGGTAAGCAGGCGTATCCTCTAGGCGCAGCGGATAAGTTTCCGCCAATTTACCTGAGGGATTCACCGTTCCAAAAAGCAGCTGCACTGCAGCGGTGCCGGCCCCCTCTCCGGCGAGATAGAGGTTCAGTACAGCCTTTACCTCGTTCAGCCACGGCAAAACCACCGGACTGCCTGTCTGAAGGAGCACAGCAGTATTTTTCTGCACGGCGGCGATGGCGGCAATTGCCTCATTCTGACAGTCTGGAAGGTCCAAATGCCTCCGGTCAAACCCTTCTGATTCGTAAGAATCGGGAAGCCCCGCAAAGATCACCGCCACATCAGCTGCCTTAGCCGCGTCGATCGCCTGCTGCCACTGTGCCGCAACAGGCCTGTCTTCGTTGAACATCTCCACAAACTGCACGTCTGCGTAGCCTTTGACCGCTTCCAGAGCAGAATCGATCTTATAGTTTATAATATGGCTGGAGCCGCCGCCCTGGATGCGCGGAGATCTTGCGAAGGAACCAATAAAGACAATCTTTTGATTCTGTTTGAGGGGCAACAGGGCACCCTCATTTTTCAGCAGCACCGCACACTGCGCCGCAATGTCTGCCGCAGCAGTATGGTGCTCATCCAGATTTATGCCAACGGCCTTTTTGTGCTCCAGGCACCAGGCAATCCATACCAGAAGACGCTCTGCTGCACGGTCCAATATGGCTTCGTCCAATGCTCCATTCCGCACGGCCTCCACCAGCTTTTGGTCATTGATGCCACCAGAGGCGGGCATCTCCAACTCCAGTCCCGCACAAATGGCCTTCACGCGGTCGTTCATGGCGCCCCAGTCGGACATCACAATGCCATCAAATCCCCACTCCTTCCGCAGTACGTCCGCCAGCAGCCAGGTGTTTTCGCAGGCGTAGACGCCGTTGATCAGGTTGTAGGAGCACATGATGCTTTTGGTGCCGCCTCCTCTTACGGCAGCTTCAAAAGCCGGAAGATAAATCTCGCGCAGCGCACGCTCAGATACGACGCTGTTTACTGTCATGCGGCGGAACTCCTGGCTATTGGCCGCGAAATGCTTTACACAGGCAGACACGCCCTTTTCCTGCAAGCCGGAGATATACGCTGCGGCTAGTTCACCAGATAGAAAGGGATCCTCAGAAAAGTATTCAAAGTTTCTGCCACAAAGGGGACTGCGCTTGATGTTCACGCCGGGACCCAGCAGCACTTGGGTGTCATTGGCCAAACACTCGTCCCCCAGCAGACCGCCCAATTTTTGCAGCAGTCCGCGGTCGAAGCTGGCCGCCAGGGCAGAGGCCGTCGGCCAGCCAATTGCGGTGCGGGTCGTGACTGTGCGGGCATGTCCTTGCGCAATGCTGACGGTCTCTTCCATTCCCGTCCCCTCGTAGTTGTCCTGCCTGCGCAGGCCGTGGGGACCGTCCGACATGGTTATCTTCGGAAGTCCGACCCGTTTCATCTCCTGTGTGTCCCAACTGTTTGCTCCAGACATCAGAGACGACTTCTCCTCCAGCGTCATCTCAGCGATCATGCGCTTTATATCCATGGCTGCCGCCTCCTTTTCTGTCAGCATAGCTCATTTCGGCAGCATGGTATATCAAATTCAGTTCAAAAATATCAAATCTATGCTATAATTTTCTTATACTTCCAACGAGATTTGATATAGGAGACTCTTATGGAAAAAGCAAAATCAATTTATTCAGAATTCATTGATCGTGAGGAAATAGACAAGCATCACAGCTATTCGGACGAGTTTCGCCTCTGCGCGGCCATGCAGGCTGCGCATCCTTCTGCTTTGGAGATTGCACGCACGCTTTTTCATGCAGAACATGCCGGTCTCTTATCTGAAGATCCTCTCACCAATCTCAAATATCTTTTTGTCGCCAACGTCACCCTTATCACCCGCTTCTGTATCGAAGGCGGCCTGTCCCCGCAGCTTGCCTATATGATCAGTGATATCCATATCCGCGCACTGGACGGCTGCAAAACAGAGGCAGATATTTTATCCCTGCATCCGCGCATGGTCAAAGAGTTTTTGGAACGCATGACATTTCTCAGAGGGCTAAAAGGCACCTCCAGACATGTGGAATCAGCCATCGGATATATTCTGAAAAACCTCAGTGGAGATTTGACCTTGTCCGTGGTGAGCCGCAAAATCAGCATCTCTCCCTCCCATCTTTCTCATCTTTTTATCAAAGAGTTGCATGTCTCTTTTGCCCACTTTGTCCGTTTGCAGCGGGTCGAGGCTGCAAAGGATCTCCTGCGCTATACAGATTACCCCGCCTCTGTAATCTCATCCCTCGTTGGCTTTTCCAGCCAGAGCCATATGATAAGTACATTTCGGGCACTGGTCGGGAAAACACCGGCGAGCTATCGCAAAGAGCTGCCGCAGCTCTATGGCAACAACATCTCCACACCGTGAGATCGTTCCCCTCACCCTCTGTTTCTCAGGGTGTCTGTGCCAAGGGTTTTCCCTCCCCTTTCCGGGTACTCCGGACAACAGCGCGCCGTTCTCCACAACTGCACATGGTTAAAGTGAATTGTCAAACTAAGTGCAACAGGAGTTAAGTTCGAAGAGCCCTCATTCCTGAGCAGAATGGAATTTTAAGACTTTGCGAGGCCTGGCGTTAATCAACACTAGGCCTTGTTTGAACATTGGCGGGATGGCCAACGGCGAGAAATTTTTCCGCCAAGCACAATAGGGGTCGGCAAAGTAGGCATCACAATGCAGGCATTCTTCCATGTTGCGCCAGTTGGCGAACTCGGTTCCTCGGTCACAGGTGGATGGTCTTGACAGGCTGGGGTAGGAAAGCAGACAGAATAGAAACAATAGCATTTTTCCACGGTGAATTATAATTTCCGGCACCGGTTTACAGAGGGGAGGGTAGATCAGGTATTCCGCTGGATTCTGGAGGAAGTGGCGGAGGTGGGATACCTTTCGCCCTCTGTATTGATTTTCTGGCGGTGGGCGTATTTCTGGCCTGCGGCTTGGGCCGTTCCACCCTGGTATTTGCTGTTCTGCGCAAGATTTTGCTGGAGATTCCCTTGCTGCTGCTGAACCGGCTGTTCCCCCTCTATGGTCTAGCCTATGCCCAAATCGTGCTGGCCTGCGCCGCCATTTTGGTGCTACGGCGGCTCTTTGCCCGGCAGGCCAGGGAGCGAAAGGGTTCATACCAAATAAAAGGTTAGGGCTCCCGTTCTGTTGGACTGCCCGGTCAATCTGGAGTGCAGGGGTATGGCCTCCATGACGCCGTGGGACCGTGACCACGAGTTGTTCTTCGCAACGCTGGAGGCCGCCCATTGTGATGCGGGCTATCTGATTCCGAATGGGAATATTGACCGGAAGAAGATTGATACCATTTCATAAAAGGCTCAGTTCTGACCCAGATGGTGTCCCCCCTTATTCAAACGCCATGCAATCCAGGTACGCTTCATTAAACTGTGGCAGGCCGGACAGCTCCAAATAGCGGCATTTTTCGGTGGTGACAGCCAGCGCTGTTCCGCCTCTGCGGACAGCAGAACCGCAGGCGCACCGGCACTGGCGCCTCTGCGCCGGCGGCGGCGCCCAGTTCTTAGTTGTCGGCAGGAGCCACCTGCCCAAATAGCGATTGGGATGTGAAGGGGGCGACGGCAATGCTGCCCGGAGAGAGGCAAGCCAGGAGGTGCTCCATGACCGTATTGCCCGCAATGGACAGGGCGGTGACCTCCTCCAGTGCCCGCCCGGTAGCTTCGCATACCTGGGCCAGCAGTACGCGCAGCTAGCCCATGGTCTCCATAGACAGGGGTCCAGCCCGCCCGGGTGCTCTACGGTGTACTGGATGCGTGAGATGGCATCGGCTCCGGCCCAGCGCTGGGCGTTTGTCCCACTGGCCGTGGCCAGGCGGCTACCGCTGTTACAGCCATAGAGGTAGAGCACCACCGTAGTGGTTCCGATGTCCACCGCAACCCCCAGTCCTGTCCTCCTCCGGTCCGGGCGGAAACGCAGTGTATCGGCCTCCACCGCCGCCCGGGCGGATGCGTTCGGAAGAGAAACCGTTCAGTCCCCCGTGATACGGACCCTGACAGGCCAGCCGCCTGGGATCTCCCGGCATGAGAAGCGGCCGCGCCCGCTCTCCAACAGTGGAGACCGCGCCTGTCACCTCAACCAGGCAGCGCCTACAGCGCCCAGAAACGCCGCAGGGGGCTTCCACATATGGGAAGCCCCCTTGCCGCAGCCCCTCTAACACGGTGATCCCGGCAGGCACTGTGATGTGTTTTGTTACAGGCCCGCAGCATATTGTCAGAGCAGGCATTACTTCTTCTCCTTTGAGGTTACGCACCGTAAAACTCGTCCACCGCCGCAAAAAACGCGTCGATGTTTGCCCAGGGGGATACCGGCGGAATGTCACAGCCGGAGGAAGGAATGAAGTTTTTGTATTCGGAGCAGCGCCCCAGCAGGTTCAGCGTGTCCGCGCGGACGCTCTCCGGTGTGCCGTTGCGGAAGGATGAGACCGGGTCCACATTTCCCATGACGAGCACGTCGTCCGGCATTTGTTTCAGCATCTCCAACAAGTCAATGGCATTACCGAAGTGGAACGCAGAGGCGCCAGTCTCCAGCAGCTGGGGCACCAACTTAGCTACCGCAGGGCCGCAATTGTGGTAGATCACCAGGAAATCGTCGTCCTCCACCGCGTCCACAATTTTGCGGATATAGGGGGAGGAAAACTCACCGCACAGCTCCGGGGAGAGCAGCCCGGCGGCTGGCTCCGCGATGACGACGCCGTGAGCGCCAATCTTCTTATACTCCTGGATGTATGCCAGAAGGAACTGGGTGGCCTTGTCCAGCGTGGTGTGCACCATCTCCGGCTCCTCGTAACAGTTGACCATGATCTCTGTCATATCCATCAGACGGCCGGCCAGAGAGAAGGGACCAATGACACCGGCAAAAATCGGACGATCCGTCACCAGCTTCAGAGCCTTGGAGATAGCCTCCACATACAGGCCGGTGCGGCCCGAACCCACGGCCGGAACCTGCAGCTTGTCCGCATCCTCGGGCTCCGACAGGACAGCGCCAATGACAGTTGGCACCTCGTCGTCCGTCACCCGGATCTGCGCCCCGAAGCACTCTGCCTCCACAGACAGATCCATCATGGAGACTGCGGCGGCGGTGGGGCACCGCTTGGCGATGGCCGCCATGCCGCTTGCCTGGGCATCGCTGCTGGAGATCAGCTCCCGAACCGTAATATTCTGCAGCTGAATGGAGGGAAAAGAGAGGACGGGGATCGACTTCTTTTTTTCAGCCTGCATCATATCAGAGAACCACTGCTTCATATTCATCTTAAAAAGCTCCCAATCTATGTATTATTTATTCTGCGAGCAGTTCTATAGCCTTCTCAGCGGCAGAGGCCGCATCCGGCGTATAGGCGTCTGCGCCGATTTCGTGACAGAATTGGTCGGTGACAGGGGCGCCGCCAATCATGATTTTGACCTGATTACGAATGCCCGCATCTTTTACCGCCGTTACCACCTCGGCCATAGCGGGCATCGTGGTGGTCAGGAGGGCAGAGCAGGCGATGATCTTACAGTCGTTTTCCATCGCGGTTTTCGCAAATGCTTCGGGGGCTACATCCACCCCAAGGTCAATCACTTCCAGGCCTTTGCCCTCAAACATCAGCCTAACCAAGTTCTTGCCAATGTCGTGAAGGTCGCCCTTCACCGTGCCAAGGCAGACCTTACCCTTGGTCTGTACGCCGGCATCGGTCAGAGCGGGCTTCAGCAACTCAGCGCCGGTATTCATCGCGCGGGCGGCAACCAGCACTTCAGGCACAAAGACCTCGTTGTTTTTAAACTTCTGGCCAATGATCCCCATGCCGGCCAGAAGTCCTTCCTCCAAAATCTGCTGGGCGGGGATGCCCTCCTCCAGAGCCTGAGGAACCAGCACCTTGATCTGCTTGGCGCGCCCCTTCTGCAAAGCCTCGGAAATTTCAGTCAATACGCTCATGATCTTTACTCCTTTCTAAAATTCTGATCGAACACTCAGACGGGATCACGTTCTTTAGAGGAATCAAGCCGTCCCTGCTTCTTGCGGAAGCGGGCGGGCGTTACCCCGGCATATTTACGGAATACCTTAATGAAGTAGCTTTGGTCCTCGTAGCCTACCGCGGCGCAGACTTCTCCTACCGAGAGCGACGTAGACAGCAACAGGGATTTACTGTTGTCTATCCGCAGACGGCTGAGATAGGTATTAAAGGTGACGCCGAGCTCATCTTTGAATATTTTGCTGAAATACGGGGCGGAGAAGCCGGCATGGCGGGCGGTATCTTCCAGCGTCACCTTGTCCTTCAAATGCTTTTTCATATAATTGATGGCAGCGTAGATAATATCTTTCCTCTGAATGTTGGCCCTGTCGAACACAAGCGTGGTATATTTGACAATGACTTGTGTCAGCCAAACAGTGAGATCGTCGGTAGAGCGCAGGTGATCGCTTTCAGATAAAAATGCTTGGTTCAAAGAGAGGACCTGTTCCAGATCCGCGCCGCCATCTGCTGCGGCGCGGGAAAGCAACGCCATCAATTCCAGCGACCTCGCGCGCATCACAGAAAAGTTCCCACCTGTGGAGAAAAAGATGTGGCCCAGCAATTCGTTCAATAGACGGCGGGCTTCTGCCTCATTACCTTCTTTGATGGCCTGAATCAAGGCGCGCTCCTTCTCCAAGGGGTAGCGCGTGGAGGCGTCCCGCAGCTTGATCTGCTGGATATATTCACCAATATCCTGCTGCTGTGCTTCGGACTCCTGATATTCCAGCAGGGTACGGCTGCTGTCGCCAATATACAGCGCGTCTGCCAGCAGCTGCAGGGACATATAGCTTAAATCCGAAGGGTTCCGCCGTGGAAAGCGATGTAATATAGACGTAACCTGCTCTAAGCTTTTGGTGGACATACTCTGCTGGAGCATGGGGGTGCTGGCGATATAATCCTCCAACTCCATGATCATGACTGGACCGGCAACCAGGGCGCCGGCCATCTGTCCGCCAATCAGGATTGGAACGGAAATCCAGCCCATTCCGGCGGGACATAAATAGATATACCGGCCGCCCAAGCGTTCCGCCTGGTAGGCACCGCATATATGTAAGTCCTCGCAATAGGGGATGTCCGACACGATGGCCCGATACTCCTGGCAGAGGTTTTCACCAGAGAACTGATGATAAAGCACTGTACCGTCTCCAGAGATCAATTGACAGGCAACCCCACAGGAATACGAAAAGGCGTCTACTATTTTAACCGCCTCAGGAATGTTGATTGTATGTTCACCATCTATAATTTTTTTCATCGGAAACCCTTCCCGTATGTGAAAGTATACAGCATCTGCATCGCCCAAACTATAAATAATTTGCGAAAAAAGGTGTTTTTTTCATCTGTTGTACATGGGATATCGCGGCAGTCCCGATCCAGGTGTGATTCCGCGTTCCAGATCGTATCTGCACAAGCAAGCGAGCAGAGACAGGGTGATGCCCTTCGGGATGCCTGCGTACCGTATCCGGCTGCCGGGCGGTGCGCTTTTGGGGCCGTTATTATAAAAAATGGCAAAAACTTCAGAGAAAATGAGATCCATTTCCGGACAGTCTGTTGTATTATATCAATATATCAATCACCATACCGACCGTTTCACTGCCGGCACAATTAGAGATGAAGGAGTGCAGACAAACGGTAGCTTCATCCCGGACAAAAATATTCGCATTCTCCGTGAGCTGGTACGCTACCACTACAAGTTCACCTCTATGAAAAGCAGCGAGAAAACCTCTTTCAGAACGCTTTTCCTGTTTGCAATGTGGCGCTGGATTCCATCGTGTCCGATATATTTGGCAAGTCCGCAACCGCTATTACGGACCACCTCACATCCGACGGGGATTTTGACGCCAAGCATTGCGTTCCCCCGTTACAGCATCCTCTCAAGAATAAGGCGGAGGAGATTCCCGAATCGATTGCAGGATATGAAATCACAGCCGAACAGAAAACTCGCATTGGAATCGTCCGGGACCATCTTCACCACATTGATATCTTGATTGAGCGGGTTGATACCTGCATTATACCATGGTCGATAAATACAAAGGCTACATCGAGCTTCTTTTTACGATACCAAGTGTTGACCGCAGCAGTGCGCTCACCATCCTGTCTGAGATTGGTGTTGGTATGACACAACTCGGTTCTTCTAACCGACTATGCTGTTGGGCCGGTCCGTTCTTCCGTTCTGCCTTGGAAGCTCCGATGCTGATAGGACTGGTTTTGCGTACCTTTTTATTTGCGCTGGACCGGTACTCACTTTCACCCTACACTAAAAGAAACCGGATCAAACCGGCCGCTTCAGACGGCCAGAAGGAGAAAGCCACATGACAACCCAGGAGACCTATCAGGCCCGATTAAAGCGGGTGAACGACGCCATCCGCCTAGAGCAGGTTCCCGACCGGGTGCCAATCGTACCCGCGGCCAGCGCCCTGCCCTTTTTTCTCACCGAGGACACCACCTACCGGGATGCTATGTACGATTTTCCCAAGGCGGCCCGGGCCATCTACGCCTTCTGCCGGGACTTCCAGCCTGACGCTTTCAACGGCCCCGCCCTGACCAGCGGCCGATCCAACGAGCTGGCGGGTTCCACCATGATCGACTGGCCGGGCCGCCCGGGTACCCGGGTGCCTGACTGGTCCACCCACCAGTGCTTCGAATTCGAGTACCTCCAGGAAGATGAATACCCGGAGCTGCTGCGGGATTTCACCGGCTTTATGCTCCGCAAGTACATCCCCCGGGCTTTCCCGGGACTCAAAGGGCTGGAGAGCGTCCGCTTTGTGCCGTCCATTGTGCTGAGCACCGGGGTTTTAGAGGGACTTTACACCCCCGGAGCCCTAGCGGCTTACGAGACGCTGAAGGAAATCGGCAGGCACGACGGCGAGGCGGGGATGGTGTACGCCCGGCTCCTCGCCTCTCTGCAGGCGGAACTGGGCCTGCCCCTCATGTGGGGCACCTATGCCGAGGCCCCCTTCGACATCCTCAGCGACTACTACCGGGGCACCATGGGGACCTTCCAAGACCTGATTGAGCAGCCGGATCACATCGCCGCTGCCTGCGACCTGTTCGCCGATCTCCAGATCGAGAAGTTCCGCAGTCTCACCGAGTCAGATCTGCCGGTGCGCCGGATCAACTTCCCCATGCACAAGGGCATGGACGGCTTCATGAGCCCCCAACAGTACGAGGAGCTCTATTGGAACCCGCTGAAAAAGGTCCTCAACGCCCTCATCGAGCTGGATATCACCCCCATTCTCTATACCGAGGGGCCCTACGATACCCGGGTGGAACAGCTGTGCGACCTGCCCCGAGGCAAGGTCCTGGTCCACTTCGAGCAGGCCGACATGACCCGGGCCAAGCGTATCCTGGGGGGCACCTGCTGCCTCAGCGGCAACATCCCGGTCTACCTGCTGGAGTACGGGACCCGTGCGCAGGTGGCCGACGCAGTCAAAAGCCTGCTGGATACCTGCGCCCCCGGCGGCGGCTATATCCTGGACACTGACTGCTGCATTGAGAACGCCAAGCGTGAAAACCTGGAGGCCATGTTTGAAACCGCCCTGACCTACGGCGTCTATTGATGCCCCTCTTAATCCTCCGGCGCCAAACAGAGGACCGCCCCGGAACTGCTCCGGGGCGGTCCTCTATCATATCGGGGGAATTACTTACCCAGGAGCGCCTGAGCAGTATCGGCGATGCCGGGGGCGTCCAGGTGATAGTACTTGTAGACCTCCTCCGGGGAACCCAGAACGGCAAACCGGTCGGGCAGTCCGGCGCGCTTGAACTTGCAGGGCAGGTTGGCCTCGGCCAGGACCTCGGCAACGGCGCCGCCCAAGCCGCCGTTGATGCTGTGGTCCTCAACGGTCACGATGGCGCCGGTCTCCTTGGCGCACTTGATGACCATCTCGGCGTCGAAGGGCTTGATGGTGTGCATATCCACGACGCGGGCGTGGATGCCGCGCTTCTCCAGCTCCTTGGAGGCCATCAGACTCCAGTACACGCTGGGGCCGCAGCCGATTAAGGTCAGGTCATTGCCGTCGCGGACAGTGATGGCCTTGCCGATCTCGAAGTCGTAATCGTTGTTGGCGTACACGTCGGGCTCGCCGCCGCGGCTGATGCGGATGATCATGGGCCCCTGATAGGTCAGGGAGGCGCGGATGATCTTGCGGCACTGGCCGGCGTCGGCGGGGACGCAGATGGTCAGGTTGGGAATGGCGCGGTACAGGGCCAAGTCGGCCACCACGTTGTGGGTGGGGCCGCCGCCGGAGGTCACGCCGGAGTGGGTGCCGATGAGGCGGACATTGACGTCGTTGTAGGCGGCGTCGGTGTGAATCTGGTCGGCGGCGCGCAGGGGCAGGAAGGGCCCGAAGACCTGGGCGAAGCCCACCTTGCCGGAGAGGGCCAAGCCGGTGGAAATACCCACCTCGTCCTGCTCGGCAATACCCACGTTGACGCAGCGCTCGGGGTACTTGGCCATCATCTTGCCGGCGGAGCAGGAGGCGGGGGCGTTGTCAGAGCAGACAAAGGCAAAATCGATGCCCTCGTCGGCGATGGCCATCAGCTCCTCGCCATAGGCCTCGCGGGCAGAGGAGAGCATCATATCAAAATCAAATGTGGTTTCAACAGCCATGTCGGATTACCTCACTTTCTCTTTGCAAGAATTTCCTGGTACTTCTTATCGACGGAAGCCAGGGCCTCTTCCAACTGGGGCTTGGCGATGCCGCCGCCGTGCCACTTCCAGGTATTTTCCATGAAGTCTACTCCACAGCCCTTGGTGGTGTGGGCGATAATGGCCAGGGGTTTGCGCTTCTCAATGGTGGAGGGGGGCAGTTTGTCGAAGGTGCGCACCACGTCCTCCATATCGTTGCCCTGCATCTGCATCACGTCCCAGCCGAAGGCCTTGAACTTCTCGTCCAGGGGGTCGATGTTCATGGTATCGGCGGTGAAGCCGGACATCTGCAGGCGGTTCTTGTCCACAATGCACACCAGGTTGCCCAGCTGGAACTGAGCGGCGGCCATGATGGCCTCCCAGTTGGTGCCCTCCTGGAGTTCGCCGTCGCCCACGATGACGAAGGTGCGCCAGTTGGCCTTCTGCATCCGGGCGCCCAGCGCCAGACCCACAGCGATGGGCAGGCCGTGGCCCAGAGAACCGCAGGAGACCTCGATGGCGGGGATGTACTTGCGGTTGGGGTGCTGGCCGAACACGGCGGTATCCAGAGACTCGAAGTGCTCGATCATGTAGTCCATGGTGTACATGCCCAGGTCGGAGTAGATGCAGTACAGGGTCTCGCCGCAGTGGCCCTTGCTCAGCACCAAGCGGTCACGGTCCTCCCACTTGGGGTTCTTGGGATCGTAGTTCATGTACTTGTAGTACAGCGCCACTGCCATCTCCACGATGGAGAGCTCGCCGCCCAAGTGGCCCATGCCGATGTGGTACACAAAGTTCAGCAGGTCCTTGCGGATTTTGTAGGACTTGTCCTCGAGCTGGTTGACCAGCGTCATGTCAACATTGCTGCTCATTTCGTCTCATCGCTCCTTTATTTAAAGGTTATTACACTTGATCAGGACCTTGGGGTACTTGCCGGACAGGTGGGCGGCGAAAGCCTCCTCGGGCTGGTCAATGGTGTATACGTGCTGGATGAAGGGCTTCAGGTTCAGGCGGGGAAGCACCTGGACAGCCCGCGGAAAGGCGTAAGGCGCCACCAGGGTACCGGTGATGGTGAGCTCCTTCTTATAGCACTTCTGGTACAGATTGAGGGGCATCTCATAGTCGCCGGGGAACATGGCGATGTAGAGAACCTTGCCGCCGCAGGCGGCGATCTCACAGGGGATGGTGGCGGCAGGGGCGAAACCGGAGGCCTCCACCACCACGTCGAAGCCCAGGCCGGCGGTGATCTTGCTGCACTCGGCGATGACGTCCTGGCTGCCAGGGTCGATGACATGGTCGGCGCCGAAGGAGACAGCCAGGTCGCGCCGCTCCCTGATGGGCTCGATCAGCGTGAGAGAGGTGGCGCCGTGCATCTTCATCATCTGGAGGGTCAGCAGCCCGATAGGGCCGCCGCCCTGAATGGCCACCCGGCTGCCCACCTTCATGTCTGCCTTGTCTACAATGCGGGTGGCGATGGACACGGGCTCCAGAATGCAGCCCTCCGCCAGGCTGACGCTGTCCGGCAGCTTCCACACCTGGCTCTCGTCCCATACCACGTACTCGGACATGCCGGGAGAATCGGCCTCGTCCTTGGCATGCTGGCAGAACTGCGGCTGACCGTTGTTGCAGTAATAGCAAGCGCCGCAGGCCCGGAGGAAATTGCCTGCCACATGGTCGCCCACCTTCAGGCCCTTCACGGTGGCTTCGCTGCCCAGCTCCTCAACGACGCCGGATACCTCGTGGCCCAGGCCAAAGGGCACCACCCGCTGCGGGAAAATGCCACCTACCAGGTGGGGGTCAGATCCGCAGATGGCGCAGTAGGCCACGCGGATCTTCACGTCATGGGGACCCACCGGCAGATCCGGCATCTCCAGCGTTTTGACCACGCCGCGTTCAGCCTCGTCCCTGGCCTTCATATTGCCGATCTTTACAGCGCAGATGGTTTTTTTCATGGCAAAGGCCCCCTTACAGCGTGGTCGTAAAGCCGCCGTCCACGTTGATGG
>ERZ773258.2014-NODE-2014-length-13920-cov-11.889362_pt1 | contig 13920 bp, 10 predicted proteins | sample MGYA00511962_ERZ773258 | MGnify/ENA primary metagenome ERZ773258 (study PRJEB29015, sample SAMEA2737755) | human gut metagenome | biome: human gut; feature: human-associated habitat; material: faeces | place: China | collected 2012 ... | reverse complement strand
CAGCCCTGCTGATTTTATTCCGCCACAATCGCAATGGCGCTGTAATTGTCCGCTTCCTCGTCGAAGCGCTGCGCGATCAGCGCGCACATGCCGTTCAGCCATTCCTGCGCGGTTTTGCCCCGTGCGCACGCCACCATGTCCGCCTCCAGTACCCATTCCCAGAAGCCGTCGGTGCACAGCAGCAGACGGTCTCCGCGCCGGATTCTGCCCGCGAAATGCTCCGCCGTCACGTCGTCCTTGTAGCCAAGCGCGCGCGTCAGCAGATTTCGGCTTTCATGCCCCCGAATCTGGTCGTAGGTGATTTCGCCGCACGTCACCATCATCTGCGGGATGCTGTGGTCTTTGCTCTGGTAGATGATTTCGCCGCCGCGAATCCAGTAGATGCGCGTGTCGCCGACGTACGCCAGCTGTGCGCGCGCGCCGCTCAAGCGCAGGAGCGCAAGGGTCGTCATCATCCGGCAGTGCTGCTCCTCCTGCTGGTCGCGGATGAGGCGGTTCGCTTCCCGCACGCAGGCGTCCAGCGTGCGCCGGCCAGCGGGCAGAAACCCGCTCATCCGCCGGATGGACACGTCCGTCGCCAGCTTCGACGCAAAATCGCCGCTTCCCTGTCCGCCCAGCCCGTCGCCCAGCGCGCACGCCAGATAGCATCGCCCGGCGCGCACCTCCAGCGCATCCTCGTTGATTTCGCGCTTGCCTACGTCCGACACCGCCGCATAGCTGTACTTCATTGCACCTCAAACCTTTCTTTCGGCGAACCGATGGCAAGCACATCCCCTTTGCTGATAGGGGTATCCTGTTTGCTCGTCAGCCGCTTGCCATTGAGCCATGTGCCGTTGGACGAACCCAAATCGCGCACGATGATGCTGCCCTCCCGCAGGGTGAGCAGGCAGTGCACGCGGCTGACCCCCTCGCCGTGCAGGGTGAGCATGTGCTTGCCCGTTTCGCGCCCGACGCGCAGCTCCTGCCCATCGAATAGCGTCACCACGCGGTTCGCATACGTTCCGCTGATGCCGATGAGCCGCCCCGTGCGCGCCTTGCGCCCAACCACCGCGCCGCTGCCGACGGTGAGCGCCTGCGCGACGCACAGGCGAATCGTCCTGATGAGCGTCGCCATGCCGATTGCCAGCACGATGACGTGCTTCACCTCAATGGCATCCGTGCGCGTGAGGGCAATCAAATCCGCGTTCAGGAACGTCCAGCCGAAGGGGGATTTGGCACTGTTCATCAGATAATTTTCGGCAAAGCCCAGCAGAATCAGGAGAATGACGCGAACATCCGCAAAATGGCGAATGTTGATTTTCTCGCCGCTCATGCGCAGTCCCAGCGCCCCCGCGACCGGCGCGAACCACAGCGCGTGATTGCCGAAGAGCATCGGCACGCTTGCGCTGATGGCGTTCGTCAGCCCGCTGAAATCACGTGCCAGCCCAGTGGACGTTTCCACAATCGGCGTGTCCACGATGGATGCCATCAGCATGGTGAACAGCGCATATCCCGCGCCGATAGCCGCACCAAGCGCCAAGCCGCCCAGCCCGTACATCCGCTTGCGGGTGCACACCAGCACGAGGATGAGCACGCCCAGCATCAAAACGCTGTCCTTCACATAGCCCCAAACCGGGGCAAAATAGCCGCTGATGATGCTGTTATCCACCGGCGTGCCGAACAGCACACAAACCACGCCGGAGAGCAGCGCCAGCCCCATCATCTCGAAAATCGAGATATTCACGAAGGGGTCAAGTTCCCAGAGGAACATTGCTAATGTCAGCGGAAAAAGCGATCCGCACCAGAAGAAGGCGTAGATGTACGGCGCGGGCAGTGCGCCAATATCCAGCCAAATACAGGCAAGGCACACCGCCGCCATCAGCAGCAGGATGCCGAACAGGCGCAGGTACATCCACGGCATTTGCCATTGGCGGACGGCTTTTTGCGGGTTTTCCGGCTGGCGTGTCAGCGCTCGGAAGGCTTCTCCCCGTGCGTGACGGCGGAAGGCGAATGCCCTCACATCCCGAAAGCTGATTTTCAATTCGTGCTGCATTTAGGCTTTTTCCCCTTTCTCATACTAATTCGATGCCATGTTTTAGATGAGAATTAGTATCACTGAATGACGAAGCATTCGTCCTTCGAGCCGATTTCCACCCGGTCGCCGCGCTTCAGCGGAACATCCTGCTGCGGCGGAATCCGCGTGCCGTTGACTTTCGTGCCGTTGGCGGAGTTCAGGTCGCGGATAACCAGCCCATCCGCCGTCAACCGCACCTCGCAGTGCTTCCGGCTGACCTGCTTGGATGCAAGCACCAGCTGGCAGGATGCCTCCCGCCCCATCGAAATCGGCTTGTTTCTCGGCACACGCAGCTTTTGCCCGCTGAATGAACCCGCCTGCCCGCAGAGCATCGGCGTATCCGGCGTGTCAGACACTTTCGGCGCGTCGATTTTTCCGTAATGTTCCATGTACGCCATTGTTTTTCCGCGCTCGCTCGCCGCCAAGGCTTGGCGGATGCCGCCGCGCAGCACAAGGAGCAGCGCTGTCCACTCGACAAGCGCGACAATCAGTTGACTCATGAACAGCGGATAATCGCCAATGGTCAGTATCGTTACCGTGAGAAACCAGTAGGAAATCGGCAAGTACTCCTTGCTGGCATTATTGAGTGCGTGGCAGCCCATGCCAAGCGCAAGGCAGAGAATCACCCGCCAGTTCAGGAAATGGCGCAGTTTCAGGCGTTCCCCGTTCGCCGCCAGCCCCAGTGCGCCCAAAACCGGGGTTGTAAACAGCAGGTGATTAGAGAACAGCGTCCAGAAGTTCCGCGCTTCCATCGTGTTCAGCCCATGGACATAGCCATACTGCGTTGTTTCGATGAAGGCGAATCCGGATGCAACCGCCGCGCCAATCACCAGCCCATCCAGCGCGTTCAGTCTGCGCCTTGACAGCAGGATAAACAGAATGCAAATCAGGATTTTTGCGGGTTCTTCTGCTACCGCCGCCCACGACTTCGAATACTCCTCCCCCAGCGAAAACACATACTCCATGAGCCGAAAAAACGGTGACGCGATGGCAATACTCGCCAGCCCGCCGACAAGCAGCAGCCCCAGCAAATCAAAGATGGAGAGATTGCCATACATGTCCATCTCCCAGATAAACAGCACCATCGTCCACGGAATCACCGTACTGCCGACAATGTTGGCAATGACAGACAGCGGGAAATTAAACTCCATCTTGAGTTTAGGCGAAATATACACCATCGTCTCCGCCGCGAAAGTCAGCAGCACCGTCGCAATCAGCAGCATCACGAACAGGCGCAGGAACATCCACGGGCGCTGCCACGTTTCCAGCATTTCCGCCGTCAGCGCGGGGCGGCGCGTCAGGGAGCGGAACGCGTCACCCTTTTTATGGCGCTTGAGGGTCTGCGCGAAGATGTCCTTCACGCCCAGCCGCCCCTGCTGCACCTCCGCCAGAAACTGCGTGTTGCCGCCGAAATGCAGCGCCCTGCCGCACGCTGGGCAGACGGTGCTGAAGGGGATTTCCCGAAAACAATAGGGACACTTCAAGGCAATGCTCCTTTCTGATGCGGATTACAGGCGGCGCACCTCGAACACATTCTCTTTTCCGCCGAGCGTGAAGGCGTCGCCGGGATGAAGCGTCACGCCCTTGCCCGCCGTCAGCTGCTGCCCGCCCGCCATCGTGCCATACGTCGAGCCGAGGTCGATGAGGATGATTTGCCCGTCCGCCGTGGGTTCTGCCGCGCAGTGCACGCTGCTGATGCCATTGGCGTCCTTGGGGTAGATGATGGAACAGTGCTTCGGGTCACGCCCGATGACGACGCGCGAGGAAATGGGGAACGTCATGCCCTGCAATGCGCCGCCGATGCACGCCAGCGCGACGCGGGCTTTCGATGCTTCCTCCACCTGCTGGGTGGGTTCATCCGGCACTTCCGGGGGAAGGGGCTTCGTTTCCGCCGCCTCCTGCTGATTTATGCCGTCTTTCTTCCTGCCGCGCGTGAGAACAAGGGCAACGACTGCCGCCGCAAGAACGCCGATGATGACGTAGAGCACGGTTTGCGTCCGGGATTCGGCTGCGGGGGATTCCGTCGGTGCGGCGGTGGGGGCAGCGGTCGGATGCTCCGCTGCTTCCGCAAGGTCATAATACGCATTCAAATCCAGATAGCGGTGGTTTTTGTCCGCAAGCCCCAGCATCACAACCGTGCCATCGCTGCTTGACCCGAAAATCGGGCTGCCCTGTGCCAGCGCTGATCCGCTGTATGTGCCGAACAGTTCGCCCTTTGCTGGGCGCGTCGCCGCCACCACTTCCGGCATAATGGTCAGCCCATCCGCATCTTTTTGCACAAAGCCGCTTATGGTGCCGTCCATTTTGCCGCCGGACAGACCGATGGTTTCGCCGTATGCCACGTTGCCGCTCATGTACAGGCTGGGAATATCATGCGCGCCATCAAGGACAAACCGGATGACGGAATTTTCCTCCTTGCCCACGCGCACGCTGTACGATTTTTCCTCCATGAAGTCGTACAGCTCCAGCGCCGTCCCGCGCGCGGCGTATTCCCGCAGTTTATCGCTGCTCACGGCGATAATGCTGTCGTCGATGTAGCAGACTGCCATCGTCACCAGATGATTGTTGTCATAAACGCCGAGCCAGCCGCCCTCAAAGGTCGCCTTTGCGGACGATTTGTTATCCATCGACGCGTCCGCCATGCTGGATACATCCGGCTTTTTCTCGCGCTCCTGCAAGCCGGTCAGCCCGTTTCCATCCAGCGCCTTTTCCGCCCACGCGGTGCACCCCGCCAGCAGGCAGAGCATCATCAGCACCGCGAAAAACTTGCGCATCCACTGTTTCATGGTTTTCTCTCCTTTACGCTTGTATCCGGTTCAGTTTGCGTATGTTTGCAATCTCGATAATCACCGCTGTAAAGTTATCCTGATTCGCCTTTTTCTCCATCAGCACCGCATCTTCCAGCTTATGCGCCGCCTCCACCACGTTTGGGCTTCGGACAAGCACGCGTGTCAGCGTTTCGTCGTCCAGCGTGCCGAACACGCCGTCGGACATCAGCACGATTTTGTCCCCGCTGTTCAGCGGAATTGGCTCGGCGGGGAAATCCATCGCCGGGTCATCCGCCAGCCCCAGATAGCTCGTCAGCGCGCGGCAACGCGGATTCTCCGCCGCCTCCCGCCACGGAATCAGCCCCAAAGCCGCCTGATGGCGCAGCGTCGCGGCGTAGTTGTGCTCGCGGTTGAGCGTCAGCAGCGCACCATCCCGCAGGAGGGCAATGCGGCTGTCCCCGATGGTGAGGAAGTCAAGCTTGCCGTCGCGGATGTTCGCCAGCACCAGCGTTGACCCTGACCCTGAACCCGTGAAGCGCTTCTGCACCATGTCCAGCACGCTGTGCGCGACGCTCGCCAGCGTTTCGCCCGTGCCGCCGGGGGCTTGCGGGAAACTGCGCAGTGCCGCCAAAACTGCTGCTTGGCTCAGTTCGCCGCTGTTCGTCATGCCGCCCATGCCGTCCGCCAGCACTGCCAGCACACCTCTTGAATGCCGCAATTTCTCGTCCTGCAGGGGCGACACGCCGAACGCGTCCTGCTGATAATTCCGTTTGCCGATGTTGTGTACGTTGCCAACCTCCGTCACATCAAGGATTGGCGGCTCGCCGGGCATATCCATGACGGCAATCGTCTGTCCGCCCTGCGCGTTCTCCGCCGTCCGCTTTCTCCTCCCCGACCGCGCAAGCAGCGCAATCAGCACCACGAGCACAATCACCGCCAGCGCAAGGAGCACCATCAGCCCATACTGCTGAACAAAAAAACCCAGCTGCCCCGACACGTCCACAGGTGTTTCCACACCGGGTTCAGCGCCCGACGTGGGCGCGGGCGTGTCAGACCGCTGGGTGGGTACCGCAGAGCTTGCAGGCGGCTCTGCGGTACTGGTGGCTTGTGAGGGCTGATTGGTCGTTTCGGCAAGCACCGCCTGAATCGGGAAAAGCGTAAAGAGCATCAGCATCATTGCCAGAAGGATGGAAAACAACTTTTTCGCCCTCATGCTGTGTTCCTCCCCTTACTCCTGCGTCCAGTCCCAATCGAAGGCATCGCTGCTGAAGGGAACGAACATCAGCTTCGTTTTGCCCAACTCGATGATGTCGCCGCGCTTGAGCTGCGTGGTGGAAAGCAGGGGCATCCCATTCAGGCGGACGATGGAGCGGCCGCCCATGAATCCGCAGTAGAAGCTGCGGCTGTTCGCGTCGTAGGTGACGACCATCGGGCTGTCGCGGGAGATGGTGGCATCGCCGGCGATGTAGATGTCCATCTGCACCGAGCGGCCGAGGTAGTTGTTTTCCTTGTGGATTTCGTAGGAGCGGCCGCGATCGGGGCCCTCGATGCACACCAGCCAGCCAACGACCGGGCGCACCTCCTTGGACATATCCAGCCCGATTGTCTCGCCGCCGCCAAATCCCGTGGTCGGATTCACGGGAACGGTCGGTTCAAGCCCGTTGTCCACCGGAATCACGTTCGGCTGGGTGTGTACCTTGTCCTCGTTCGTGCCGCAGTAAGGGCAGCTGTCGTAGCGTTCTGCGTCGTAGAAATGGCCGGCGCTGCACTGCTTCATAATCATATGGATTTTCCTCCTTCTATCGTGCTCCGCTTTGGTCGGCGGGGCTTGCTTTCACTGGGAATTATAGCACTTGATGATGGCGGGTTTTCCCGCTCATTTCCGCGCGCACCAATTCGGAATGCGGAATGCGAAATGCGGAATTTTGCTGCCGTACAGGGCGGATTCCAGCGCGGCGAAGTCAGCCGGACGTGCGGCGGAATCCAGCGAAAGCCCTGCCATCAGCGCATCCGCCTGTTTTCGCGGCAGCTTCGGGCACAGCGTGCGGATGGGAACAAGCGGTTCATCCTTGCCGGTTTTGGCAGCGAACAAGCGCTCCAGCGCGTCGGCGGGCTCTTTGGCGGTCAGGGCGTAGTACATCGTCGCGCACAGGGCGTACACGTCCGTCCAGCTGCCTTGTCTGCTTTGGCAGATTTGCTCCGGCGGAAGATACCCGCGTCCCCGCAGTACCGGGCAGCGCCTCAGCGGCCAGTCATCCTCCGGGCGCGCACCGCCGAAATCCAGCAGTATCGGCGGATTTTCCCCGCGCAGGAGGATGTTTCGGGGCATGATGGCGCGGTGGATGATTTTCCGCTGGTGGAGCGCCGCCAAATCGTGCAGAAACGGGCGCATCATCCGCATCAGCGCCCGCGGCGGGATTGCCCCATGCGCCTTCACCCGCTGCGCCAGCGTTTCGCCCTCGATGTACGCCATCACCACATACGCCGTGCCGTTCTGCTCGAACAAATCCAGCAGGGGCACAAGCGGCGGGCAGTTCGCCTTTGCGTGCAGAAAGCGGTATCCCCGCACGAACCGCGCGCAGTACAGGGCAAAATCCGCCGCACCTTTGGGCATGGGCTGCACGCTGCCGTCAGTCGCCCGGACAGCAAGGGCGCGCGGAAAAAACTCCTTCACGGCGACCACCCTGCCGCGCGCGGGGGCATCCAGCTGCACGGCGCGGTAGGTGATGCCGAGCGCGCCGCCGCCGAGCGTGTCGCCCAGCAGATAGTGGGCGTGCAGGACGGTTTGCGGCGGCAGAGCAAAATCAGGCTTTGCGGAAGCCATTGGTCAGCAGGCGGAAGATAACGCCGCTGCCCTGCAAAAGCTGCTGAAGGCTCTCTGCCTGCTGCGCGATGCTGCTCAACCGGCTGATGCGGTCGATTTCGCGCAGGATGCCCTCGTACTTCTGCGGCGCAAAGCGCTTGAGCAGATTCCCGGCGCGCTTGGCGGCAAGCAGGGCGCGCGTCGTCTGCGCGCTGTCGATGATGGGCGCGGGCTTCGGCGCATCCGGCTTGCTTTCGCTGAAGAGCGCCGTTTCCAGCGCCATAAACGATGACGGACGCTCGCCGAAATTCATCGCAAGCCCCGCCATCAGCGCATCCGCCCACTGGCTTTTCAGCCTCGGGCACAGCTTCTGGATGGGCACAAGCGGGTCGCTGCCCTTCACATTGATGTCGTACTTGCGCTCCAGCGCGTCGGCGGATTCTTGGGCGGTCAGGGCGAAGTACATCGTCGCGCACAGACCATAGACGTCCGTCCAGTTGCCTTGCAGGCTGTTCTCCTCGTACTGCTCCGGCGGCGCGTAGCCTTTGCTGATGAGGATGGTCTTGCGCGAATCGGGGGCGTTGGGGCGCGCGCTGCCGAAATCCAGCAAAATCGGGGTATCGCCGCCCTTGAGGATGATGTTGGCGGGCTTTATATCCCGGTGGATGATTTTCTTCTCGTGCAGCATCCGCAGATTCTCGATGAACGGCTTCATCATCCGCATCAGCTCCTCCGGCGGGATTGCGCCCTGTTCGCGCACCCGATGCGCCAGCGTTTCGCCCTCGACGTACGCCATCACCAGATACGCGGTATTGTTTTCCTCGAACAAATCCAGCACCTGCACCACCGACGGGCAGCGCGAGGCTTCCAGCAGCATGTTGTATTCCGTCACGAACTTATCGCGCCAGTTGGTGAACAGCTTGGCATCATTGCGCTGCGGGACGACCCTGCCGTCATCGCTTCGGGCGGCAATGCTGTGCGGAAAGTACTCCTTCACCGCCACCATTTCGCCGCGCACGGGATCGACGCTCTCCAGCTTCAAGGCGCGGTAGGTCGTGCCGAATCCCCCGCCGCCCAGCGCCGCGCCAAGCAGATACTGCCCATGCAGGATGGTCTGCGGCGGCAGCGCATCGCGAATCCGCTGTGCGTTCTCCGTTTTCGCCCCGCACACCGGGCAGACGGCTTCCTCCGTCGGCATCATGCAGCGCGTGCAGGCATAGGGCATCGTCATGTGGCATCCCCTCCCAGAGCGTCATTCTCTTCCGTCTCCCGCAGGACAGCCTGCAGGCGCTCATTGCCGTTCAGCTCGCCGTGGTCGTACATGCAGTAGAGCATCAGCCAGTCAAACACGTTGCGCGGGTCAAGCTGGCTGTATCCGCAGTCATCCAGCATTTGGTTCACGCGGCGGTAGCGGTCGTCAAACAGCACGCGCGCATCGTCGCTGACGGCGGCGTCGTTCACATACAGGCTGTTTTCCGCCCCGTCGGTAATCAGGAACAGCAGAATCAGCACTTTTCGCGGCACATCCTGCCGCCGGTTGGCAATCTGCGAGAGCGTTTTTTCATCCGGCCAGTGGGCGCGCAGGGTTTTGCCAAGCACGCTGCTGCTGCCCGCGGGGGGCTTCAAGTACATCTGCACAATTTCGCGCACGCTGTATGCGCGCTCCGGCAGGTGGGGGAAGCTGTCCGGCGGCTTGGTGAGCACCTCCATGTACTCCTGAAAATACTCGTAGGCGGTGTTGTGCAGCTCCCCCAGATTCATCCGCTGCTGCCTGATGAAATCCACAAATTCATCTTCCCCGCGGATTTTGGTGAACTCGTTCTCCAGCACCTCGGTTTTGCCCTGTCCGCCGATGGCGATATGGCGGATGCGCTCGATGAGGTGGCACGCCTCGTTGTAGTTGAGGCGGCTGCGCAGCGCGTAGAGGTACGCCAACTCGATAGGATTGCGCTGATGCAGGCAGCCGCCGCCCGCGCACGCCAGAAAATTCTGCGCCTGCTCGTCGCTCATGTCCAGCGCGAACACGATGCGCACCAGCTGACCGCGGTTTTCCGGCGCGGTTTTGCCCGTGAACCAGACGGACACTTTGCGGCGGATTGACGCGGCGTTCGGCTCGCCAATCATGCCCTGCAGGCGGGTGCATAGCTTCTCCCGCAGCGCCGAAGCATCGGTGACGCCGGAATATTCCGCGAGGATTTCCGGGAACGTCGGCACGCGGATGCCCTTTTCCAGATACGCGCGGGCAAATTCCGCGTTGCGCGACAGGCGGATAATCCGCTCCACTTCGCTTTCCGCCAGGATCATCGGTGCGGACATAGCCAGTCTCCCTTCCTATTATATAGTCGCTTTAGTTGGCAGCGTTCTGCCAATCCTGCCCGTACACGGTGATCGCCGTGCCGTCAAACATCGAGAAGTCGCTGATGGCGTTGCCGCCGATGTTGATTTCCTTCAGCTGCGGCAGCGTCGATAAATCCAGCCCATCCAGCGTGCGCAGGAAGTTCCGCTCCAGATTGATTTCGGTCGTCAGCGGATGTCCGTTGAGGGCAGTCAGCTTGGCGGAGGTCATGCCGCAGTTCTGCAGGTTAATGCAAATCAAGCCGCTCATGCTGCTGATTGCTTCCACGTTATCCACCTTCGCGCCCAGAACATGCAGGTACTTCAAGCCCGTCAGCCCGGACAGCGGGGCTAAATCCAGCGCGATGCGATGGCTGTTCCAGTCGTCGCCGATGCGCAGGTGATCCAGATTCTCCATGCCGCCGACGTGGGTCAAATCCACTGCCAGACCCGCCATGTCCAGATTCACCAGTGTCTCCCGCATTCCTTGCGCCAGCGGCTCAATGCTCGTGATGCCGGGATTCCAGCTGATATTCAGCAAATGGATGCGCGTCAGGTCGCTTAGCGGGGACAAATCGCGGATAGCGTTGCGCTGCACCAGCAAGACGTTCAGTGTCGCCAGCCGCTCCATGCCCGACAGGGACGTAATGGCGTTATTCCCCAGATTCAGACTGTACAGCTCGTTATAGCGTTCGCCGTCATCCACGTTGATGGCAGTGATGTACGGCATATCCGCGTCCGTCAAGCCGCAGTTAGACAAAATCAGCCAGTGAATCGGCAGCTTCGGCAGCACCCATGTGCCTTCCGCCTGCTGGTTGCGCAGCTGGAAGTAGTGCAGGTGGCGGAAATACTGCAATTCGCTCAGGTCGAACGAATCGGGATTCATGGTCGGCAGGTCGGCGTCTGTCGGGTTGGGCGTCAGGAACAGCGGATCACCCCAGTTGTCGCTGTATTTGTCGATATACTTGCCCCAGTTGTTGACTTCCCGCTCGCGGCGCTGCCAAGCATCGTGATTCTTCTGCTCTTCGTAGAACACCCACTCGATTTCGCCGTCGCGCACGGTCACGCCGATTACGTTATCCAGCATTTTCTGCGTGATGAACGCCTTGGGCGGCAGATTCAGCGCCTCCCGCAGCGATTCTCCCAGCCATCCCATCAGCATATCCGGGCTGTGCTGGTCGGTAATCCACGTTTCCGTGGCGGTGCACTGTTCCAGCGGCGAGAAGTCGGTGATGAAATTGGCGTGCAGGCTGATGTATTCCAGCTTCGTCAGGCGCTCAAGGTGCAGCTCCTCCAGGCTGGTGATGCGGTTGCCGCCAAAGTCGATGTACGCAAGGGTTTCGGGCAGGGTCGCCTCGCCAATCATCATGCTCGTCAGGTTGCTCGTGGCAATCAGCAGATAGCGCAGATTGGGCAGGCGGCTCACGAAATGGATGTCCTGCACGCCGACATGGCCAACGTCCAGCCACACGAGGTTTTGCGCGTTCGCCAGCGGAGACAAATCCAGCACAAGCGATTTGTCGGTGCTTTCGTCGCCGTTGATGGTGACTTCCTCCAGCTGCGGCATTTCGCCCAGCAGGTCGTATCCGTCCGTGACAATCGGGCAATTCCATTGCCGGATGCACTTTGCCAGCCGCGTGCCGCGCAGTTCGTTAATGGACACAATGGCGGTATTTTCGGTCATCAGCTGCCGGATAGTCAGGTTCGCCAGCGGGGTCAGCGTCGTTACGCCGGTGTTGCTGATCATCAGGCACTCCAGCTTCGTCAGGCTTGCCAGCGCCGCAACGCTCGTGATGCTGCTGTTGCTGATGTTGAGCGTCGTCAGCAGCGGCGCGTGCTGCGCGATGGTCAGCAGGTCGCTTTCCGTCAAGCCGCAGTGGTCGAGCACGAGCGTCGTCAGGCGCGGCAATTTCGACAGCGCGTCGAGGTTCGTCACCCGCTTATCCCACACGCCCAGATACTGCAAATTCGGGAAGCAGGCGAAATCCGACAGGTTAATTTCCGTCGTCAGCGCTTCGCCGCGGACATCGGGGGTTTGCGGATCATCGCGCCGCCACGGGTTCATGTAGAAGGAATCGCGATATTCCAGCTCGCCCTCGTCCGTCAGGAAGGTGAAGTCGATATTGCCCTCCAGCAGCCGCACACCGCCGATTCGCGCCAGCGCATCCGCCGGGATGTCCTCATCCGCCGCAATCGCGCAGCCGTTGGCATTCAGGAAATCGCGCAGCGCCGTTTCCACGGCGGACGGCACGGGCGTGGCTGCTTCCGTCGGACGCTCGGTCGGGGCTTCCGTCTGGGTAATTACTACCGGCACGGATTGACCGCCGCGTCCAAGCAGCACGCCCACGCCCACCATAATCAGCACCAGCAGCGCCGCAATGCCAATCATCAGCCGCTTTTGATGCGGACTCGGCGCGGAGGCACTCTCGCCGTACAAGCCGTCAAAGAACTCCTCCATCGTCTGATAGCGGCTCTTCACCTGCACCGCCATGCCCTTGAGCAGCGCCGCTTCCTGCGCGTGGGAAATGTCCTTCACGCCCAGCGCGGAGGGCGGCACAAGCGGGTCATTATCCAGCCGGTCGGTGGCGGGCGGCGGCGTAACCCCGGTAATCAGCTTGTAAATTGTCGCCGCCATCGAGTAAACATCGGAGTACGGGCCGTCCTCGCCGGTGCTGGAATACATTTCCACAGGCGAATAGCCCGCGCGAATCATCAGCACGCGCGTTTTCTTCTCGCGGTCGCTCTCCATCGCCGAGCCGAAGTCAATCAGCTTTACTTTGCCCTCCTTGGTAAGCATCAGGTTTTCCGGGCTGATGTCGCGGTGCCACGTTGACGCGCGGTGCAGCTCCTCCAAGGTCAAAATCGGCGTGCGGAGGAGTTTGAGCGTTTCGGTGAAGGTCAGCTTGCCGCCGTGCAGCTCCGCGTACGCGCCCAGATTGATGCCGGAGATGTACTCCATGATGATATACGCCGTTCCGTTTTCCAAAAAGCAGTTTTTTACGGACACAACGCCGACGTTGTTGTCGAATTTCGCGACCTTCTGCGCCTCGCGGAAGAAGCTGCTGCGCCCCTGCAGGAAGGATTCTTCATCCTTCCCCGCGAACACGCTGACCGTGTGCTGTCCCTGATCGCGAATGACGACGCCGGAGGGAAAATATTCCTTAATCGCAACCGGAATATGCAGGAACATATCCCAGCCGATGTAAGTGATGCCGAAGCCGCCCTCGCCCAGCGCACACCCCACCAGATACTGCCCCTTGAGGATGGTGTGGGGCTGAAGATGATGCTTCTCCGGCACAAAGTCCTTCTCGCTGAATCCGCACGCCGGGCAAGTCTCCTGCTGCGAATCCTTCTGGCCCATGCACCGCATACACCGATTCTGATCGTCCATGATACCGCTCCCCCTTGTCCGCCTCTGTTTTGAAGTACCTTGATTATAACACAGGCGCTATGCTTCGTTTTCCAAACCTTTCTCATGTGACCGATTGATTTTGCTGATTTTCCGCGCCTTTTGCGGCTGTTCCACGGCGGCGGGAGCAGCGTGTGTTTCGCCGTGCGGAGGAGCGTGCAGGGATTAGTTGTCGCTAACTGCCGGTCAGGCGGAGGCACGCGCGGGCAGGCAAAAATCCGCCGATTTCGGAAAATTTCGTTCGCCGTCCGGCTTGTGCTTACGCGGTGCGGGTGGTATCATCAAGGTTAGCATCTTCTAACCGCCAGATGAAGGGGGATTTCCTATGAATTTGATGCGATTTCAGCGGGACTGCCCGCGAGAGAGAGACGGGGCGACACAAAACATGCTGCCGCGCTGAATGACGGCGCTGTGCGTTTGGATGCCGGAAAACGCGGTCAGGACTCGTCAGCATCCTCTTCCGCATACCCTGTCGCCACGCCCTCATACGCGTTCGTCGCCGGGTCGAAGGATTTGCGCGCCTGCACCGTCAGGCAAGTGCCCGTGAATCGCA
>ERZ773258.1996-NODE-1996-length-14034-cov-4.780599_pt1 | contig 14034 bp, 8 predicted proteins | sample MGYA00511962_ERZ773258 | MGnify/ENA primary metagenome ERZ773258 (study PRJEB29015, sample SAMEA2737755) | human gut metagenome | biome: human gut; feature: human-associated habitat; material: faeces | place: China | collected 2012 ... | reverse complement strand
ACAGCCAGGACACTTTTTATAAGACCCCTTTCGGTGCGGTCCGCGCCGGAGAGACCGTTGCCTTTACGCTGACGGTCCCCGTGGAGTTCGGCTGCACCACACCCTATCTGCTTTTCAACAGGGACGGCGAACAGCCGTCCCTGTTCCCCCTCCAAAAACAATACTTCCGCAACGGTATGGACGTGTTCTCCACTACGATACAGCCGCAGGAGCCAGGGCTCTATTTCTATTATTTTGACCTTTACACCGGCTACCGCAAACTATACGCCGGGCAGCTTGGCGAGGCATATGTTACAACAGGCGACGGCGAGGCCTGGCAGCTGACGGTATACGAAAAGGATTTTCAGACTCCAAGCCATCTGCGCGGCGGCGTCATTTACCAGATCTTCCCGGACCGCTTCTTTGAAAGCAGCCCTCATGCTACCATGCCCTATGCCGACCGCATCTACCGCCCGGACAAGCGCAGTGAACCCTATTTCTGGCCAAACGAACAGCATGAGGGCTATTTGAACATGGACTATTACGGCGGAGACCTGCCTGGCATCCGCAAAAAGCTGACGTACCTCGCCAGCCTTGGTGTGACATGCATCTACCTCAACCCCATCTTCGAAGCCCACGCCAACCACCGTTACAACACCGCGGACTACCGCAAGGTGGACCCGGTTCTGGGGACCAACGAGGATTTTGCAGAGCTGTGCCGCGCCGCCAAAGCCCGCGGCATCGACGTCGTGCTGGACGGCGTGTTCAGCCACACCGGTTCGGATTCCGTCTACTTCAACCGCGAGGGCCGCTACGCCTCCTTCGGCGCATGGCAGGGCCCGGACAGCCCGTACCGCCGCTGGTACGATTTTTCACCGAACTATCCCCACGGCTACCGCTGCTGGTGGGGCTTTGAAACGCTGCCCGAGGTGAATGAAGAGGACCGCTCCTACCGTGAGTTCATCTGCGGGGAGGGCGGCGTCATCGACTATTGGCTCGGCCTGGGGGCTTCCGGCTTTCGCCTGGATGTGGCCGACGAGCTGCCCGATGATTTTATTGAGGAGATCCGCCGCGCCGTCAAGCGTCACGGCAGCGAAAAATATCTGCTGGGCGAAGTGTGGGAGGACGCCACCAACAAGTGGAGCTACGGCCGCCGCCGCACCTACCTGCTGGGCAAAGGCCTGGATGCGGTAATGAATTATCCGTTCAAGGACGCTACGCTGGCTTTTGTGAAAGGCGGCGACGCCCGCACAGCCGCCCACGACATCATGCGTATCTGCGAGCACTACCCCGCCCCGGCACTGCATGTGCTGATGAACTTCATGTCCACCCACGATACCGTGCGCGCCATTACCGCCATCGCGGGCGAGAGCTGCGAGGGCCGTGACCGATACTGGCAGAGCGCGCGCCGCCTGACGCCCGAGCAGTATGAAAACGGCCGCCGCCTGATGACGCTGGCCTATGCGATGATCTTTACGCTGCCGGGCATCCCCAGCATCTACTATGGCGACGAGATCGGCATGCAGGGATACAAGGACCCGTTCAACCGTGCCTTTTTCGATTGGGAAAGCCGGGAAACGCGCATCCGCCCCGTGCTGCAAAACCTTGCCGCCCTGCGCAAAAGCTGCCCCGCTTTTGCCGACGGAACGCTGGCCGTCACCCAGGCACAGGGCGGCGTGCTGTGCTACGAGCGCCGCGCCGAAGCCGCCGTGGCTGCCGTGTGCATCAACCGGACCGAACAGCAGGTGCGCACCGTGCTTCTGGGACGTACCGTCGAAGTGCAGCCCTGCAGCTTTGCCGTTGTGACCGACCCGGAATGAGCTTTTCACAATACATCCGGCCTCATAATATGCAAAAACCGCGTTAGGGAAAACCTGACGCGGTTTTTGCATTTGCCCTGCTCCGTTCATCCTCAGCCCGGCGTGCCCCGGGTAAAGGACTGCTCGGCGCGCTGCGTGCCGGAGCCGTCGTACCAGCGCGCGGTGAGCGCGTTGCCTGTCTCGTCCAACACGAACACGATGTAGGAGCCGTCGTCCTGCACCCAGCATTGTACGCCTCCGTCCATCATCGTGCCCAGCGTATAATCGGTTCCGTCAAAAAAAGATTCATCCAGCAGAACGGCCCCGCCTGCGCCATCTACCCACGCGCCGCGCATCTGCCGCGCCAGCGACGGCTCTTCCGAAGCGTTTTCACCGTACAGCTCCAGCAGCAGCGCACTGCGCTCCTCGTCCCAGAAGGTATAACAGCCATCCGCTGTCGGGTCCTCGCCGTTCCGGTACGAATAAAAATCCACGACCCACGTGTATGTGTCCGACACTGCAAACACGCACACCAGCACTGTATCACCCATGATCCATGAGGCGTCGGCGTATTCGGTGCCGTCGGCGTCCGGCTCGTAATCCGTGTACCATTGTACATCCTCGGCCGCCGCAAACAGCTCGTCCAGTGTACGGGCGTCGCTGTAAAACAGGTGTGAACCGCGCAGCCGTTCTTCCAGCGTGCCGCCCGCGGCCTGTGCGGGGATATAGCCGTTGAGCAAAGCCTGGTCGCTGCCCTCGCCCCAGTGCGCTTCCAGCGCATCCGATACCGCCGCTCCGTAATGCTCCGTGCCGTAGGTGGCGTTGTCATCCGGCAGCGCCTGCGGCACGCTCTGTGCATAAGGCAGCGTGCCCGGTGCCTGATGTTGCTGCGCATCCTGCATGGCGGCGGGAAGCAGCGCTGCGACCAGCGCCACAACGGCGATGATATAAACGCCCACCCAGGCTGCCGCTCCGCCGACGACTGCGCCCGTATGCGCCGGAACGGCCGGATCACCGTGCTGCTGCTCAAAATACCGGCGGTTAAAGGTCACGCCGTTGTAAATGCTCAGTGCAATGCCCCAGACGCTCACGCCCAGGGACAGCAGCAGGATCGCGGCGATCCACACGAAAAACGCCTGCGTCGGCTCTGCGGCCCGGCCGCCGTAGCCGGCCAGCTCCACACACAGCTTTCCAAAAAAGGAAAGGCTCACGCCCAGCACGGCCAGCAGCGCCAGCCAATAGGGCAGATATGTGCGTGCAAACCGTTTGTAACAGCCGCGGTAAAGCTGATGGAACGGCCCCAGAAAGAATGCCGCCGCATTGAAACGGCCTCTTCCGCCCGCAGCGATGTCTGCAAATTCCCGTGCGTAATAGGGCGAAACGACCCGGCCCAGCCCGGCGCCGGGTTGGAGCATGCCGTAGACACAGCCCTCCGCTTCCTGCGGGGAATACCTCTGTACAGGCGCGCTGTATGCGCCCTGCGGCGCATATGCGGGCTGCACCGGCCGCGCCTGCTGCTCCGGCGGCTCCACGCGCCCACCGCAGTTTGGGCAGTATTCGTACCCGTCCTTCAGCCTTTGTCCGCAATATCTGCATTCCATTTTTATGCCTCCCGTGCGCCGGGCCGCAGTGCCCTTTGTTCACAGATTTCCTGTTTTTGAAAGTTTTCTCGCCCAAACGCCGTATAATTCTACAAGATATTATATACTACGCCGTGCACCGCCGCAAGCCGCCGGTTGCTGCGGCGCGCGGGAGCGCCTGCGCGAGAACCGTTGAAAGCATTCCGCATGCCTGCCGAGCCCCCGGCGGCCTATATAAATAGGTATAAAAGCGCCTGGCGGGCCGGTTTTCGGGCGGCGCGGCCCGGCCTCGCCCGGCGTTCCCCGGGTTTGATTGGGGCAGTAGCTTTGAAAAAAACGCCCCCCAAGGCCAAAACCGGGCGAAACCGGCTTTTTTTGGGCTTTGTCAATCCTTTGACGAATATGGTACAATAAGAGCAAGCAGAAACCCAAACGGCACAGCCAAAAGCCCGGCTTGGCTTCTGCGGCGAAGGTCGACCGGACACCCGGCCGCAGCGTACGCCCGTACACGGTGCGCGGCGCGGCGGCAACCACGGCTGCGTTACACGGACGCGGCAGAAAGGCAGGTAAACACATTATGGCATTTACAATTTCTTCCCTGGTCTGGCTGATACTGCTCATCGCGTTCGTCGTCGTGGAGGCGCTGACGGTGAGCCTTGTCAGCATCTGGTTTGCCGCCGGGGCGGTGGCTGCGCTCATCGTCTCGGGGTTCACTTCCTCGTGGCTGGTGCAGTTCGCGGTGTTTGCGGTGGTAAGCGCCGTGGCCCTGGCCGCGACGCGCCCGCTGGTGAAAAAGCGCATGACCGCGCGCCGTGTGCCCACCAACGCGGACATCAACGTCGGCCGCAAGGCACAGGTTCTCGTTGAGGTCACGCCCGACGTTACGGGCCGTGTACGGCTGGACGGCGTGGACTGGAACGCCCGCAGCGAACAAACCATTCCCGCGGGCTCCCTGTGCGTGGTGCTGAGCGTGGACGGCGCAACGCTGACCGTGCGCCCCGACACCGCCACTGCGGCGGTATGACCCCCTGTATTCTGTTTCCGTCTTGACGGAACGTATAAAACACCCAATTTAAAGGAGGACTATCATGCTGATTCTGTTTCTGATTCTAATTGTGCTGGCGCTCGTGATCCTCATCGCGAACATCGCCATCGTTCCCCAGGCTTATTCCTATGTTGTAGAGCGCCTGGGCGTGTACTATACCACATGGGAGGCAGGCTTCCATTTCAAAACGCCGTTTGTCACGCGCATCGCCAAAAAAGTCTCCCTCAAGGAGCAGGTCGTGGACTTTAAGCCCCAGCCTGTGATCACCCGCGATAACGTGACCATGCAGATCGACACCGTGGTGTTCTTCCAGATCACCGACCCGAAGCTGTTTACCTACGGCGTGGAGCGCCCGCTCTCCGCCATTGAGAACCTGTCCGCCACCACGCTGCGCAACATCATCGGCGACATGGAGCTGGACCACACCCTCACCAGCCGTGACACCATCAACACCAAGATCACGGCCATTCTGGACGAAGCCACCGACAAATGGGGCATCAAGGTGAACCGCGTCGAAGTGAAAAACATCATCCCGCCGGCAGAGATTCAGGACGCCATGGAAAAGCAGATGAAGGCGGAACGCCAGCGCCGTGAGAGCATCCTGCGCGCCGAGGGCGAAAAGAAGAGCGCCATCCTTGTGGCCGAAGGCGAAAAAGAAAGCGCTATCCTGCGTGCCGACGCCGTGCGCGAGCAGCGCATCCGCGAGGCCGAAGGTGAAGCACAGGCGCTGATGACCGTTCAGAAGGCCCTGGCCGATTCCATCCGCCTGCTGAACGACGCGGCCCCCACCGACAAGGTGCTGGCCATCAAGAGCCTGGAAGCCCTGCAGAAGGTTGCCGACGGCAAGGCCACGAAGCTCATCATTCCCAGCGAGATCCAGAACCTGACCGGCCTGCTGGCTGCGGCCAAGGAGACCGTGACCGACGCGAAATAACGCGCCGGGGTCCAAAGCATCGTAAGCCCGGATCACGGGGCGGCGCGGTGTGCGCGCGGAAAAGTGCACGCACCGCGCCCTTTTTGTACCCGGAACCGGTTTTCACTTTCATCCAATGCACCAAAAGAGGAGGTTTTTTGCTGTGATCGTATGGATCATTGCGGCCGTTGCCGTACTGTTCATCGTGCTGGTCTTCGTCACGGGCTACGTAAAAGCGTCCCCGGACACCGCTTACATCATCTCGGGCCTGCGCAAAACGCCGAAGGTCCTCATCGGCAAGGCGGGCGTCAAAATACCGTTTTTTGAAAAAAAGGACGAGCTGAGCCTGCAGCTCATCCCCATCGACGTCAAAACATCCAGCGCCGTGCCTACGGCGGATTACATCAACATCAAGGTGGACGCCGCCGTCAATGTGAAGATCAGCGATACGCCCGACCTGCTGAACCTCGCGGCACAGAACTTTCTGAACCGCAAGGTAGACTACATTGCCAGCGTGGCCCGTGAGGTTCTGGAGGGCAACATGCGCGAGATCGTGGGCAAAATGGAGCTGCAGGAGATGGTTTCCGACCGCCAGAAATTCGCCAACCTGGTGAAAGAAAACGCCGAGCCGGACCTGGCCGCCATGGGCCTTGACATCGTCAGCTTCAACGTACAGAACTTCGTGGACGACAGCGCCGTCATCGAGAACCTGGGTGTGGACAATATCGTCAAGATCCAGAAAAACGCGGCCATTTCCCGCGCCGTGAGTGAGAAAGAGATCGCCAAGGCACGCGCCATCGCCCAGAAGGAAGCCAACGACGCCGAGGTCGCCGCCGCACAGGAGATCGCGGAGAAAAAGACGGAGCTTGCCATCCGGCAGGCCGAGCTGCAGAAGGCCACCGACACCAAAAAGGCCGAGGCCGACGCGGCGTACCGCATCCAGGAAGAGCAGCAGCGCAAATCCATTGAGATCACCACGGCTGAAGCCAACATCGCCAAGCAGGAGAAGGAGATCCTGCTCAAGCAGAAGGAAGCCGAGGTCATGGAGCAGTCCCTGGATGCCCAGGTACGGAAAAAGGCCGAAGCCGAGCGCTTTGCCCGCCAGCAGAAGGCAGACGCCGAGCTGTACGAGCGCCAGCGCGAGGCGGAGGCCAAAAAATACGAGCAGGAACAGCAGGCCGAGGCTATGAAGGTACAGGCCGAGGCTGAAAAATTCGCCCGTGCCCAGGAAGCTGAGGGCATCCGCGCCAAGGGGCTGGCTGAGGCGGAGGCCATCCGTGCCAAAGCTGTGGCGGAGGCCGAGGGCATTGAGAAAAAAGCCGAAGCCATGACAAAGATGGGCAAGGCCGCCGTGCTGGAGATGTATTTCAACGCCCTGCCCGACGTGGTGAAAAACGCCGCCGAGCCGCTGACGAAAGTGGATAAAATCACCATGTACGGCGACGGCAACAGCGCCAAGCTGACACGGGACATCATGCAGACCGTTACCCAGGTGACGGACGGCCTGAAAGAGAGCACCGGCGTGGACCTGCAGAGCGTGCTTTCCGGCTTTTTGGGCGGCAAGCTTGCGGATGCCGCCCAGCCCGCGCCCGCCGCACCGCCCAAGCCTCCCCGCGCCCCGAAGCAGAACGCCGGCACACCGGCCGAATAACGCGCTCCGCTCTTTCCCCGCGCCTATCCGGCGCGGGGATTTCTGTTTTTTCGGCGATGCTTGTACCCTTTCGCCCAAACACACGGATAAAAACATCGAAAAATCGGCAAAAATGCACATTGTAATTGTCACGGTATTTCGGTAGAATAAAAACGTATTCTTCACAGTTTGTTAACATGTTTCAATATAACGCCGGCGATATGGGCCGGCAGTCTCTACCGGGCAAGCCGTAAACCGTCCCGACTATTGAAACAGCACGCCGCAGCTCTGCGGCCTTTGCTGTTTTATGGCGGGCTCGTTTGCCCGCCTTTTTCTTTTGTTGCGAACGGGGACGTCCCTGTTTCAGCTTAAAATTACCGAGGAGGAATATCATGGAAAAGCTCTTTCATCTGAAAGAAAACGGTACCAACGTGAAGACCGAAGTCATGGCTGGTATCACCACGTTCCTTGCGATGGCGTACATCCTGGCCGTGAACCCCAGCATGCTGGGCGACGCGGGCATGAACAGCCAGGGCGTCTTTATGGCGACTGCCCTTGCGGCGGCGGTGGCCACCATCGTGATGGCCCTTCTGGCCAACTATCCCATCGCGCTGGCTTCCGGCATGGGCCTGAACGCCTATTTTGCCTACACCATCTGCCTGGGCGAGCTGGCGGACCAGGCCAATCCCTGGCAGATCGCCCTCACCGCCATCCTGGTGGAAGGCATTATCTTCATCATTCTTTCCGCGTTCAAGTTCCGTGAGACGCTGGTCAACTGCATCCCCGAGAACCTGAAATACGGCATCACCACGGGCATCGGCCTGTTCATCACATTCATCGGCCTGCAGAACGCCGGCATCGCCGCGGCGGACGCCTCCACGAAGGTGGCTCTGGGCGACATCGCCCAGCCGCAGGTCGCGCTCGCGCTCATCGGCGTAATCATCATCGGCCTGATGCTGTACTTCAATGTCAAGGGCGCCATTCTCTGGGGCATCCTCATCACGTGGGGGCTGGGCATCATTGCGCAGTTCACGGGCTGGTATGCGGTGAACCCCGAGGCCGGCGTGTATTCACTGCTGCCCTCCGGCTCGTTCCTGCCCAACTTTGCGGCGCTGGGCGACACCGCGTTCAAATTCGACTTCAGCTTCATGCTGAACAACACCGTTGAATTTGCAGTTATCGTGTTCGCGTTCCTGTTCGTTGACCTGTTCGACACCGTGGGCACGCTCATCGGCGTTGCCGCAAAGGGCAACATGCTGGATAAGGACGGCAAGCTGCCCCGCGTGGGCCGCGCTTTGATGGCCGACGCCATCGGCACCGTGGCGGGCGCCTGCCTGGGCACCTCCACCGTCACCAGCTATGTGGAAAGCTCCGCCGGCGTGGCCGAGGGCGGCCGCACGGGCCTCACCTCTCTCACCACGGCCGCGATGTTCATCCTCTCGCTGTTCCTGTGGCCCGTGTTCGGCGCCATCCCCAGCTTCGCCACTGCTCCAGCGCTCATCATCGTGGGCCTGTTCATGATGTCCAGCGTGCTGAAGGTGAAGTTCGAGGGCGATATGGCCGACGTGCTGGGCGCTTTTGTGGCCATCATCATGATGCCGTTCACCTATTCCATCGCCAACGGCATCATGTTCGGCATCCTGACATGGATGTTCCTGAAGATCTTCCGCGGCAAGGTCAAGGACATCCACCCCGTGATGTGGGTCGTGTTCGCGCTGTTCGTGCTGCGCATCGTCACGCTCTGCTTCTAAAATTCAGGCACTTTTCGCCCCGGCTTTGCGCCGGGGCGTTTTTTGTGCATTACAGCCCGTTTGCATGCAGTTTGCACGCGCCGATTTGTTAATTAAATATCAGCCGAATGCTTGCGAAAAAGCCGGGAAAATACTATAATAAGAAAAGACGCGGCATATTGCCCGCGCAAGACCGAAAGACAATCAAAAAGCCGCAGGAAAGGGAGAGTTACGCATATGAGCACTCTTGGCAAAAAGACAGTTGAAGATATTGAGGTAAAGGGCAGAAACGTTCTGGTCCGCTGCGATTTCAACGTCCCCATGAAGGACGGCGTCATCACCAATGACAACCGCATCGTGGCCGCTCTGCCCACCATTAAAAAGCTGATCGAGAACGGTGGCCGGGTCATTCTGTGCAGCCATCTGGGTAAGCCCAAGAACGGTCCCGAGGAAAAATTCAGTCTCGCGCCCGTCGCCGTGCGCCTCTCCGAACTGCTTGGCAAGCCCGTCGTGTTTGCCAATGACGACAATGTGGCGGGCGAAAATGCCAAAGCCGCCGTTGCCGCAATGCAGGACGGCGATGTTGTGCTGCTGCAGAACACCCGTTTCCGCAAGGAAGAAACCAAAAATCTGCCCGAGTTCTCCAAAGACCTGGCCGATCTGGTGGGTACGGACGGCGCCTATGTAAACGACGCTTTTGGCTCCGCACACCGCGCCCACTGCTCCACCGCCGGCGTTACCGACTACATCAAGGACACCGCTGTGGGCTACCTGATGGAGAAAGAGATCCGTTACCTGGGCAACGCCGTCAACGACCCTGTGCGCCCGTTCGTGGCCATCCTGGGCGGCGCGAAAGTCGCCGATAAGCTGAACGTCATTGAAAACCTGCTGAACAAGGTGGACACGCTGATCATCGGCGGCGGCATGGCTTATACGTTCCTGGCCGCCAAGGGCTGCGAAGTCGGCAAATCTCTTGTGGACCTGGAGAAGGTGGATTACTGCAAGGATATGCTGAAGAAGGCCGAGGAAAAGGGCGTTTCCCTGCTGCTGCCGGTAGACACCACCGTGGCTTCCGCCTTCCCCGACCCCATCGACGCGGAGATTGCCGTCGAAGTGGTGGATTCGGACAAGATCCCGGCCGACATGATGGGCCTTGACATCGGCCCCAAAACGATGGAGCTGTTTGCCGGCGCGGTGAAGAGCGCCAAGACCGTTGTGTGGAACGGCCCCATGGGCGTGTTCGAGAACCCGGTTCTGGCCGCCGGCACCAAGGCGGTAGCGAAAGCCCTGGCTGAAACAGACGCCACCACGGTCATCGGCGGCGGTGACAGCGCGGCTGCCGTGATGCAGCTGGGCTATGCCGACAAGATGACGCACATCTCCACGGGCGGCGGCGCCAGCCTGGAATACCTGGAGGGCAAAGAGCTGCCCGGCATCGCCTGCATCGCGGGCGCATAAGACTCTTTTGCAGGGGCGGCGGGAATCCCGCCTGCCCCTGCGGTTTTTCTCCGGCGGGACGCCGGGCAATATCTTTCAGAACGGAGAATATACGATGAACAAAGCAAAACGCAAAGCCGTCATTGCCGGCAACTGGAAAATGAATAAGACCGCCACCGAGGCCGCGTCTCTCATCGACGCGCTCGTTCCCGCCGTACAGGGAGCGGGCTGCGACGTTGTCATCTGCACGCCGTTCACCAGCCTCTGCACGGCTGTGGAAAAATGCGCCGGCACCAACATCGGTGTGGGCGCAGAAAACGTGCATTTTGAAAAATCCGGCGCGTTCACGGGCGAGATATCCGCGGATATGCTGGTGGATCTGGGCGTGAAATATGTCATCACCGGTCACTCTGAGCGCCGCCAGTACTTTGCCGAAACGGACGAGACCGTCAACAAGCGTACCAAAGCCGCTTTGGCCGCGGGCCTGACGGTGATCGTGTGTGTGGGCGAGAGCCTGGCCCAGCGTGAGCAGGGCGTGACCGAGGAGCTTGTGCGCATGCAGACGAAGATCGCGCTGGGCGGCGTTTCCGCTGAAGAAATGGCCCGCGTCATCATCGCTTACGAGCCGGTGTGGGCCATCGGCACGGGGCGCACCGCCACGGCGGACCAGGCGCAGGAAGTCTGCGCGGCCATCCGCAAGGTGGTGGGTGAGCTGTACGGCGAGGCAGTGGCCGAGGCCACGACCATCCAGTACGGCGGCAGCATGAACGCCGCCAACGCCGACGAGCTGCTGAGCAAGCCTGATGTGGACGGCGGCCTCATCGGAGGCGCCTCCCTGAAGCCTGCGGACTTTGCCGCCATTGTTGCCGCGGCAGGCAAATAATTTTCCGCTGCTCTTTTTGCAAAACAGCGCTGCCCGCGCGGCGCATCCCCATTCAATTTCTTTTTTCAGAAAGGAACCATCTATGAAAAAACCTCTGCTTCTCTGCATTCTGGACGGCTTCGGCTGGGTGCCCGACCAAACCTACGGCAACGCCATCCTTGCCGCCAGGACGCCCAACCTGGATAAGCTGTTCGCGCAGTATCCTTACACCACCATCGGCGCTTCCGGTATGAACGTCGGTTTACCAGACGGCCAGATGGGCAACAGCGAGGTGGGCCACACGAACATCGGCGCAGGCCGTATCGTGTATCAGGAGCTCACCCGCATCACCAAAGACATCCAGGACGGCGGCTTTTTTGAAAATCCGGCCCTGCTGGGCGCAGTAAAGAACGCTGCGGCGGACGGTAAGGCACTGCATCTCATCGGCCTGCTCTCCAACGGCGGCGTCCACAGCCACAACGAGCATCTGTATGCGCTGTTGGAGCTGGCAAAGCGCGGCGGCGTAAAGGATGTTTACGTCCATGCCATTATGGACGGCCGCGATGTGCCGCCCGATTCCGGCAAGGGGTTCATTGAAGAGCTGGAAGCCAAAATGGCCGAGATCGGCGTGGGCAAGATCGCCACCGTCACGGGCCGCTATTACGCCATGGACCGCGACAACCGCTGGGACCGTGTGGAAAAGGCCTACGCCGCCATGGTATACGGCGAAGGCGTGCACGGCACACCGGAAGAAGTGATGAAAAAAAGCTATGCGGACGGCGTGACGGACGAATTCGTCGTGCCCGCCGTGACCTGTGAAGGCGGCCGCGTATCCGCCGGGGACAGCGTGGTGTTCTTCAATTTCCGCCCGGACCGCGCGCGGGAGATCACCCGCACCTTTGTAGATGATGCATTTGCAGGCTTCGAGCGCCGGAACGGCCGTTTCCCGCTGTACTATGTGTGCTTCACCCAGTATGACGCCACGATGCCCAATGTGGAAGTCGCGTTCCATCCGCAGAGCCTGAACAACGTTATGGGCGAATATCTGGCCCAAAACGGCAAAACGCAGCTGCGCATTGCTGAGACGGAAAAATATGCCCATGTGACATTCTTCTTCAACGGCGGCGTGGAGGCCCCGTTTGAAGGTGAGGACCGCGCGCTGATTCCCAGCCCCAAGGTGGCCACCTACGACCTGCAGCCCGAGATGAGCGCATATCTGGTGGCTGACGAATGCGTCAAGCGCATCGAAAGCGACCAATACGACGTCATCATCCTGAACTTTGCAAACTGCGATATGGTGGGCCATACCGGCGTGTTCGAAGCAGCCGTCAAGGCCGTGGAGGCTGTGGACGCCTGTGCGGGCAAAGTGATCGGAGCGGTTTTGGCCAAGGGCGGCGCGGTGCTGCTGACGGCAGACCACGGCAACGCCGACAAAATGTACGATCCGGACCCCGAGCACCCCTTCACCGCACACACCACGAATCCCGTGCCTTTCCTGGTTGCGGGCGTGGAAAATGCAAAGCTGCGCGAAGGCGGCGTTCTGGCGGACATCGCCCCCACGATGCTCAAGATCATGGGCCTGCCCCAGCCCGAAGAGATGACGGGCAAAAGCATCCTCGAATAAGCTGTGCCGTACAAAAAGCCCCGCGTCCGTCCGGACGCGGGGCTTTCTCGCTTCACACGGTATTTCTTCTGTCATGCATAAGACATGGAATCCACGATGGCGCGCATCGTCTGCTGTGTCACATGGCCGGATAACGTATACCGCACGCCGTCTGCCACGAATACCGCTGCACACTCCGGCTTCAGGCCGCTTCCGGCCGTGCCTGGCGCCGTATCCACCAGCAGGTTCACCGTATGGCCCCCGGCGGAAGTGAATGTGTCCGCATAAGCATAATAGCCCAGATAATCCGTGTCAAAGGGCTGCTGCGCCTCATCTGAGACCCATTCCAGCGTCAGGTCCACAGGCGTCTGGTACACCGTGCCCGCCGTCCAGGAGTAGTAGTCGTATTCGTCCTGCCAGACAAGGTCCCTCAAGTCGCCCACCAGGTACGCCTTTGCCTTTACGATCTGGTATTCCCCTCCGAAATTTTGATAGCTCACGCGCGTATACGGATTTTCCCGGGCGCCCTCCGCCCAGAGGAACGGCACGCCCAAAGCCCGGGAAAGCGCGTCCAGTCCCTCCGCCTGCTGCTCCGTACCGTCCGCCGGGCCGCCTGTATCCGCAGTTTCCACCATGGTCATGGGCTCCAGCGGCGGCAGCTCCCGTCCATTGACGTTCATGCCGAACAGTCGGGCCGCTGCCAGCGCTGTTGCGCCGCCCAGCACGCATACAGCCGCCAGCAGGGCCGCAGCCCGGCGCACGCGGCTCCGGCGGGCAGGCCGGGCGCAAAGCGCATCGTATACCGTTTCCGGAAGATGCTGTCCGGCCAGCCTTGTGTCGATCGCCTGTCTGATCTTTTCCATCTTCACTGCTCCTCCAATTCTTTTTTCAACTGCTGCCGTGCGCGCCGGAGCCGCTGATACACAGCGTCCTCGCGTATGCCAAGCGCCGCGGCCGTTTCGGCGGCGGTCATGTCCTGATAATAATACAGCAGCACGGCGGCACGGTATTTTTGCGGCAGCCGCCCGATGGCCCGGATCAGCGCCATATGTGTATCCGCCTCCGGGTACGGGTCCGCCCCGGACGGCTCCGGCAGCTCCTGCGCCCGGCGGAACCACTGGGTGCGCAGCTCGTTTTTACAGCGGTTCACAGCGATGCGCATAAGCCACGCCTTTTCCGAATCTGTCCGCGCCAGCGCACCGTATTTGCGTGCGGCCTGCAAAAAAGTCTCCTGCGCCACGTCCTGGGCCAAATGATAATCTTTGAGATACACGCAGCACATGCGCACCACGCTGTCGCCGTATTCCCGCGCCAGCCGCAGCAGCACGGCGTTTTGTTCCGTGTTCTGCACCCCGCGTTCCCCCTTTCCATCTATAAGACACATCGGCCGGGCCAAACCTGACAAAATTTTTGCATCGGGCGTGTTGTCGCCTTTGTTTTTCCACCAAAAAGCCCC
>ERZ773258.1983-NODE-1983-length-14106-cov-4.423386_pt1 | contig 14106 bp, 13 predicted proteins | sample MGYA00511962_ERZ773258 | MGnify/ENA primary metagenome ERZ773258 (study PRJEB29015, sample SAMEA2737755) | human gut metagenome | biome: human gut; feature: human-associated habitat; material: faeces | place: China | collected 2012 ... | reverse complement strand
GTTTGTGTGCCGGGAGGACAGCCGCAAAGCGGCGAAAGGGATGCGGTTTCCGGTCTGACCGGATGTTTGCACCGGGGCGTTTTGCCCCCGCAGTGCGTATTATACATGGTTTCAGCCTATGGAAAGTGCACTTTTGCGTCGGTTCGGAAAACCGGGAGTTGTTTATTTCATTTCCTTCTCAAAGCGGAAAAACAGATTGTTTTCCGATGGGATATTTCCAGCAGTATCACCTGTTTGATGTGGGTCTTGGTGTTTTGAATTGAAGAATTCTACAATCTTAAATCCGCAACGATTAACATAGAAATGTATATTTCGTTTATCATAATACGGGGTATGGGTTTCCCAAATCTTTGTTTTTGGATGTAATTCTTCAATAGCTCTCCAAATCTTGTATCCATACCCAGCATTTTGCAAATCTGATTTCACATATAACAAATGGAGAGAGCTATAGCCGAGTTTATCATCGATTACGATAATTGTACTGCCAACTCGTTTTCCGTTTACCTCTGCAATATAGGATTCTGCACCTTTTGTATCAAATGATTCTTCAATATCCTCGACGGGGAGAATCGTTTTTTCAAATTCACCGAATTCATTTTCGTATGATTTCTGAAAGGCTTCTTGTATTTCTTTTATAAACGCGCTTTTTTCTTCATTTGTAATGATGGGCCTTAAAATTAAATGATTCATATTTCTTTTCTCCTTGTTGTTTAAGTTTGGGTAAAAGAAATATGTTTTTATTCTCTACCACCCCAATTTGGGATGGTAGTAACCCGCAAAGCATCATAAGAAATATTTATTATCTTATGTTTCTTGTTTTGGTCCATAATTTCATCTCCACAAATTCCGATTTATAGGTCTGTTCAGCTCCATACTATCAGATGACGGGATAGAATACAAGAACAGGCACAGCCGTGCAAGCGGCCGTGCCTGTTTGCTGTTTTATGAACATCACACGTTGCCGGCAGGAGCCTGTTTTCTGGAAAGGCGAAAGAAAAAAGACGTCACATAACCGTGACGTCTTTTCTATGGTGCGAGGAACGAGACTTGAACTCGCATGGTATAACCACACGCCCCTCAAACGTGCGCGTCTGCCGATTCCGCCATCCTCGCTTATCCATGCGGCGTTTGTGCCGCGAATGATATTTTACCATACTGCGGCGGTAAAAGTCAATATGGTTTTTCGTTTTCTCCGCACCTCCTTGACACCGCCGGGCGGACGAAACTATAATCGGAACAGAACAGGCGGAAAACGGAGGGGTGCATGGGTGAAAAAAGAGGAGCGTGCGCGCATGCGCCGGCTGGCCCGGTGGCTGCTGCCGCCTGTGCTGCTGTGCGCGGGGTATGCGCTGTGGGTCGGCCTTACAGGGCGCGGCCCGGCGTGCCCCATCCATGCGGCGCTTGGGCTCTGGTGCCCGCTGTGCGGCGCGTCCCGCATGGGGCTGGCGCTGCTGCGGTTGGATCTTCCGGGCGCGCTGCGGGCAAACGCGGTTCTGCTTGCTTTGCTGCTTCCCGGTACCATTTGGGGCGCGGTGCACGCCGTGCGCTATGTCCGCACGGGGGACGGCTCTGTGCGCCGGTGGGAAAGGGCGCTGCTTTGGGGGGCCGTGGGCGTGTTGCTGGCGGGCGGCGTTTTGCGCAACCTGCCGGCATTCGCTTTTTTGGCGCCGCATTGAGCGGCTGTGTTCCCGCCCAAAGGGATTTTGTTTTTTATGCGGGCTCATTGCCTTTCCGGGCGATAGAAGTCATGCTATTGTTTAGAAAAGCACACAAATATTTTATGCTCCATGAACAAGCCAGGGTTCTACCCCCTGATTAAAAATGTTTGCTCTTTTTCTGCATCAACGATGCGAGTATCAAATGCGACTGCCACTACATCGTCCCAACTTGATAGAATGCTCTTTCCGTTGCACTTAATGACTGGTAATTGTGCACTGTCCCAAACTACATAATAATCACGGTTTTCCAGAGGTATTGGTTTTTCACAATGGCTCATTTGTTTTGCGTCATTGGTGTTAATGATTTTTACAATTTGAGCAATCTCTTTTTCACCTTTAAGGATTTGATACCTTTCTAACGAATGAAAACATTCTTGCAATAAAGTGTTCCGGTTCCATTCCGATTCTTTTATATGTTGAGCGTTTACTGATTTTAATATAGCCAACCGTGCCCTTTGCTTTTGGTCCATTTTTATTCCCTCCAATTCTCTGTGCGGATGCCAATATACCATGCTCCGCATCCAACAGCAAGCGTCTGCGCGGCATTCAAATAATTATAAAGGGCAGCCTGAACGGCTGCCCTTTAAAAATTGCTTTTTGCTGCCTCGCGGGAGGGGCCCTTTATCCCGCCCGGCGGGCATGCGGCGAAGCGCGGCCGTCAGGCGTTGAACACGTATTCGTCCAGGCGGCGGAAGGCCTCCTGCACGCGGGAGAGCGGCAACGCCAGATTCATGCGGATGTGGCACGGGCCGTGGAAGGGACGGCCGTCCTGCCAGGCCACGCCCACGTCCCAGCCGGCGCGCTGCAGCGCTTCAATGCTCTTGCCGTGGGCTTCGCACCAGCGGGTGCAGTCCAGAAACAGCATGTAGGTGCCCTGGGGCCTGGAGACCTCCACGCCTTCAAAGCGGCGGGCGATAAAGTCGCAGGCGAAATCCACATTGGCCGTCAGCACCTGGCACAGCTCGTCCACCCACTCGTAGCCTTCGGGCCGGTACGCGCCGAGGAGCGCGTGCATGGAGAGCACGTTCATGGAATTGTAGTGGGACAGGGAGGCTTCCTTCTCCACGCGGTCCCGCAGAACGGGGTTGTAAATAATGTGGTAGCTGCCCACAAGGCCCGCCAGGTTGAACGTTTTGGAGGGGGCGTATACGGCAACGGTGCGGCTGCGGGCGTCCTCGCTGACGCTCTGCGTGGGGATATGCCTGTGCCCGCCGAGGATGATGTCCGACCAGATCTCGTCGGACACGACCATTACATCGTGCTTTTTGTACAGCTCCATGGCGCGCTCCAGCTCCCAGCGCTCCCACACGCGGCCGCAGGGGTTGTGGGGCGAGCAGAACACGGCGGCGTGGACCCTGTTGTCCACGATCTTTTTTTCCATGTCCTCAAAATCCATGCGCCAGACATTGTTTTCGTCTTTTACCAGCGGGCTGTGGACGATGTTGTAGCCGTTGTTCTCCAGGCTGTGGGTAAAACCGATGTAGGTGGGGGAGTGCAGCAGGACATTGTCTCCGCGGGAGCAGAAAATGTTCAGCGCGCTGACAACGCCGCCCAGCACGCCGTTTTCATAGCCGATGCACTCCTTTGTCAGGCCGGTGACGCCGTTGCGCGTTTCGTGCCAGCGGATGATGGAAGCAAAATATTCCTCCGTGGGAGAAAAATAGCCGTAGGCCGGATGCCGGGCGCGGGCGATGATGGCCTCGGGAATGGTGGGCACAGTGGGGAAGTTCATATCCGCCACCCACATGGGAATGGCGTCGAAGCCCTCCTTCGGAGCGCCGGGTGCGAAGCCGGGCGCGCCCAGTGCATCCACGGCGATGGCGTCTTTGCCGCGGCGGTCCATGATACTGGTAAAATCGTATTTCATATGCTCCTGCTCCTTTCACCCGCCGGAACGGGCGTTGAAAATACTGCTGTAAAGCAGCTTAAATGTTAAGCAGCTTCATAATAACACCGCACAGGGCCGCGTGCAAGGGGGAGCGCTTCTTTTTTATATGGTTCGTCCTTTTTAACAAAAGCCGCGCGTGTTTTTGCACACCCTGACGAAGCGCCGCTGTGCGCTTTCAGGTGAAGTATTCGCGGCTGCGCCGCACGTCGTCCGCATAGGCCTCGTTGATGCGCCGCTGGATGGAGAGGTAGGTGGCGAGCTCCGCCTCGGTGAACCCCTCCAGGCGCCGGAAGGTCAGCGCCTGGCACTGCTTGTCGAAGGCGGCGTGGTCCCGGTATACATGCTCCCCGGCGGGGGTGAGGCGGAGCATTACCTGGCGGTTGTTGGCGGCGTTGCGCACCTGTTCCACCCAGCCCTTGTCCCGCAGCTTGCGCACGAGCTGGGAGCAGGCGCTGGGCGTTTTGCGCACCATATTTGCAAGGTCGGTGACGGTGACGCCGGGGTGAAGGGCGATCCGGTCGATGAGATGCGCCTCCGCCTGGTACAACACATTTTCACCGTAGGAATGGGGCAGGGAATCGTATTCGCTCATCAGGTCATAGGCGGTGTCCTGCGCGGCCCATATTTGCTCCAGAAGCTCCTCGCGCTTTTTGCTCATGGCGCCACCCCTTTCTTTGCTCCTATTGTACTTTCTTTTTGCGGCCGCTGCAAGCCGTGCTCAGGGCTCGCGCAGCAGCTCAAATTCGTTTTTGCGGAAACGGATGAGGCCCTCCGCGCGCATCCTGCCCAGCTCGGCGGAAAGCGCGCTGCGGTCCACGCCAAGGTAATCCGCCAGCTGCTGGCGGTCGAAGGGAATGGCGAAGCTGCGGCTGTTTTCCCGCAGCGCCTGGGCGGAAAGGTAGGACAGCAGCCGCCCGCGGATGGTTTTGGGCGAGGTGTGGAAAATCCGGCGGGAGAGCGCGAGGTTCTTCTGCGATGTCACGGCCAGCAGGTTGCGGATGAGCGCCGCATGGTGGGCGCAGGCGGAGGGACAGGTGCGCAGCAGGCGCGCCGTATTCAAAAACAGCACCTCGGTGCGCTGGGCCGCCACGGCGTCCACCATCAGCGGTTCGCCCGGCAGACAGGCATAGGTTTCGGCAAAAACCTGCCCGGGGCCCACATGGCCCAGAATGCTCCGGCTGCCCCAGACGTCCACGCTCTCGATGTTGACGCCGCCGGAGAGCACCAGGCCCAGCGCTTCCACGGTGTCCCCCGCATGGCAAATGACGCGGTCCTTCTCGTAAACGCGGCGCTCGGCGCGCAGGCATTGCAGCATATCGGCGGTTTCCCGGGGGGAGCAGCCCCGGAACAGCGCGGTTTGAGAGAGAAATAAAAAGTCCATGGCGCCCCTCCTTTTGTTGGAATAACAACAGACCGTTTGGGGAAATCATAGTATACTCTATCCGGAAAGTCAAGAAAAGCATCCCTGCCGCGCGCCGGCAGGGAGAAGGGTCGGCGTCTTGACAAACTATACTAAAATGGTATAATAGACATGACCGGAAAACGCGGATGTGCCGCGCGGCCCGGCAGAAACAAGCGGAGGGCTATGCATGAGAAACGAATGGACCGGCTTTGTGCCCGGCGTATGGGAAAAAGAAATCGACGTCCGGGACTTCATCCAGAAAAATTATACACCCTATGACGGGGACGACGCGTTCCTTGCCGGGCCGACGGAGGACACGAAGGCGCTTTGGCAGCAGGTGCTGGAGCTTTCCAGAGCCGAGCGCGAGGCGGGCGGCGTGCTGGACATGGACACCCGCGTCATCTCCACCATCACCTCCCACGCGGCGGGCTATTTGGACAAGGAGAAAGAGACCATCGTGGGCTTTCAGACGGAAAAGCCTTTCAAGCGTGCGCTGATGCCCTACGGCGGCATCCGCATGGCGCAAAAGGCCTGCGAGGACAACGGCTATCATGTGGACCCGGAGGTCGTGGAATTTTTTACAACACACCGCAAAACGCACAACGCGGGCGTGTTCGACGCATATACGCCCGAAATGCGGGCCTGCCGCTCCAGCCATATCATCACCGGCCTGCCGGACGCCTACGGCCGGGGCCGCATCATCGGCGATTACCGCCGTGTGGCGCTGTACGGCGTGGACCGGCTGATCGAGGACAAACGGCACCAGAAAGACACCACCCGCGTCATCATGTATTCCGACGTCATCCGCGAGCGGGAGGAGCTCAGCGAGCAGATCCGCGCGCTGGACGACTTGAAAAAGCTGGGGGAAATCTACGGCTTCGATATCTCCCGTCCGGCGAAGGACACCCGTGAGGCCATCCAGTGGCTGTACTTCGGGTATCTTGCGGCGGTAAAGGAGCAGAACGGCGCGGCCATGAGCCTGGGCCGCACCTCCACGTTTCTGGACGTGTACGCCCAGCGCGACCTTGCGGCGGGCGTTTACACCGAGCGGCAGATCCAGGAGTTTGTGGACCACTTCATCATGAAGCTCCGGCTCATCAAGTTTGCCCGCACGCCCGAATACAACGACCTGTTCTCCGGCGACCCGCAGTGGGTGACGGAATCCATCGGCGGCGTGGGCATCGACGGGCGGCACATGGTCACCAAAATGTCCTACCGTTACCTGCACACGCTGCAGAATCTGGGCACCGCGCCGGAGCCCAACCTGACGGTGCTGTGGTCCACCCGTCTGCCGGAAAGCTTTAAGCGCTTCTGTGCGAAAACCTCCATCGAATCGTCCAGCGTGCAGTACGAGAACGACGACCTGATGCGCGTGACCCATGGCGACGATTACGCCATTGCGTGCTGCGTGTCCTCCATGCGCGTGGGCAAGGAGATGCAGTTCTTCGGTGCGCGCGCCAACCTGGCCAAGTGCCTGCTGTATGCCATCAACGGCGGTGTGGATGAGATCACCAAAAAGCAGGTGGGGCCCAGGTACCGTCCCGTCACAGGGGATTATCTGGATTACGACGACGTGATGGAAAAGTACCGGGACATGATGAAGTGGCTGGCGCAGGTGTATGTGAACACGCTGAACATCATCCATTATATGCACGATAAATACTGCTACGAAAAGCTGCAGATGGCGCTGCACGACAAGAAGGTGACCCGCTGGTTCGCCACGGGCATCGCGGGGCTTTCCGTGGTGGCGGATTCCCTCTCGGCCATCAAGTACGCCCGGGTGAAATGCATCCGCGACGCGGACGGCATCGTGGTGGATTACGAGGTGGAGGGCGACTTCCCCAAGTACGGCAACGACGACGACCGGGTGGACGGCATCGCATCGGAGCTGGTGGATACCTTTATGAGCTATGTGAAGGGCAACCACACCTACCGCGGCGGCATCCCCACCACTTCGATCCTGACCATCACCTCCAACGTGGTGTACGGCAAAAACACGGGCTCCACGCCGGACGGCCGCAAAAAGGGCGAGCCCTTCGCGCCGGGCGCGAACCCCATGCACCGCCGCGACACCCACGGCGCGGTGGCCAGCCTGGCCTCTGTGGCGAAGCTGCCCTTCAGCGCCGCGCAGGACGGCATTTCCAATACCTTCTCCATCGTGCCGGGGGCGCTGGGCAAGGACGACCGGATCTTCGCGGGCGACCTGGAGGTGGAAATGCCCGAGTTTGAGGCGGAGCATTGAGAGAAAGGCGGCGGCCATGACGGAACAGGAAAAGCAACGGCAGATCGATGCGCTGGTGGAGCGCATCGACGCCTTTATGAAAAACGGCGGGGGCCGCATGCGCGTCACCGGCGGCGAGGGCGAAGCGCAGGAGACCCGCTGCGCCGCCTGCTGCGGCGAAGGCGCGGCCGAAGCCTGCAACGCACCGGCCAAACGGGCCGGGCATAAAAGCCGCTGAAAAAGCGGCACAGCAAAGAAAGGAACCTGTTTATGAAAGCAAACGAACGACAGATCGACAACCTTGTCAGCCTTCTGGACGGCTATGTGGCCGAGGGCGGACACCACCTGAACGTGAATGTATTCACCAAAGAAACGCTGCTGGACGCCCAGCGGCATCCGGAAAAGTATCCGCAGCTCACCGTGCGCGTTTCCGGCTATGCGGTGAACTTCATCAAGCTGACGAAGGCCCAGCAGGACGAGGTGATTTCCCGCACCTTCCATCATGCGATGTGAGATGGCCGCGCAAGTAACGGGCCGCGTCCATTCGGTGGAGAGCTTCGGCACCGTGGACGGCCCGGGCGTGCGGTTCGTGGTGTTTTTGCAGGGATGCCCCATGCGCTGCCTGTACTGCCACAACCCGGACACCTGGGACCCGGGCGGCGGCGTGCCAACCACGGTGGAGGAGCTGCTGGCGCAATACGCCCGCAACGAGGCGTTTTACCGGAAAGGCGGCATCACCGTCACAGGCGGAGAGCCGCTGCTGCAGATCGAATTTGTGACCGCGCTGTTCCGGGAGGCAAAGCGGCGGGGCATCCACACCTGTCTGGATACCTCGGGCGCCACGTTCCGGCCGGAGGACGCGGCGGCGCTGGCGCAGTTCGACGCGCTGTGCGCCGTTACGGACCTGGTGCTGCTGGACATCAAGCAAACCGACCCGGCCGCCCACAGGCGGCTGACCGGACGTGAAAATGGGAACATCCTTGCGTTTGCCCGCTATCTGGCGCAAAAAGAGGTGCCCGTATGGGTACGCCATGTGGTTGTGCCCGGCCTTACCGACAGCGAGGCAGGCTGGAACGCGCTTGGGACGCTTCTTGCGTCGCTGCCCAACGTCCGGGCGCTGGACGTGCTGCCCTATCACACGATGGGGCGTTCCAAGTACGACGCGCTGGGCATCCCTTATCCGCTGGAGGGTACGCCCGCCGCAGAAGCCCCGCTTGCCGCCCGGGCGCGGGATGTGATTCTGGCCGCGCGCAGGGCGGCGCTGGAAAAGCCCGGCGGGCGCGCGGAGGAATAGGAATAACAGAAAATACAGCCCCGGCTTCCCGACAGAGAAGCCGGGGCCTTGTGCGCTGTGCATTATTCCGGCGTTTGCGGCGCCGGACGGGTATACCGGACGATCAGCACGCACACGCCCACGGCGGTGACGGCCTCGGTGACGGGCATGGCGAACCAGACGGCGCCGGGCCCGAGCAGGGCCGGCAGCGCATAAATCAGCGCGCCGCTGAGCACCAGCCCGCGCAGGACCGAAACAGAAAACGAGGCGCGGGGCTTCATCAGGGACTGGAAATAGTAGGTGGAGAAAATATTGAGCGGCAGCAGCAGGAACGAAACGCCGTAGCTGCGCAGAATGGCGGGTGCGATGCGCAGGATGTCCCCGGTGGGGGACATGAAAATGCGGATGAACCCGTTGGGAAACAGAAAGACGAGCAGCGTCCACACCGCGCTGAAAAAGGCGGCGGCCATCAGCGCGTACTTCAGCGCCGCGCGGATGCGTCCCCATTTGCCCGCGCCGAAGCAGGCCGAAAGGATGGGCTGGGCGGCCTGGCCCACGCTGTATGCACAGCACTGGACCATGGTGCTCACGTTCACGATCACACCGTACACGGCCAGTGCGTCCGTGCCCAGTCCCTGCAGGATCTGGCGGTTGAACAGCATGGTCAGGATGCCCATGGCGATGTCGAGAAAGAACGTGGAAAAGCCGGTGGTCAGAATCTGCCGCAGCTTGGTTCCGGCATTTCGGAAGCGGACGGGCCGCAGCGTGCAGCGCCGGGAGAAAAAGTGGGACAGCATCACCGTGAAGGTGATGCCCGAGCCGATGGCTGTTGCCAGCCCCGCGCCGAATACGCCCATGTCACAGGTGAACACAAAAAAGTAATCGCCGAACACATTGAAGACGCCGCCCGCCAGCACCGCCGCCGTGGCAAGCCCCGGCGCGCCGTCGTTGCGCAGGAACGCCGCCAGCATCTGGTTGAACAGGAACAGCGGCACCACGAATTTGACGGGGAGCAGATATTGCTGCGCCAGCGGCAGCAGCGCGTCCCGCGCGCCGAACAGGCGTAGCAGCGGCGCGTCGAAAAATGCGATGGCGAGCCAGCTCACGGCGGCAAAGAACACGGTGCCCGCCAGCGCGGCGGTAAAATACTCGTTGCCTTCTTTCTGCCTGCCCGCGCCCCGCGCCGCGCTTAGCAGAACCGAGCCGCCGATGCCTGTCAGCAGCCCCAGGCTGTAAATGATGTTCCACACCGGCGCGACGATGGCCAGCGCGGCCGTGCCCTCCGGCCCCTGGTACTGCCCCACCATGGCCGAGTCCACCAGGCCGTAGATGGAGCTGATGAGCGCGCTGCCGAACGCCGCGCCCAGATACCTGAAATAAATTTGCCTGACGTTTCCTTTCAGCAGATCCATTGAGATCCCTCCCGTTGTTTTGCACACCCCGCGGGCATCAAAAAAGCCGGATAAAGAAACAGGCGTCTCAGCCTGTCACCTTATCCGGCCCATCATTTCCAAGTGAATGATCTGCCCTCCGAGTGAGCAGTTGACATTATACTAAAACAAAAGAGCGAAGTCAAGCCCTGTCTTACGGCGCGGGGCACGGCGCTATGGCAGGGCGGGCTGCTCCGGCGGCAGGTTGTCCTCGGTGTAGTATCCCACAGCGCCGCCCGAGGGGACAAGGCATCCGGTGGCGGGGTCGTAGCGGCGTGCAACGACGCCCTCCGGCACGGGAAATTCCAAATAGGGCAGCCCTTCCTGTGCCTGCTGCATATAATCCCGCCAGAGCGTCTGCAGCGGTTTGCCCGTGCGCACGCCCTGCTGGGACAGGTCGGCCGGGACGTCGTAGCCCCACCAGCCCGCCGTGACGTAATAAGGCGTCAGGCCCACAAAGGTGAAGTCGCGGTAATCCGTCGTAGTGCCCGTTTTGGCGGCGGCTTCCATCTCCCCGGCGGGCGCCATGCCCCGGGCGGTGCCGCCCGGCGCGGTGAGCACGCCCCGCAGCAGCCGGTTCATGATATAAGCCGTCTGCGGGCTGACGGCCTGCACGGCATAGCTGTCCTGCGCGGGGTCCAGATAAGTGGAGCCGTCCGCCAGCGTGACTTTGGTGTAATAGAGCGCGGGACGGTACACGCCGTCGCGGAAAACGGAATATGCGTTGGCAAGCTGCACGGGCGTAACGCCGTGGGTCTGGCTGCCCAGCACCAAAGGGCCGAGATCGTTGTCCCGCTCCGGGTCCAGATGGGTGAGGCCCAGGCTGCCGTACGCAAAGTCGAACAGCCTGCGCTTGCCCAGCATGTCGCCGATCTGCACCGGGACGGTATTCAGCGACTGCGCAAGCGCATCCGCAACCACTACGGGCCGCCCTGTGCCGGGCCCGTTGTAATTGGTGGGCCAGGCGCGCCAAACGTCGTCCCGCGCCTGGTTGGCGGGGTCGCCCGGGTCCAGCGAAAGGCCCAGCTTGCGGCAGTATTCCGTGTTCAGCATGCGGTGGTCCTGCTGGGTGTAGAGCGGCGCGTCCGCAATGAGGGAGGAATAGTTGATGACGCCGTTTTCAATGCCCAGCGCATACGCGGCAAGGGGCTTCATTGTGGAGCCGATCTGACGGGGCACGTCGGCGGCGCGGTTCAGCGAAAGGTCGTACCGTTTTTCGCCCACGCCGCCCACAAGCGCCAGCACGTGGCCTTCATAGTCCATCGTGGCCACGGCGGCCTGCGTGCGGATGTTCCTGTAAAATACCAGTGTGTGGACGCCGTCGGCATTGGGCTGCGCGCTGGAGCCGCGGAGCAGCGTTGTGCCGTCCTGCTCATAGACGGGCGTGTCGTCCGGCCTGAACACCGGCTCGCCCTGTGCGTTCAGCGGCAGGCCGTCGTCTCCGTAGGAAACGGCGTCGGCGCTGTCGAAGGGAATGCCTGTGTCGGCTTCTTCCTGCCGCCACAGAGCGGGGAAGTAGCCGTCCTCGCCGTCGTTTTCCATGAAAGCTTCCAGCATGCGCTGCAGGCGCAGGTCCACGGTGGAAAAGATGCGCAGGCCCCCGGTTCGGATGCGGGTGACGGCGGCGGCACGGCCGCAGTTCTCTTTTTCCATGATATCGTCCGCCAGCCGTTCAAACACAGCGTCGGTGAAATAAGAGTTCACCTTTCCCCTGGGGGAGGCGGCAGCGGCCTCCTCGCGGCTGCGCACGCCCAGCGGAGCGGCCGCCGCCGCGTCGTAATCGGCCTGGGAGATGCGCTCCTGGTCCAGCATCAGTTTGAGCACCCAGTTGCGCCGTTCCAGCAGCTTTTCCGGGTTGGAGTAAGGGCTGTACGCCACCGGGCTGCGGGGGATGGAGGCCAGCGTGGCGGATTCGGCCAGCGTGAGCTGGGAGGCGTCTTTGCCGAAATACTGCTGTGCGCCGGCCTGCATGCCGGAGAGCGTGCCCGTGAGCGGCGCGATGTTTAAGTAGGCCTCCAGGATCATATCCTTGGAGTAGCGCCCGGCCATTACGATGGCGCGTGAGATCTCTTTGAATTTGCCGGAAATGCTCTGGGCGCTGTCGCCGGTGAGGTTTTCGATAAGCTGCTGTTCCAGCGTGGACGCGCCCTGGCGGCTGCCGTACAGGCGGTGGCCCGTCAGCTCGTTGACGGCCGCGCCGAGGATGCGCCCCGGGTTGATGCCGAAGCGCTGGTTCCAGAAATTGCGGTCCTCCACACTGACGACAGCGTCCCGCAGCGTTTGGGGGAACTGCTCCAGCGGCGTCCAGACGCGGTCGTTTTCGCCGGTAAAAACAGCGTATTCCGTCCAATCTCCGCCGGCCGGGTCCGCTGCATATACGATGGAGTTTTCCGCCATCTTCAGCACATAGAGGTCGGGCATGTCGGCGTCCGTGCCGGACAGGCGGGCCAGATACGAGGCAAATACCACGGCGGCCACGCTCGCCAGCATCACGCCCACGCAGCAGCAGCACGCCGCGATATACCCGATGCGGCGCAGAACGCGCCGTGCGGTTTTGCCGCCGCGCGTTTTGAGGGGCGCTGCGGCCGGAGCGCCGCCGTCCTGCCTGCCGGGGACGGAAACGGCCCTGCGTTCGGGAAGCTTCACTTTCATTCCACTGCCTTCTTTCCTTGGATCGTTGAATGCTCCGGCACGCCTGCGGCGCGCGGGAAACAGCTCTTTCCCGTTTGAAACACAATACGTTTTCAAAAGACGGATTCTTGCATTTTGCCGCGATTGTAACGAATTGGTAATGAATGTTAAGGCAATACCGCACAATTCTAAGAGTCGAAGCGCGCCGGCCGGTTTTTTGGCAGGTTAAACAAAAAGCGCAGCGAATACTTTGTGTATTCGCGAGCATTTTTGTGACAGTTGCCGGAAAATCTGCAAGCGAGGCGACGCTTAAGGCTTCAGCCGTGAATTGTGCGGTGCTGCCTTAAGAATATTGCAGCCCGCCGCAGGCTTCCAGTGAAGTGTACGGCGGGGCTGTCCGTTTTATGAATGGATCGGGCCTGGCGCGCAGAGGAAAAATTCAAAAGGAGCGCTGCGCAGGGGCATCCCCGGTGCGGGACGGCGCGGAACAACCGGGGCTGCCGGAGCGTTCTGCCGGAGTTCCGGGAGGGGTGGTGCCGGATTTTTTCCTTTCCAGCCTGTTTGTGGTTGAAATTTCCAATTGTTTTGGGTAGAATTGGATTACAGAAAACATTCAGAGCGCTGCGGCTGGAGTGAGAAACAATGGTGTTTATTGCTTGGGGAATTTTAAACGATACAAAGCAGTATGGCCATTTTGGCTATGTGCACGCAAAAAATAAAGAGAAAGCGCTGAAAAGGGCACGCATTTTGTTTTGGAAAAAGGGGTATGTTGCAGGAGTTTCGCCTCTTTGGTAGACGCCCGGCAGTTCCTGGTATGGTATAATGCCGTTCGCGCTCTCATGGCCGCATTCCGGTTGTAGTTCCCTAACAGTTCTTGGTATGGTATAATGGATTCCGCGGTGAGTTCCTCACCGTGCAGGTTGTAGTTCCCTAACAGTTCTTGGTATGGTATAATTCGCCTCCAATTCACGAGCGCAGGAATCGAGTTGTAGTTCCCTAACAGTTCTTGGTATGGTATAATCGCTTGCGCATTCTTTAGATCATCCGCCAGGTTGTAGTTCCCTAACAGTTCTTGGTATGGTATAATGAATCCGGTAAACGTTCAACTCTCCACCAAGTTGTAGTTCCCTAACAGTTCTTGGTATGGTATAATAGGCCGCGTTTGAACGAGCTTGACAGGGCGGTTGTAGTTCCCTAACAGTTCTTGGTATGGTATAATCCTTGCGGAAGAAACACGCATTCCAAAAGAGTTGTAGTTCCCTAACAGTTCTTGGTATGGTATAATACAGGGATTCATGCGCCTTTGACACAACCGGTTGTAGTTCCCTAACAGTTCTTGGTATGGTATAATCACAAAAAAATATTTTTTATCCCATATCGAGTTGTAGTTCCCTAACAGTTCTTGGTATGGTATAATGACCAGACCGGACAGGCCGGAGAACAACGTGTTGTAGTTCCCTAACAGTTCTTGGTATGGTATAATAAGTAACGTGTAAATTACCATCTATTTCTTGTTGTAGTTCCCTAACAGTTCTTGGTATGG
>ERZ773258.1981-NODE-1981-length-14112-cov-10.452586_pt1 | contig 14112 bp, 14 predicted proteins | sample MGYA00511962_ERZ773258 | MGnify/ENA primary metagenome ERZ773258 (study PRJEB29015, sample SAMEA2737755) | human gut metagenome | biome: human gut; feature: human-associated habitat; material: faeces | place: China | collected 2012 ... | reverse complement strand
CCGCAGAAGCAAAAGGAATTTCTGACAGCCCAGGCCAGCCAGCTTGATAAGCTGGACTTCCTCATGCAAGCCATGATTAAAACCTCCCGCCTGGAAACGGGAGTCATTTCGCTGGAGCAAAAACAGCAGCCGGTTTATGATACCCTTGCCGCTGCCCTGGGCGGGATTTTGCTCAATGCCGAAAAGAAACAAATAGATGTGCAGGTGGAATGCCCGGAGCATTTGGATGCGCGCCATGATCGAAAATGGACAAGCGAAGCCCTGTTCAACATTCTGGACAACGCAGTGAAGTACACCCAGACAGGCGGACAGATCCGTGTGTCGGTGGAAGGTTGGGAAATGTATGTGAAGATTGACATTGCAGATACCGGCATTGGCATCTCAGAACAGCACCAGGGGACGATTTTCAAGCGGTTTTACCGGGAAGATGCGGTGCATGACGTGGACGGTATTGGGATCGGCCTGTATCTGGCCCGTGAGATCGTGACCTTGCAGGGCGGCTATATCCGGGTGGTATCGGAAGTTGGGAAAGGCTCAACCTTTTCTGTTTTCCTGCTCCGAAAGTAGAGCAAGCACGCCCCGAAAAAATGAAATGTCACAGGTTCGTGACATTTGGGGCCGAATTTAGCGGAAATTTTTTGTGGCTCGTGACATTTCTGTGAGGTTTGGTCGTTACAATGGGTTTATCAAAAAGAAAGGATGGTGTTCTTTATGAGCATTTTGCAAACGACTGAACTGAAAAAATATTATGGCGCAGAGCCGAATATCACAAAAGCACTGGATGGTGTTACCCTCTCTATTGAGCGTGGTGAGTTTGTTGCAATTATTGGAACTTCTGGAAGTGGAAAATCCACTTTACTGAATATGATGGGCGGTCTGGATGTGCCAACTTCCGGTCAGATAATCGTGGATGGCAAGGAACTTTCCACCCTAAACGATGAGGCACTGACTATATTCCGCCGCCGCAATATCGGCTTTATCTTCCAGAACTACAATCTGGTGCCAATCCTGAATGTGTATGAGAACATCGTCCTGCCCGTGGAGCTGGATGGGGATACGGTGGATCAGAAATTCATGGCGGATGTGGTGTCCATGCTGGGACTGGAGGATAAGCTGAAGAATATGCCAAACAACCTCTCCGGCGGCCAGCAACAGCGTGTGGCTATCGCCCGTGCGCTGGTGTCAAAGCCCGCTATTGTCCTGGCTGATGAACCCACCGGCAATCTGGACAGCAAAACCAGTGCTGATGTATTGGGACTTTTGAAGGTAACCAGCCAAAAATTCCACCAAACCCTTGTGATGATTACCCACAATACCGAGATTGCCCAGCTTGCCGACCGTATTATCCGCATTGAGGATGGCAAGATTTCCGAGTAAGGGGGCGAAAGAAAATGAATGATATTTTATTTGGAAACACAAATCGCCCTGTTATCAAGAAATTGGCCGGGAGATATTTTAAGTCCAGTAAATCCAGAAATGTGATTGCTGTTATTGCAATTATTTTGACAAGCATTTTATTCACAACCATTTTCACTCTGGGTTCTGGTTTGCTGGACACCATTCAAGATCAAAATATTCGTAAGGCGGGCGGTGATGGTCATGCCGCTCTCTCCTACATCAGTGATGACATTTTTGACGAAATAAAAGATAACGAACTAATTGACCGTATTTCCTATACAAAATCTGTATCCTATCGTCTGCATAATGCAGGGCTTGAAAAATGGCGGGCAGAAATGTGGTACATGGATGATACAGCATTGGAGTTTGGCCGTTACGAACCTACTACGGGACGCACGCCAGAAGCAGAAAATGAAATCATGGTCGATACAGAAACGCTAAAAGCTTTGGGCGTTCCTGCCGAATTGGGAGCAACGGTACCCCTTGAATATGAAATAAAAGGGGAAACTTACACCACCGACTTTGTACTGTGTGGATTTTGGGAAACGGACAGTTTAAGCAATATTGGGCGGCTGATTGTTTCCAAGGCTTTTATTGATGCGAACTCTGATCTGTTGGCCTATACCTATCCTGTTGATAATGATTACTCAGGCGTAGTAGTCGCTTATATCATGTTCAAGGGAAATGGTGCGATTGAACCGAAATTAAACCAACTTTTGAGCGAAGCTGGTTATACCTGCGATACAATGGGTGGTATTCGAGGTGATGAAAATTATATAAATGCCGGTGTTAATCCTGCTTATCAAGGGAGCAGTCTGTTGGAAAATCCGTTCATGCTGGTTTCTGGTATTGTAGGTGTTCTACTCATTATGATGACGGGGTATCTGATTATTTATAATATTTTTCAGATTTCTGTGATCCAGGATATTCAATCCTATGGACAATTAAAAACACTGGGAACTACAAGACGGCAGATCAAAAAACTAATTAGCAAGCAAGTTATACGGCTATCTTGTATTGGCATCCCGATTGGGCTGTTGATAGGTTTTTTCATTGGCCGGTCATTAGTACCATTTTTGATGAATGGAACCGCATATACGGCTGCTGCTGGTATAAAAGTTAGCGTAAACCCACTTATTTTTATTGGCTCTGCTATCTTTGCGTGGATTACAGTCTATATCAGTGTTCGTAAACCTGCAAAGATCGCTGGAACTGTTTCCCCTGTCGAGGCGATCCGCTATACGGAAAATGACGCTTCTGCCTTTAAGGGCAAAAAAGCAATTACAAAAAAATCAACACACGGCGCACAGATTCCTCGAATGGCACTGGCAAACCTGGGGCGAAATAAAAAGCGTACTATCTTAGTAATTGTATCAATGACCTTGAGTTTAGTGCTGTTCAATACTGTATTCACACTATCCAGCGGATTTGATATTGACAAGTATGTAAGTAAATTTCTGAACAAGGATTTTATCATTTCATCGGCAGACTATTTCCAGTATCGTTTTGATCGAAGTGATGCTGAATTGTCGCAGACATTTATTCATGCCGTTCAACAGGAAGATGCCTACGCGGATGGCGGAGAGTTGTCTACGGTTCGAGTATTGGAAGAATTTTTCTCTGTGGAAAGTGAAACAATCGTAAACCATAACAAGGATAAGGCAGGAAATCCCCATGTTTCTCTTTATGGTGCAGATGATTTCCTGTTAAAGTCAATGGAAGTAATTGAGGGGGAAATTGATTGGGAAGCCCTGCGCTCTGGAAAATATGTTCTTTATGGTCTGCAAAGTGATGATAACGGGAACATTATCCAAGATCAAGCGGTACAGGTCGGTGACGTCCTGCGTTTCCATCATTCGACGGCAGATGGGCTCAATAGTACGATGGATGCTACGGTTGATTTAACGGTGATGGCAAAAGTCCGAATCAATAACAACGTTGATACCCACCGGCAAACAGGCGGAACTAATTTCTATATGCCAACAGAGAAATTTAAGCCACTTTGTACCGCTCCTCATGTGGTCAACTTCTCATTTAATGTGAAGCCGGGGCAAGAGATGGCTATGGAAGATTTTTTAACTTCCTATACAGAAAATATTGAGCCGGGAATGGATTATGAGTCCAAGCAAACCTATGTCAACTCCTTCCATGATCTAACTTCGATGATCATTACGATTGGCGGTGCCTTGAGCGTCATTATTGGCTTGATTGGTATTACTAATTTTATCAATTCCATGCTTACCAGTATTATCACACGAAAAAAAGAGTTCGCTATGCTACAAAGCATCGGCATGACTGGAAAGCAGTTGAAATCCATGCTGGCTTGTGAGGGATTATACTATGCAGTAGGAACAATTCTGGCTTCTGCTTTCTTCGGCACACTGTTTTCGCTTATCATTGTGCAGGGAATTGCAAACAGCATTTGGTTCTTCACATATCGCTTTGTAATTTGGCCGATGTTAGTGATTTACCCGTTCTTATTAGCTGTGACGATTATAATTCCATCAATTTTATATAGGAAAATAGCTAAAACAAGTATCATAGAACGCTTGCGGACATCTGCATAGTGAAAACGAAAAGGGTCTGTTGCAAAATACAGACCCTTTTCAAACTTCTAAAAGTTCGTGACACTTTGGGTCAACTTTTCTCTGAAATAATTTCTGGCTTGTAACTTTTCTGTGCGTTTTGGTTGCTACAAAAGAAAGGATGTGAGCAAAATGGGTAAACTTCTGATTCTGTCCGTTCCTGATCATGAAGAACATATAATCAACAAAATTATGGAGATTATTGCAGACGAGCCAGAGCTTATCCATCTTGCTCCATCCCTCCCTCAGTCTGCGCTTTCCTTCCCTGATCTTGAGATTCGGCTAAAGGAGCAGACAGTGTCCTGCAGAGGTCAACTTGTTACTCTGACTTACCATGAATTTGCAGTTCTTGCATATCTGGCTCGTCACCCTGGCTGGGTATTCTCAGCCAGCCAGATTTACGAGGCTGTATGGAATTCGGATGGTGGACACTGCGGAACTGCAGTTGCCAGTGTAATTGGCCAGATTCGTCGCAAACTGACGCCAGACACACCGAAGGGCGGTTATATCCAGACTGTACTGGGCAGCGGATATAAATTTAACAGTTCTCCCTTTTAAGTCAGTAAGAAAGGCTCCGAGGCCATAATGATCTCGGAGCCTTTCTCATTGACTTAAATCTTAAATAATTTAATCGCCTTCAACAAAATAATGCTCAATTCCTGGTACAAATCCTCATCCAGTACACCATCAATAATGGCATACTTGAGTAGCAATGGTCGATACATCTGTAAAATCACTGTAATGGCATCCTCGTTTCCGGCTTTGGCATTGAGAAGCAGACATTCAAAATTCATCCCTTGTCACCTCCTACTACAATACTCTTTCTGATTTTCTGAATCGTCCTGTAGTAAAGCGCCGCTGCCCCTTTATAGGACAGTCCAAACTTTGCTCCCAAAGTCTCAAAATCTTCTTCCTCCAGCGTTCGGGCCAGAAATATCTGGCGTTCCCGTTCATTGAGTTTCTGCAACGCCTCCAGAAGCGCTCCATTCTCAATGACATCCATAAGCGGTAATCTGTCCAAGACCACTTCCTCTGAGCTGGGTTCAGACTCATAGACCACTTCCACAGCACTCTCTATACTGCTTCGTTTATAAAGCTGGATCAAATAATCTTTTCTGCGGCGCTTGACCGCCGACACCAAATATGCTGTAAATCTAAATTGCAGGTCATCTTCTGCCTGCCCATTGTTCCGTTGCCACATGGCTTTACCTCCAAAAGTCTCAAGAATTCCGATGGATTTCCTGAGCTTCTGGCGGTGACCTGCATCGGGCCAAAACTGCCTGATATAAAGAAAAACAGCCAGCTTTGTACCAATGGACAAAACCAGCTGTTTCTTGAATTTCTGCATCGAGCAGTTCAATAGATACCGTTCGGGCAGGTGGAGGTTTATCTTTATATGAAGAAAACTCTCTTGCCCTACCTCGACGATATACCCCTATTGAGAGCCGTTCATGAAAAGCCGTGTGTCCTGGAGTTATGAAAGCAATGAACTGCTCGATGTCGTGGAATCCTTTCTCCATAACACCGTTACTCCCTGTCCGCAGTTATGCGGACGGCACACAGGCGGCCTGCATCATCCCCTTTCTTTCGCGATATGGCAGCGCAACGCTGCCGCCCTGCTGATAATTGTTAAATTGTAAAATAATACTTTTTTCAAATACTGTTCCAGAGCTATTCTATATGAAAACAGGAGGCGGCCTTTATCCCCATCATCAGGATAAAGACCGCCCTGTACTTCCGATTTTCATTGGGTATCGTACTGATCTCATACCCCCACCTCCGCTTGCTGAATTTTCATTGATTTTTGGGATCACTGCCATAATTACAGTGTAACTGACAGTTTTCGGAAACTTTTGGAGTAGCATTGGAATATCCTTCGAGGAAAGAGAAAATCATTCGACATTATATGACAAAACAAGCTCCAAAACGGTCACTGCATTTTTCCGCTTTGGAGCTATTCCTTTATTATTTCCATAAAGTTGCATCTTCTGTCGTTACCTGTGCCGTATCCGGATGGATATAAATGATTTGGAGTCCTTTCTTTTTGGCATAGTTAACAGTCTGCTGAGTTCCGGATCGCATATTGTTTACATTATCATAAACAGCCACCATACAGCCGGCCTGATCCACCATAAAGTAATTGCGTTTTTTATAATTCTCACTTGATGGCATTTCACCCAGGATTAAAACCTTCGCTGCATATTTACGAATAAACTTCATTCTCTTTCTGTGCCAGTCATCCCAATCTGCATCATATCCCTCAAAGGGGAGAGCCAGACACAATTCCACATCTTGATACGCCGTCTGTTCTTTCATGCGCAACAGGATCTCTGACGCCCACATATCAGCTCCCATTGCTCCCCCAGCCCAAAAGCATCGTACTCCCTGATTATAAAGCCGTATAAGCTGCTCCTGCAGACACTTTTTGATCCGCTGGCAGCGCTTGTCCTTTTCGTTATATTTGAACTTGAAACGAGTCGGCCTATGGCCTGTAATCACACACGAAAAACTGTTCATATGGTTCTCCTTTCCCGGCATCCATCTTCGTCTATTATACTTGCCATAGACGAGATAAATCAACCATGACCGCTTAATAATCCATGTCATAGCGGATAAAATGTAACTATGGCATGGAGGTGACGCATGGATAATCTACTAAAAGATATGGGTAAACGGATCTTCGACCGGAGGAAACAACTGAATATGACCCAGGAAACTCTGGCAGAGCTGGCTCATGTCACACCACAGACCATCTCCACCGCAGAACTGGGACAAAAGGCTATGCGACCTGAAACAATCCTCAAAGTCTGTGATGCACTCAACATCAGCACCGAATACTTGTTGCGAGGCATCATCACAGAAACAGATTCCTCCCTTCTTATGGAGAAGATTTCCACACTAACGCCCAAACAATACAGGCATTTTGAAGATATTTTAGACAGCTTTATCGCGGCCATACGGGAAGAGGCATAGGAGCATCACTGGCTCCCATGCCTCTTTTGATTATCCTCTGCTACGGAATGCAGACAAAGTGCCAGCAATCAGACTGCGCATTCTATCGTCCATTTCCGGATCATCGCCTACTTCCTGTGCAGTCGAAAGCATCATAGGCGCTGCAGGCTTCTCCACCAATCTGGCTGTGGAAATCTGCTCTTTTGCTTTTTCCTGTCCCATACCTTCCTGCCACAAAATCTCTTTGACAATAGCTACCACCGCTTCTTTGCTAATAACCGAAGCATTTAGCGGCTGCGGTTCCTGCCCAAAGTGCTCATTATAGTAGACCACTGCATTTGCCACATACTGCGCTTTTGTGCGGGGACTCTGCAATTCCAGTAATCCAATGGCAGCTTCGTGTATGGGATCGCCCTCATTGAATCGCAGCGTAAACCGTCCTCGTTCTTTTTTCTCGCCCATGCCATCACCTGCCTGCGGTTTCAATCCGGTACAGATACTCATAGCCATCTGCATTCGCATTGATTTTCGGTACGAAGAATGGTGCTCCCACCTTTCCTGCAGTTTCGATCTGCCGTTTTAATAGAATAGCACCTCCGCCTACAAAGACTACCTTGCAGTATTGCAAGTCTATCATACGCTCCCGCAGCGTGCTGAATAGGTCACTGATAAATTCCTGCGTCATCTGTTCTGTCAGCCGTATGGCTGCTTCCGGATATTTGGTCTTTTTCCCCATCAAGATGGCATCCACATCCCCTTCATCCAACAACAGGTCCAGTTCCGAATTCACCTTGGAACGCACCTTATTGTACAGCAGGATCACACCATTTTCTAACGAATCGCAGGAGGTAAGGTCAATCTCTCCGTTTTTCATCAGCAAATAGTCTGCAGTGAACCCACCAATATCCAGGATTACCGCTTTGGGCTCCTCCACAAGCGTATGGAGCATGGTGGCCGCTGCTGCGTAAGCCTGGGGAAAACAGGCAACATCTTCAATATAGATGGTGTACGGCTTTCCCTGCACCTCAAATTCTACCATTCCCCGCTGCCCAAAGTATTGCGTAAACCGCTCCACCTGGGCACCAAAGTGTGCCGGCGGCAGCCCTACTGCCAGTTGGATACGCTGAACCTCTGTGGAATATGCTCCCCTCGCTTCAATTTCACCAGCCAGAGCAAATAGGGTCAGGATAAAGAAGCGATCATCCTCCGTTTTATCTTTCCGATAAGGAATCCGCTCAGTAGACAGCGTATAGTAGGTATTCTGATACCTCAGCACATTCTGTCCAAAGGGACGGGTGACGCTCTGCTTCAGTCCGGACACAAACGGCTCGCAGTGTACCGTTTTAATTTGTTTGTTACCATGATCAACGCCAATTAACATATGTAATGCCTCCTTTTGCTTTATACATATCCTTTACGCCTATATGACGCCTATTCTCAACAATCACACACTATTTTTATGAAAACAAAAAGCAGGAGACCCATCCATAAAGGTTTCCCGCTTTTGGCTGCTTCATAATGTGCGCAGCTAATATATATTTGATTGTTCTATTCTGCCATACCTTGCGGAACTTCAAATTTGTATCCGCTCCCCAAAACAGTACGGATATAACCCGCTTTCGGCATATCCGGTGTCAGTTTTCTGCGGATCTGACCAATGACGCTGGCAACGGCTGTTCCGCAGTTTTCACCATCCTCACCCCACACTTCTTCATAAATCTGCCCGGCAGAAAATACCCAGGACGGGTGGTTTGCCAAGTATACCAATGTCGCAAATTCCCGATGGGTCATAGAAATTAACTCGCCGTTTCGGTGTATCGTTCTCTCCTTCAGGCGAAGCTCCAATCCCGGAAAAACAAGAGTATTACAAGGGTGAGATGACACAATATGGTCAAATCCTGGCTCGGCTGCAATAATCTCCATAATTCTGCTAAGTATGTATTCTTCATGGTCTGTTACCGACAATACAAAGATTTTTCCCATATGTCCCTCCCTTATTCATAATTAGAATGCTGATACTCTGCAGCCAATATAAAGTTTACTTGTTTATTTCAGTAATAACGACTGTTCCGTTTTTATCCAGCAAAGGGGTAATCCCCGTATCATGGACAAGGTAGTTTACACCTGTTTCGGTATCTACAACAATACTCAAGGAAGTTCCCTGTGTATAGATTGTTTCAAAGCGCTTTTCTTTGTTTGCCATAGTAATCCACTCCTTTGCATAGTGTAAGGTATCAGCATTTCTAATTTATTACTCTATGATAAAGGCCAAATGTTGCAGAAATCTCCTAACCGCTTTCTTTTTCGGCAAGAAAACAGGCGGAATTGCTTCATTTTTGTAGCAATTCAATTTTTATCTCATTTCCGGTCGAAGAATAACCCGTTTGAATAAGAACATTGTTGCACCAAAATAGGTCAGGTAGATTGCACAAAATAGCAGGATCGTCACCAGACCATAAAGAGGTACAAGTCCCTGCTGCAAAATTGCCTCTCCGAAAAAGAACTGTGCCCCTGTAATCAGCAGAACCGTCAGCAAAAGAGGGAATAGCAGTGGGATCAAAAAGACTGTGGACAGTTCCCTGCGGATCAGGGAAGCCTGCCTGCGGCCCGGTACACCTAAACGGTCAATGACTGCATAATTCTTCTGGTTTTTGTCTATGGCAGAAAGCTGCTCAAATGCAAGAACCGAGCAGGATAGAATGATAAAAATAATGCTTAAATACAATCCGCAGAACGAAATGGCTGTAAATCCAGTCAGCGAATTGGCAACGCCCCACGCCTTTACTGTAACACCCATCGTTACTTTTTCCGGGAGCTGTTGACCTGACTGCAATTCCGGCTGCCATTTCCCACTGTTCAGGAATTGCTTCAAGTCGCTTTTCAATTCCGGGTATCCGCCATATTCCAGCTTCATCGCCAGACGGATTTTTTCTCCAGCTAATTGTGAAGCTGCTTCATCCGGCAGAACAAGTACATATCCCTTCGTTCCAGCCATTTGATACTGCTCCATCGACTCCGTCAGGATTGGTGTCTCTGCAATAGTCAAGGTTCGACCATTTAATGTAATCTCCGGCTGCTGCTTCAAGCCCTGCCGGATTCCGTCCATATAGTTCCATGTATCACAATGAACCAAAAACTCGTTGTCGCTCATGGAAACAGGAGAAAGCCCCAAAATCTCACGCAGGTGGTTATAGTCGGACAAGGACAAGGCTTCGATCGGTTTTTCAGGAACCGCATACAGATAATAGCTCACAGAATCCTCGACTCCACAATGCTCCTCTGTAAAGGAAACGATGGAATCCATGCTGGATTTTTCCAAAGGTGCATCAATCGCCACGCCTGCATCATAGGGATAATAGGCTTTCATGTTGGCTTTGTAGCCTGCTCCCATTGTAAGCCCCACAAACATGGTTGTCAGGGATATGGTTAAAAGATCGCCACCACAGCCATTGTCCGGCCAGCAGAATGGATGCGCCGCCCAATCTGCCCCAGGAAGAACAGATTTTCTTCTTTGTACTTATGGCGCAGATTTTGTTTTGCAAATCGGTGCAGCAAAAGCGGAATCTGGCGATGCATCTCGTAAACACCCACCAGAATGAGCAGGCAGGCTCCGCCAAGGTACAAAAATGCTTCATTGGTTTGTGTCTGAAGCATCCGCCCAAGCAAAATCACGCCTGCAACCATTGCGGCTATTGAAAGCAATACTACCAAAAGACTATGGCGGAATGATTTGAAACGGTATTCTTCATTCTTGCGGTTATCATACAGCAAATCGATTACTTTCTGATGCCGGATAATCTTTGCTGCTCGGAGCATCCCAAAACCATACATCAAGGCAAAAAACAAAAATGTTACTGCCCAGGCCCGGAGAGAAAAGGAAACCTGATAGGTATGCGGCACCTCAAAGATATTTTTTACTACCTGATTCAGCAAACCGGAAAGTCCTGTACCAACCAAAGAACCAAGCAGAAAGGCCCCTGTACCGATGATACTGTTTTCAGCAAGGAACAAATTCCGTACGGTCTTTGCTTCCATGCCAATCAGTTCGTAGGTTGCAAACTCCTTTTTCCGTCGTTCCAGCATAAAGCGGATCGCATAACCGATTACAAACGAGGACATAAAAGCAACCAGAGCTGACATAAGCAAAATTCCAGTAGTCAGCATCGACATATTTTCTGCCATAGCAAGAACATCTGATGAAAAGCCCAATGCCAAAAATGAGTACATCAATGCCGCAGTCAAGGTAAGCGTCACAAAGTAAATGATATAATCCCGCAGGCTTCTGCGGATATTTTGAATTGCTAACTTCCAGTACATATCTTCCTCCCATCACCTTACGCTATCGGAGTTGCTGCGAATCGAACGCTGGAACAGCAGCCATGTACTGAGAAAATAGCAACTCAGCAGCAAAGCGAAAATCCCGACAATGATACCTATTTGCCGCATCAAGGCTCCGCAGCCAATATAAGCTGAGATTTCAGCAGAAACACTTTGAAGAAAATAGCCAATCACAATAATTGCTACAACGATTGCCGCTGTGATCGGCATCCCAAACCAAACACCAAGCTGTTTTAGAACCAAAGTATGCAGGTCCTTCTCTTCCACTCCCATTTTTCGCAGAACCGAAAATCTGTAGTTGTTTTTTTCTGCATCTAGGAGCTGCTGAAGAGCCAGCACGGTAAGACACATCACCATCAGCACAATTGCACCATAGATCAAGGACGCTTTTAGGATAAAGTTAAGGGCGATTATACGGTTCACTTCCGTAGTATGGACAGTTGTACTGTATCCTGCCAGATTGTCTTTATCAGGATCTTCTGGATAAGAACGCCCAAGAAGCTGTTCCAGCATTTCTGCCGTTTTGAAGGGAAGCGGATATTGGGTCATCACAAATCGGTTGCTCTGTACCGGAAGCAAGACTTGCGCTATCTCGTCAGGTATGATATACACCACATCTGTATAAAGATTATAGATGGATTCCCCCACAGGCTCCTGAAACACGGCGTTCTCACTGAGTTTCAGGGTGCCTGCGTCAGTTTCCAGTAAGGTATGCTCAGCGATGTAGTTTTCAATATCCTTGTCCTCTGCCGCACGATGCCAGTGGGTAGCAAATTCATCCGTTTGTAAGATAATAGGTTCATATCCCAACATTTTCCGAACAGCGTTATAATCCTTCAGTGCAATTGCCAAGGGAGGAAAATCGTACTTTACCCGCTGGTGAAAGTCGCTTTTTTGGGGAAGATATTCCGAAAAAGTCAAATCGTCCTTTATCGCTATGTTGTTTTGTTCTATGAACGCAGTAATTTCCCCATAGTCTGTATCCGGAAGATTTTCCACTTCATAAACATCGTTGTAGCGGCTTGAAATTTGAATATCATAGACTGCCCGACTATCCAAATAGCCCAGACTCCATCCTGTCAAAACTGGCGCAATGACAAACAAGCAGATAGAAAAAGTCAGGGTCACACAAATTATCGTCATCGTTTTCGTATTGGTAGCCAGCTTAGAGGAAAGCTGTCCAAACAGAAATAAACTCGTATTGTGATATTTGCGGGACACTTTAGACTCCTTCCAGTATAGGAGCGCCGCATTCGATAAATAAATGACTGCGGAAATGATAAACAAAATATCCGCAACCCCAAACAGCAAATATTGATTCAGAGTTGGGGCGTCAAATCCAAGGAAGTAGGCTTTTTCCAGTTCTGCGATGGAAAAAATCGGGATAGCGGTCAATACAGCACCAGCCAGAAGCCCGCAAAGATATCGGGAAAATCCTATTTTTCTGTGTAAAACAGCACCTGCGATTGCCCAAAGCAGCGTCAGTGCAGGGAAAAGGACATTCCCCCAATACATGAGCTTTACAGGAAGCGGATGTCTGGGATCGAAGTAAAAATGATATTTTACAGCACCTACCTCCAGCATCCACAGCAGCATAATGCCATAGAAAATACAGATCATCGGCATGCATCTGCTTTTATGAAGCGGTTTTTCATTCTGACGGTTTGCCGTCATAAGCTCAATAATCCTGCTTTTGTTGAGAATTCTGACATTCCCGACTCCAACCAGAATCTGGCAAATAACAAAGAAGCCCACGGTCAGTAGCACGGTATCTGGAAAAAAAGACCAAGAAAAAGCGTAGGGTTCCCCAAAAGAAGCAAGCAGCATAGCCGTAATGACCTGAGAAACGATCATCCCCAGAAGGATTCCCACCGATACAGAGAATATGAGCAGGAAAAAAGTCTCTCCAAAAAAGAGCAGTCCTATGGTTTTTTGCTCCATTCCCAGGGTTGCCTCAACTGCAAACTCCGATTGTTTTTTTCTCAGCATGAAACGATTGACATAGTGGATCAGGAACAACAAAAGCAGACTAATCCCGCAAATTGCCAGTTTCATACCTCCAGCCAGCAGGGAAATATTATATTCCGCACCAATGGTCGGATGATAATGGGTGCTGCTGATAGACAAAAACGCATAGAACAGGGTGACACAGAGTGTCATGGTCACAATATAAATCAAATAGTCCTTCACAGACCGCTTTGCATTTTTGAAAATGAGTTTAGCGTACATCATTCATGCCCCCCTCCCATCATGGTGAGGACATCCAGGATTTTTTCAAAGAAAGTCCTGCGGGAATCACCACCCTTACGGATTTCCGTAAAGATCGCCCCGTCCCTCATAAAGAGAATACGATTGGCATAGCTTGCCGAGAAAGCATCGTGTGTCACCATCAGGATCGTGGCTCCGAGATCTTCGTTGATACTCTGAATCGTAGAAAGCAGCATCTGGGACGAATGACTATCTAACGCGCCGGTGGGTTCGTCCGCCAAAATCAGCTTAGGCTGGTTGATAATGGCTCTGGCACAGGCGCACCGCTGCTTCTGACCGCCGGACACCTGATAGGGGTACTTATCCAGAATATCCATGATATTCAGCTTTCCGGCCATTTCCCGCACCCGCCCATCGATCTCGCCTGCTGGAACCTTGTTGATGGTCAGCGCCAGGGCTATGTTTTCCGAAATGGTCAGTGTGTCCAGCAGGTTAAAATCCTGGAACACAAAGCCAAGATTTTCCCGGCGAAACCGGGCAATCTGTTTTTCATTGATTTCCGTCACATCGGTCCCATCCAGATAGATATGTCCCGCACTGACGGTATCAATGGTGGAAATACAGTTGAGCA
>ERZ773258.1978-NODE-1978-length-14147-cov-3.137312_pt1 | contig 14147 bp, 8 predicted proteins | sample MGYA00511962_ERZ773258 | MGnify/ENA primary metagenome ERZ773258 (study PRJEB29015, sample SAMEA2737755) | human gut metagenome | biome: human gut; feature: human-associated habitat; material: faeces | place: China | collected 2012 ... | reverse complement strand
TGGTCTTTCTGGACGGCATCGGCGAACTGAAGCTGGAGGAGCTGGGGCCGCGCTTCGAATGCCATCCCGGTTTCCCCGGACGCACCAACGCCGAGTTTGTTGAGGTCCTCTCCCGTGACAGCCTGAGCATGCGGGTTTGGGAGCGGGGGAGCGGGGAAACCCTGGCCTGCGGCACAGGGGCCTGCGCCGCGCTGGCCGCCGCCGTGTCGGCCGGCCTGGCAGACAGGGACGCCGCCGTCCGGCTCCGGGGAGGAGTACTTCAAATCCGCTGGTCGGAGAACCAGCACATTTATATGACCGGTCCTGCCGTGACCGTATTCAAAGGAGAGTTCGAGAATGGCACAGATTAATACCAATTACCAGAAGCTGCCGGGGGGCTACCTGTTCCCTGAAATTGGCCGGCGTACCAGGGCCTTTGCCGCCCAGAATCCTCCCATGCCGCTGATCCGGCTGGGGATTGGGGATGTGACGCTGCCGCTGGCGCCTGCCGTGATTGAGGCGATGCATAAGGCCACCGAGGAGATGGGGCGCAAGGAGACCTTCCGGGGCTACTGCGAGGAGACCAACTGCACCTATGATTTCCTGCGCTTTGCCATCCGGGATTCCTACAGGGCCTCCGGCGTGCTGCTGGAGGATACGGAGATCTTTGTCTCCGACGGGGCGAAGAGCGACTGCGGCAACATCGGCGATATCTTCTCGGTGGACAATGTGGTGGCGGTGTGCGATCCGGTCTATCCCGTTTATGTGGACACCAACGCCATGGCCGGCCGGGCCGGCGACTACGATGCCGCTCTGGGCTGCTGGAATAAGCTGGTCTATATGCCCTGCACAGCGGAAAATGCTTTTTCCCCGGCATTGCCCAAGTGTAAAGTGGATTTGATATATCTCTGTTTCCCCAACAATCCGACCGGCGCCGTGGCCACCAGGGAGCAGCTCAAGGCATGGGTGGACTACGCCAATGCCAATGACAGCGTCATTCTCTTCGACAGTGCCTACGAGGCATTTATTACCGACCCGGAGATCCCGCACTCCATCTTTGAGATTGAGGGAGCCAAGACATGCGCCATTGAGTTCCGCTCCTTCTCCAAAACGGCCGGATTTACCGGCAACCGCTGCGCCTATACGGTGGTACCCAAGGCGCTGGAGCGGGGGGGAGCCAGCCTGAACGCCATGTGGGCCCGCCGTCAGAGTACCAAGTTCAACGGCGTGCCCTATGTGATTCAGCGGGCGGCGGAGGCCACCTTCACGCCCGAGGGACAAAAGCAGATTCGCGAGGCCATCGGCTACTATCTGAACAATGCCAGAATGATCCGGGAGGGGCTGAGTGCCGCCGGCCTGACGGTATACGGCGGAGTCAATGCCCCCTATATCTGGTGCCGGACGCCGGAGAGCCTGGGATCGTGGGACTTTTTCGACAAGCTGCTCCGCGAGGCCTGTGTGGTGACCACGCCCGGTGCAGGCTTCGGTCCCAGCGGAGAGGGATACATCCGCCTCACCGCCTTTGGAGACGCGGCAGCCACAGAGGAGGCTGTGGAGCGGATCAAGGCAATTCTGTAGCAGCGGGCGGGGGGCCGCCCGTATTCCACCCGGAAAGGGGCTTTACATCATGGAAAACGAGAGAAACGAGGGATTTCGGCAGCGGGGCCTGTACGATCCTGCCTTTGAGCACGATGCCTGCGGTATCGGAGCCGTGGTGGACATCAAGGGCAGGAAGAGCCACCAGACGGTGGATGACGCCCTGAAGATCGTGGAGAAGCTGGAGCACCGGGCCGGAAAGGACGCCGAGGGCAAAACCGGCGACGGCGTGGGTATTCTGCTCCAGATCTCCCATAAATTCTTTGCCAAAGCTGTAAAGAAGTTAGACTTTACCCTTGGCGGGGAGCGGGACTACGGCGTTGGTATGTTCTTCTTTCCCCAGGACACCCTCAGGCGCAGCCAGGCCAAGAAGATGTTTGAAATCATTGTGGAGAAGGAGGGCATGGAGTTCCTGGGCTGGCGTGCGGTGCCCGTCTGTCCGGAGATCCTGGGCCACAAGGCTCTGGCCAAGATGCCTTACATTGAGCAGGGGTTTGTGAAGCGCCCGGACGGGGTGGAGCGGGGCCTGCCCTTTGACCGGAAGCTCTATGTGGCCCGCCGCGTCTTTGAGCAGTCCAACGACAACACCTATGTAGTCTCTCTCTCCAGCCGTACCATCGTATACAAGGGCATGTTCCTGGTGGGACAGCTGCGCAGATTCTATCCGGATCTCCGGGACAGTGACTATGAGAGCGCCATCGCCCTGGTCCACTCCCGCTTTTCCACCAACACGAACCCCTCCTGGGAGCGGGCGCACCCCAACCGCTTTATTCTCCACAATGGTGAAATCAACACCATCCGGGGCAACGTCGACCGGATGCTGGCCCGGGAGGAGACCATGTCGGTCCCCGTGCTGGACGGGGATATGGACAAAATCCTGCCGGTGGTCAATGTGGCGGGCTCCGACTCAGCCATGCTGGACAACACCCTGGAGTTCCTGGTTATGAGCGGTATGGATCTGCCTCTGGCGGTGATGATTACCATCCCGGAGCCCTGGTCCAACGATAAGGCCATCTCCCGCTCCAAGCGGGATCTTTACCAGTACTATGCCATTCTGATGGAGCCATGGGACGGACCGGCCTCCATCCTCTTCTCTGACGGCGATATGGTGGGAGCGGTATTGGATCGCAACGGCCTGCGCCCCTCCCGTTACTATATCACCGCCGATGACAAGCTGATCCTCTCCTCAGAGGTGGGCGTTCTGGATATCGAGCCCGGGCGTATTGTCCGGAAATCCCGGCTGGAGCCCGGCCGGATGCTGCTGGTGGATACCGCTGCCGGACGGGTGATCAGCGACGACGAGGTGAAGGAGCGCTATGCTGCCCGCCAGCCCTATGGCGAGTGGCTGGATCGCAACCTTGTCAAGCTCAAGGATCTGCCCATCCCCAATCACCGGGTGGAGCGCGCCTCCAAAGAACAGCGCGCCCGGCTTCAGAAGGCCTTTGGATATACCTATGAGGATGTGCGAAATACAATCCTGCCCATGGCCCGCACCGGAGCGGAGCCCACAGCGGCCATGGGCGTGGACATTCCCCTGGCCGTCCTCTCCGACCATGACCAGCCCCTGTTCAGCTACTTCAAGCAGATGTTTGCCCAGGTGACCAACCCGCCTATCGATGCCATCCGGGAGGAGATTGTCACCGACACCACCGTATACATCGGCGATGATGGCAACCTCCTTCAGGAAAAGGCTGAGAACTGCAAAGTTCTTCAGGTGAAGAACCCCATACTAACCTCCACTGATCTGCTGAAGATCAAGGCCATGAAGCAGCCCGGCTTTCATGTAGAGACGGTCTCTATTCTCTATTACAAGAACACGCCCCTGAAACGGGCGCTGGATCAGCTGTTTGTAGCGGTAGACCGCGCCTACCGAAATGGGGCCAATATTGTTATTCTGTCCGACCGGGGGGTGGACGAAAACCATGTGGCCATCCCGTCCCTGCTGGCGGTATCCGCCATTGAGCAGTACCTGGTGCACACCAAGAAGCGCACGGCGCTCTCCATCATTCTGGAGTCGGCCGAGCCGCGGGAGGTGCACCACTTCGCCGCTCTGCTGGGCTACGGCGCACGGGCCATCAACCCCTATCTGGCCCAGGAGACCATTGTGGAGCTCATTGAGGATGGCCTGCTGGACAAGGAGTTCCATGCCGCTGTGGCCGACTATAATGCAGCCGTTCTCCACGGCATTGTGAAGATCGCCTCCAAAATGGGCATCTCCACCATCCAGTCCTACCAGTCGGCTCAGATTTTCGAGGCCATCGGCATCAACAGAGAAGTGGTGGACGAATACTTCACCAACACGGTCTCCAGAGTAGGGGGCATCGGCCTGAAAGAAATTGAGGCGCTGGTGGACAAGAACCACTCCAAGGCATTTGACCCCCTGGGACTGGGGAGCGATTTGACCCTGGACTCCCTGGGAGCCCATAAGGCCCGCTCCGGGGCGGAGGATCACATGTACAACCCCCAGACCATTCACCTGCTTCAGGAGGCGGCCAGGAGGGGAGACTACGGCCTTTTCAAGCAGTATACCACCCTGGTGGATGACGAGACCAAACCCCATACCCTCCGGGGACTGATGGAGATGAAATACCTGGAGAACCCCCTCCCCATTGATGAGGTGGAGAGTGTGGACTCTATCGTGAAGCGATTCAAGACCGGCGCCATGAGCTATGGCTCCATCTCCCAGGAAGCCCACGAGTGTATGGCCAGGGCCATGAATCTGCTGGGAGGCAAGTCCAACTCCGGTGAGGGAGGCGAGGAGCCCGACCGCCTGAAGGATCCGGCCCGGAATTCGGCCATCAAGCAGGTGGCCTCTGGCCGCTTCGGCGTTACCAGCGAGTACCTTGTGAGCGCCAAGGAGATCCAGATCAAAATGGCCCAGGGGGCCAAGCCCGGCGAGGGCGGGCACCTGCCTGCCGGAAAGGTCTATCCCTGGATTGCAAAGTGCCGCCACTCCACGCCCGGCGTTACCCTGATTTCCCCGCCGCCTCACCATGACATTTACTCCATTGAGGACCTGGCCCAGCTGATTTATGACTTAAAGAACGCCAACCGGAGCGCCCGCATCTCGGTGAAGCTGGTCAGCGAGGCGGGGGTGGGCACTATCGCCGCCGGCGTAGCCAAGGCCGGGGCCCAGGTTGTCTTAATCTCTGGGTATGACGGCGGCACCGGCGCCGCTCCCCGCACCTCCATCCACAACGCCGGCCTGCCTTGGGAGCTGGGATTGGCCGAGACCCATCAGACACTGATTCAAAATGACCTGCGTTCCCGGGTAGTGGTAGAGACGGACGGAAAGCTGATGTCCGGCCGGGACGTGGCTATCGCCTGTATGCTGGGGGCTGAGGAGTTCGGATTTGCTACCGCGCCCCTGGTGACCATGGGCTGTGTGATGATGCGGGTGTGCAATCTGGACACCTGTCCCGTGGGTGTGGCCACCCAGAATCCGGAGCTGAGGGGGCGCTTCCGGGGAAAGCCTGAGTATGTGGTCAATTTTATGCGTTTTATCGCCCAGGAGCTGCGGGAACACATGGCGCGGCTGGGCGTGCGCACCGTAGAGGAGCTGGTGGGCCGCACCGATCTTCTGAAGGTACGGGAGCACGCCGTCAATGAACGGGCTGCCACCGTGGATCTCTCGGCCATTCTGGACAATCCCTATGCCGGCAGCGGCGACGTCAAGACTCACTTTGACCCCAATGACGTCTTTGACTTTGAACTGGAGAAGACGGTGGATCTGAGCGTACTGGAGAAAAAGCTCAAGGGGGCCCTGGAGAAGGGGGAAAAGCGCCGCCTGGAGCTCCCTGTTACCTCCACCGACCGGACGTTGGGCACTATTTTGGGCTCTGATATCACCCGCCTCCACGGCGATACGCTGCCGGAGGACACCTTCACAGTCAAATGCACTGGCGGAGGCGGACAGTCCTTTGGCGCCTTTATTCCGAAGGGGCTGACGCTGGAACTGGAGGGCGACTCCAACGACTACTTCGGCAAGGGACTCTCCGGCGGCAAGCTGGTGGTCTATCCACCCGAGGGGAGCGCTTTCCAGGCGGGGGAAAACATCATCGTGGGCAATGTAGCCCTGTATGGGGCCACCAGTGGAAAGGCCTTTATCTCCGGCGCGGCAGGAGAGCGATTCTGCGTACGCAACTCGGGAGCCGTCGCTGTTGTGGAGGGCGTGGGCGACCACGGCTGCGAGTATATGACCGGCGGCAAGGTAGTGGTGCTGGGCCGAACCGGCAAAAACTTTGCCGCCGGCATGTCGGGCGGTGTGGCCTATGTCCTGGACGAGCGGCGGGATCTGTATATGCGCCTCAACAAGGAGTTGGTGAGCATGGATCTGGTCACCGAGAAGCACGACATCGCTGAGCTGAAGGCGCTGATTCAAGAGCACGTCGCGGCTACAGGCTCCGCCAGAGGCACAGAAATTCTCGCCCGCTTCGAAGAGCTGCTGCCCAACTTTAAGAAGATCACGCCTCACGATTACGACCGCATGCTCCGCACCATCGCCCAGCTTGAGGAGAAGGGGATGAGCCGGGAGCAGGCCGAAGTGGAGGCGTTCTATGTCAACACGAGAGGAGGGGAGCAGTAATGGGCAAGCCCACCGGATTTTTGGAATATCAGCGCCAGGGGAACCCGGCCGAGTTCCCCAAGGAACGCATTCGGCATTTTCGTGAGTTCCATCCGCTTCTCTCCCGGGAGGAGCGCCGACGTCAAGGCGCCCGCTGCATGGAGTGCGGCGTACCCTTCTGCCAGTCCGGCGCCGTGCTGAACGGCATGGTGTCCGGCTGTCCGCTCCACAACCTGGTTCCCGAGTGGAACGACCTGGTCTATACTGGAAATTTTGCCCATGCGCTGGAACGTCTGCGCAAGACCAACAATTTTCCTGAATTTACCGGCCGGGTCTGCCCTGCGCTGTGTGAAGCTGCCTGTACCTGTGGACTCAACGGAGACCCAGTGACCGTCAAAGAGAACGAGCTGGGGATCGTGGAGGACGGATGGGAGCGCGGGCTGGTCAGACCGCGGGTGCCCAAGGTGCGCACAGGCAAGCGAGTTGCGGTGGTGGGATCCGGCCCCTCCGGCCTGGCCGCCGCCGATCAGCTCAACCAGCGAGGGCACAGCATCACCGTCTTCGAGCGGGAGGATCGGATTGGAGGCCTGCTGATGTACGGCATCCCCAATATGAAGCTGGAGAAGCGGATTGTCCAGCGGCGTGTGGACCTGATGGCCGCCGAGGGGGTGGAGTTTGTCACCGGAACCGACGTGGGGAAGGATAAAAAGGCCGGGGAGTTGCTGGAGCGCTATGACGCCGTCATTCTCTGCTGTGGGGCCTCTAATCCCCGAGACTTGAACGTGATAGGAAGAGATGTAAAGGGAGTCTACTTTGCGGTTGATTTTCTGAAGTCCACCACCAAGAGTCTGCTCAACTCCAATCTGGCCGACAAGAGCTATGTGGACGCGAAGGGAAAGAACGTGGTCATCATCGGGGGAGGCGACACCGGCAACGACTGCGTGGGCACCTCTATCCGCCATGGCTGTAAGAGTGTGATTCAGTTGGAGATGATGCCCAAGGCTCCCGACAGGCGCGCAGAGAACAACCCGTGGCCCGAATGGCCCCGGATTTGTAAGACGGACTACGGACAGGAGGAGGCCATCGCTGTCTTTGGAAAGGATCCCCGGATCTATCAGACCACGGTCACCGAGCTCCTTTCTGACGGGAAGGGGAACCTGACCGGCGTAAAGACTGTCAAGCTGGGGACCGACTTAAAGCCTGTGACGGGCAGCGAAGAAGAGCTGCCCTGCGATCTTCTGCTCATTGCCGCCGGCTTCTTGGGCTGCCAGAGCTATGTGGCCGAGGCATTCGGTGTGGAGCTTACCCCCCGCACTGTGGTACGGACCGAGGCAGGGAAGTACGCCACCAGTGTGCCCAAGGTCTTTACAGCGGGCGACATGCATCGGGGCCAGTCCCTGGTGGTGTGGGCCATCCAGGAGGGACGATCTGCCGCCCGTGAGGTGGATGAGTATTTGATGGGGTATACCAATCTGTAACATTTACACAGCGCCGGAGCGGAATCCCCCGTTCCGGCGCTGTGATATTTTTACGAGGTGGCATCTATGAACATAAGATTTGCACAGGTGGCAGACAGCAAAGAGCTGCTTTGTATTTACGCACAGTATATTGACACGCCCATTACCTTCGAGTGCGTTCTTCCCACAGAGGAGGCGTTTGCAGGGCGCATTGCTGAAATTGCCCGTGATTATCCATACTTGGTGTGTGAGGAGAAAGGGCGGATTGTGGGGTACGCCTATGCCCACCGCCAGATGGAGCGGGCTGCCTATCAATGGAATGCAGAGCTGTCAATCTATTTGGATCGGACGTACACTTCAAAAGGACTGGGAAGGAAGCTGTACGGCCTGCTGATAGAACTGCTGAAGCTCCAGGGGGTAAAGACGGTATACGGCGGAGTTACCATCCCGAATCTGAAAAGTGAGATGCTTCACCAGTCGATGGGGTTCCGCTGCCTGGGAGTCTACCACAATACGGGCTATAAGGCGGGTGCCTGGCACGATGTGGCGTGGTTTGAAAAAGAGATTGCGTCCTATGAACTGGATCCAAAGCCGGTTTTAAGCATCCGGGCGCTTGAGGGAGCAGCGGTGGCACGTCTGCTGCGACAGGTGCAGTGACGGATTGACAGCGCCGGAACAGGAACACGGTTCCGATGTTGTCGGACCGGGCTATGCGGAACTTTTTTCAGGCCCCTTCTAATTGTCGAAGAATTCTGATATAATAATAAACTAGGTTCGTATCTCTGTTTTGGAGGGTGCTATGAATTTGTTGGATGCATTGGCGCAGACACTTGCCTCGCGTTGCCCGGACTTGGAGCTGCGGGAGCAGGAGCCCATGGCCCGCCACACCTCCTTCCGGGTGGGCGGACCTGTAAAGTTGATGGCCCTTCCAAGAACTGCTGTTCAAGCGGCTGAGGCCATTCGGACAGCCGCCGACCTGGGGGTAGTCCCGTTCTACATGGGTAACGGATCCAACCTGCTGGTATCTGACGCCGGGTATGACGGATTTATCGTCAAGCCGGCCGGGGAACTGGATCTGGTGCGGGAGGAAAACGGCCGTTTGGCGGCAGGGAGCGCCGTGCTCCTCTCACGGCTGGCAAACACAGCCTTGAACCGGGGGCTGACCGGGCTGGAGTTTGCCCATGGAATTCCCGGCAGCCTGGGAGGTGGAGTTACCATGAATGCCGGGGCCTACGGCGGGGAGCTGTGCCAGGTGATCAGCTCAGTGACCTGTTTAACCCTGTCGGGCGAGGTAGAGACCATACCGGCAGAGCGCTGCGCCTTTTCTTACCGCCACAGCGCCTTTTCCGGCGGAGAGCGGCTGATTTTGGGCGCTGAGTTCCTCCTTCAACAGGGCGAACGGAACGAAATTAAGGCCCGCATGGATGAATTGGCCCGGCGGCGGCGGGAGAAGCAGCCGTTGGAATATCCCAGCGCCGGAAGTACCTTCAAGCGTCCCGCGGGATACTTTGCAGCCGCCCTCATTGAGGAGTGCGGCCTGAAGGGTCATACCATAGGGGGAGCCCAAGTATCGGAAAAACACGCCGGCTTTCTCATCAATAAGGACGGGGCAACCTGTGATGATCTGCGAAAGCTGATCGACTATGTGCGGGAGACGGTGCTCCGGGAGAGAGGCGTACTGTTGGAGCTGGAAGTGAAAACGCTGGGTTTTTGATGCGAAAGAGATGATGAGAGATGGAATTTGTGATTATTTCCGGCCTTTCGGGGGCTGGCAAAAGTAAAACAGCCTCCTTCCTGGAGGATGCCGGCTTCTATGTGGTGGACAATATGCCCGCGGCTCTGATTCCCAAGTTTGCCGAACTCTGTATGGCAGGGCAGGGCCGCTATGATCGGGTGGCCCTTGTGACTGATATCCGCGGAGGACAGACGTTTGAGGGGCTTTTTGAGGCGCTGGATGAGCTCAAACGGATGGGCTGCGCCTATAAAATCCTCTTTGTGGAGGCCGGTGTGGAGACGATTATCAACCGCTACAAGGAGACGCGCCGTCTCCACCCTCTGGCCAAAAACGGACGATCCCTGGACGAGGCGGTTCACCGGGAGCGGGAGGCTCTCTCGCCGGTGCGCCAGCGGGCGGAGTATATCATCGACACCACCGCCCTGTCCACGGCCAAGCTGCGGGGAGAGGTGCTGCGCCTTTTCGGCAGCGGCGGGCCTGCGGCGGATATGACGGTCAATGTCATCTCCTTCGGCTTTAAGCATGGGATTCCCATTGAGGCCGACCTGGTCTTTGACGTACGTTTTTTGCCCAATCCATTTTACATCAAAGAACTGCGGGACCAGACCGGGCTGGATGAGCCGGTTTATAGCTTTGTTTTCGGCTATCAGCAGACCAGGGACTTTATGACCCATCTGGAGCATCTGATGGGGTTTCTTCTGCCACAGTATGTAGCAGAGGGGAAGACGGTTCTGGTGATTGCCGTTGGGTGTACCGGCGGACACCACCGCTCGGTTGCCATCACCAGGGCGCTGGCTGAATTTATCCGCCAGAAGGGATATACGGCCAACGAGAACCACCGGGATATGACGAGGGGGTAGGGCATGGTGGAGAATGGAACCTGCTTCGGAGGACCTCACATTGTCGCTATCGGCGGCGGAACAGGTCTCTCCACGATGCTGCGGGGGCTGAAGCTATATACCAAAAACTTAACCGCCATTGTCACCGTGGCCGACGACGGGGGCGGATCCGGGGTGCTGCGGCAGGATTTAGGTATGCCGCCTCCGGGGGATATCCGCCACTGCATGGAGGCCCTGGCCAATGTGGAGCCTGTGATGGAACAGCTGCTGAGCTACCGCTTTCCAAAGGGATCGGGCAGTTTGGCGGGACAGTCTTTTGGAAATCTGATTTTGGCTGCGCTCAACGGTATTTCTCCCTCCTTTGACCAGGCTGTGGCCCGGATGAGCGAGGTGTTGGCTATTTCAGGCCGGGTGCTCCCGGTTACCAATGCAGACGTAGCCCTGGAGGCCATATTTGAGAACGGCACACATGTGGTGGGGGAGTCTAAAATCTTTCAGTTTAAAAAGATGCAGGACTGCCGCATTTCCCACGTAAGGCTCCTGCCGGAACGGCCTGCAGCACTGCCCGAGACCCTGAAAGCCATCGGGGAGGCCGATCTGATTCTTTTGGGGCCAGGGAGCCTGTATACCAGCGTGATTCCCAATCTGCTGGTCGAGGGGGTGGCCGACGCGATTCGGTCGGCGAAGGGGCTTAAGATGTACATCTGCAATATTATGACCCAGGATGGGGAGACAGAGGGAATGACGGCCTCCGATCATGTGGCCGCCCTGCTGCGCCACTCGGGTCCCGGCCTTGTGGACCTGTGCCTGGCCAATTCGGCTCCCGTGCGGCCGGGGCTGGTCGAGCGCTATAAGGAGGAGGACGCCGTGCCTATCGTGGTGGACCGGCAGGCGGTGGAGGCGCTGGGGGTGGAGCTCATTACCCGTCCTGTGTCCTCCGAGACCTCGGACTACGCCCGCCACTCTGTGGCGCGGCTGGCCGCCGCCATTATGGATATTTATCGGGAGCGGGCCGACACCAGGATATTTTGAGGAGGATGGGGCGATGTCTTTTGCCAGTGAGACCAAAGCAGAGCTCTGCCGAATCCCGCTTAGCCGCCGCTGCTGTGCCCAGGCTGAGGCTTACGGTGTACTGCTCTACTGCAACCACTACAGCCGCCGGGAAATCCGTATCATCACCGAGTCGGAGGATTTTGCACGCCGGCTGCCCCTTCTCTTTCGCAAAGCGTTTAAGCTGGACTTTGACCGGCAGCCGGAGCCGGGTGGGGGAGGAAAGCAGACCTTCGCCATTACGGAGCCGGACAAGCTCGCCGTCCTGTCGGAGACCTTCGGCTATGATCCGGCTGAGAGCGTCGCCCACCATATCAACTTTGCCGTTCTGGAGGAGGATCACTGCCGCACGGCCTTTTTTAGGGGGGCTTTCCTGGCGGGCGGATCGGTGACCGACCCCGGAAAGCGCTATCACCTGGAGCTGGTCACCTCGCACTACAGTGTCAGCCGGGAGATGATCTCGCTGCTGCTGGACGCAGGTTTTGCGCCTAAGGAGACCACGCGCAAAGCCAACTATGTGACCTATTTTAAGCAGAGCGAGGCCATTGAGGAGTTTTTGACCTCCCTGGGAGCTCCGCTGGCCGCCATGGAGATGATGAACGCAAAGGCAGAAAAGGACCTGCGGGGCAGTATCAACCGCCGGGTCAACTGCGACGCGGCTAATCTGGACAAGGCGGTGGAGGCAGCCCAGGAGCAGTTGGAGGCGATACGGATTCTGGAGGAGCGGGGAATGCTTCTTGAACTGCCTGATAAACTCAAGGAGGCGGTGGATCTCCGGGCCGCCCACCCTGAGCTTACCTTGGCCCAGCTCGCCGAGCTCTGCGACCCACCGGTGACCAAGTCGGCGTTTAACCACCGGCTGCGGAAGCTGGTGGAGCTGTCAAAGCGGTAGGGAGGAAATTGGTAGAGCGCGAGTGGAAGCACGCCGCAGGTGTTTCCACAGGACGGAACAAGAAGAGAGAGGACAAGCAGTGAAAGCTTTTATCCGCAGACATGTCAGACTTTTAGATGCCCTTGCCCTGGAGGCGCTGACAATAGGGGGATGCTGTGCCGGTACGGCAGAGACCTGCCGGGAGGCGTTCTGATGGCGGCCGGACTTGTTTGCTTTTTTCCTGTTACAATAATCGGCCTCTGTGCGCTGGTAAAGTGCTGTCCATGCTGCGGCTGCCCCGTTCTCCGACGTTTAGCCGGCCGCCTGCCAGACCGCAGACAGACGGGGAGAGGCGCTGCCCAAACTGCGGCGCTATACTGTCATAGGCGCGTGGGAGCAACAATACCAATGAGGTGATAATATGTCCTTTGTCCACCTGCATGTTCATACGGAATTTTCCCTCCTGGACGGCGCCTGCCGTATTCCAGGACTGGTAAAGCGTGTTAAGGAGCTGGGACAGACCGCGGTTGCCATTACCGATCATGGAGTGATGTACGGCGCGGTGGATTTTTATAAGGCGGCCAAGGCCGAGGGAATCAAGCCTATCATCGGCTGTGAAGTCTATGTAGCGCCGCAGGGACGCAGGCGCACCGACCGGATCCACGAATATGACGCAGAGTCCCGGCATTTAGTGCTGCTCTGTGAGAATGAGACCGGCTACCGCAATTTGTGCCGCCTGGTTTCTTCTGCCTTTCTGGAGGGCTTTTACATTAAGCCGAGAATTGACCAGGAATTGCTCAGGCAGCACTCCGAGGGCCTCATTGCGCTGTCGGCCTGCCTTGCGGGGGAAATCCCACGGCTGATTTTGGGCAGCAACTACGAGAGGGCCAAGCAATACGCGCTGGAGATGGCGGAGCTTTTTGGCCCGGATCGCTTTTATCTGGAGATCCAGGATCACGGTATCCCAGATCAACGGGAGGCGGCGCGGGGGATCCTGAGGCTGCACCAGGAGACCGGTATTCCGCTGGTGGTGACCAACGACGCCCACTATCTGACCCGGGAAGATGCTGTCATGCAGGACACCCTCATGTGCATCCAGATGGGAAAGACGGTGGACGATCCGGGAAGAATGAAATTTGAGACTCAGGAATTCTACATCAAGTCGGAGTCAGAGATGGCCGCGCTCTTTCCGGATTATCCTGAGGCAGTGGAGAATACGGAAAAGATCGCGGACATGTGCCAGGTGGAGTTTCAGTTTGGGGTGCACCACCTGCCGGAATTCAAGCTTCCTGAAGGCTACAGCGATGGGGACGCCTACTTTCAGAAGCTCTGCGAGGAGGGATTCCGGCGCCGGTATCCGCACCGCCCTGAGGGCTATTTGGATCGCCTGAGCTATGAGATGGAAATCATCCGGCAGATGGGCTTTGTGGACTACTTCTTAATCGTCTCTGATTTCATCGGCTTTGCCAAGAGAAGAGGGATCCCCGTAGGGCCGGGCCGGGGATCGGCGGCAGGCTCCATGGTGGCTTACTGCCTGGACATCACCGATGTGGATCCCATGAAATACAGCCTCTATTTTGAGCGCTTTCTCAACCCGGAGCGGGTCACGATGCCCGACATTGATATTGACTTCTGTATCCGGAGGAGGCAGGAGGTCATTGAGTACGTCCAGGATAAGTACGGATATGACCATGTGGCCCAGATTGTCACCTTCGGTACGATGGCGGCCAGGGGAGCCATTCGGGATGTAGGACGGGCGCTTAATGTCCCTTATGCCGATGTGGATGCCATTGCCAAGCAGGTTCCAAGCGGCCCAAACAACATCCATATCACCTTGGACGAGTCCCTGAAGCTGTCCAAGCCCCTCCGGGAGCTGTACGAAGGGGACGAACAGGTGAAGGCGTTGATTGATACCGCACGCTCCATTGAGGGGATGCCCCGGCACGCATCCACCCACGCGGCGGGCGTGCTGATCACCGCCGACCCGGTGGTGGAATACTGCTCGCTGCAGACCAACGACGACGTGATCACCACGCAGTTCCCCATGACCACTGTG
>ERZ773258.1963-NODE-1963-length-14269-cov-3.681933_pt1 | contig 14269 bp, 8 predicted proteins | sample MGYA00511962_ERZ773258 | MGnify/ENA primary metagenome ERZ773258 (study PRJEB29015, sample SAMEA2737755) | human gut metagenome | biome: human gut; feature: human-associated habitat; material: faeces | place: China | collected 2012 ... | reverse complement strand
ATGCCAAGGCCCCCATCCGATTCTCCCACGAGAATCCGGATGTCCAGGCGCTCTACCGTGAGTATTTGAAGGAGCCGCTGGGAGAGAGAGCCCATCATCTGCTTCATACCGACCACGCTGCCTGGAAAACGCCCAATCAGAAATAAGTGCACTATTTGCTGTTGAAAAGCGTGTGCGGCAGAAATATCTGCCGCACACGCTTTGTTTGTAAAAGGAAACCACCGGCAATGCCGGTGGTTCCAAAAAGCTTTAGCTATGCAAAAAAAGTATGTGTTCTCCATCGGACTTGTTTTGTGAATCATTAAAATTCACACGCAGCATCGGAATATTTGGCGTTGATATTACGCGTAATAACAGAAAATCTTACAGTGCAGCGCAAAAATCAAAACGCGCGCACTGTAAGACTTTTTAGTCCTCAAAGAGCCTTGAAACCGGCTGTTCAAAACCTCTGCTATCTTGAACAGCGTTTCTATAGAAACACCAAAGGGGCAGGTATACGATATTTATTTTAGAAACGATGAGAGAAAACAACTGACCCATTGAACTGTTTCTCCGCAACTTTTTTGCAAACTTTATTTTGTGACTGGCCCGGGTTTTATTTGAAAATAAGGATGAAACATTGGAGATACGGAAATGAATTCCGGCGGCTCCTGCCGTGGAGAACCGTCGATTCACGTAAAGTCGATCCCGCATTCCCAGCAGAAGAATTGCAGAAACAGACGCTCTTCCTCGGTAAATTTGACTCCCTTTTGACAAATATAGGAAATCTCAAATTGTATGTTCGGAATCGGCACGATTGCCAGTTCATTGGTAAGATGTCCCTCTGTGTAGAGCGGGCATCCAATGAAGTAGGCTTTGGTACGTTTCACGATTTCAGTACGATTGGCAGGGTTGTCGATTCGGATGGACTTATCCGAGTTGATGAATCCCAGCCGTTCCAGGCCGGAGGAGCCATGCAGGCCGTCCCCCACAGAGCTGGAGTAGTCCAAAAATGGGTAATTCCGCAGTTCATCCCAGCGAAAGGCACCTTCCTGCATCAGCGGGTGGTCGTAACTCATCTGAACAGCCAGAGGGAGCCGGCACAACGGCCGGTACTCCAGTCCGCGGTTTCCGGCAATGTGCTGGACATCGTCGGCGGAAGCCTGATTCAGCACAAGGATACCCAGGTTGCTCTCGCCCCGGTAAAGCTCGTCGATCGTCCCCAGAAAAGAGTTCACATTCCGCTGGAAATCCACGCTTTCCTCCTCTTGGTAGTGCAGGAGGAACCGAAAAAACGCGTAGTCGATGGTCTGATAGGTGGTTCCGCTCACATGGAGCCGGCGCATCTGCGACCGGGAACCGAGCATTTGAATCGATTCCAACTCCCAGAGCAGGTTTTTGCTGTGCTGAAAAAAGCGCTGGCCTTCTTCCGTCAGAGTCATTCCGCTTGTTGTGCGGAAAAAAATCGGAAATCCCAGCTCTTCCTCCAGGGCTTTGATACTGTTGCTGAGATTTGGCTGTGAGGTGTAAAGCGCTTTGGCAGCTTTAGTGATGGACCCCCTGTTCTTGACCTCCAAGGCATACCGGATCTGCTGTATCGTCATCGTGCTTCCTCCTGTTCGTCGGCCGATTATAAATAATCTCTTATACCCCCATAACAACATTGGTATTTCCCGTTTCCCGTCGGAATGTGGTACTTTTTTGCCATGAGATAAAATATTTTGTCTATTATAACACGCTTTATTCTGCCAAACAACCTGCTTCGTGCCGGCCCATGGGAGCAAATACTTTGACAAGGAGTGGATGCAATGAATTTTACCCATTTAGACCGGTTTCTTCAGGAACACGCGGATCGGCTGGGGATCCCCGGCCTGTCCTGCGCGGTGATGAAGGATGGCAAACTGGTCTATCAGACCTTTCAGGGCGCGGCCGATTTGGAGAGCGGCCGTCCCATCCGGGAAGATACGGTGTTCCGGATTTACTCCATGACCAAGCCCTTTACCGTGGTGGCGGCGCTCCAGCTCTATGAGCAGGGCAAATTTGACCTTCAGGATCCCATTTCCAATTTCCTGCCAGAATTTAAGGAGACCAAGGTCTTTCGGATGGGGCCTTCCGGCGTGATTACCACCCCGCCCTCCAGGCCCGTCCGATTCCTCGACCTGCTGACCTGCACCTCCGGATGGTCCTACTACGCGTACAAGGGCAGTTCCGTTACCTCCTCCAACAACGCCTCAACGCTGGCCCAGGGCAGCACGCTGACTGCCGCCGCGCTGTCCGACGCCATGTATGAGCTGGAACTGCGCCGTCCCAACAAGACCTTTACCAACCGGGAATTTGCCCGAACCATCGCCGGGGTGCCGCTGGCCTTTGAGCCCGGCTCCCACTGGATGTACGGCATGAGCTTCGATGTGCTGGGGGCAGTCATTGAGGAAATCGCCGGCATGACACTGGACGAGTACTGCCGGAAGTATATCTGCACTCCTCTCGGCCTGAAGGACACCGGCTATCACCTGACGCCCGACCGGGAAGCCAGATTGTGCTCTTATTACAATATCAGCGACCCCGCCAAGCCCGTCAAGTTTACCACGAAAGACGACTACTATCAGCCGGAAGCAAAGTTCGAGCGGGGCGGCGGCGGGATGCTGTCCACCCTGCCCGACTATATGACCTTTGCCGACACCCTGCGCCGCGGCGGCACCAGTGCCGACGGAGCGAGGATCCTGGGCCGCAAGACCGTTGATCTGATGCGGGCCAATCACCTGGGGCCCGCGCAGATGGCCGACATCAACTGGCCCTCCCTGGCCGGCTACGGGTATGGTTTCGGCGTCCGTACCCTGGTCGATCCCACTCGCGGCGGGATCAACAGCTCCATGGGGGAGTACGGCTGGAGCGGCTCCGCCGGGACATGGATGGCCATCGACCCCAAAGAAGAGCTTACCGTATGTCTGATGAAGCAGACCTATCCTGCCTGGGAAGGCTGGATCATTCCCCGGTTTCGCGCCGCCCTCTGGGGCAGTCTTTAAGCAAAAAAGAAAAAGCGAGGGGCAATCAAAATGAAGCAAAGCAAAAATACGAGTTATTACGTCAAATCGGCCATCGTCGTGGCGATTATGTTCATTTTTCAGTTCCTTCCCCCGGTGGGGCAAATCACGGAGCTGGGCATGAAGGTACTGGGCATCTACATCGCGCTGCTCTACGGCTGGTCCGCCGTCAATATCGTCTGGCCCAGCTTTTTGGCGCTGTTCTTCCTGGCGTTCAGCGGCTATGACACGGTCGGCCACCTGATCACCGACGGCTTCGGCAACGCCACCAATGTCTACATCTTCCTGATCTGTGTCTTTTCCTACTTCGTCACTCAGTCCGGCGTTTCCAACATTATCGTCAAGAGCATCATTACCCGGAAATTTGCCAAGGGTAAGCCCTGGGTCATTTCCCTGCTGTTCCTGACCGCCGCCTATGCCTGCGGCGCCCTCATCAGCATGACCCCCGCCTGTATCCTGCTGTGGAGTGTGCTGTGCAAGTACTGCGAGGATCTGGGCTATAAAAAGGGTGACAAGTACCCCGTGATTATGATCGTGGGTATCGCCCTGGCCGGACTGATGGGCTTCTCCCTGTTCCCCTTCCGTGTCCCCGGCTCCACGCTGGTGGGCATGGCCACCGAGGCCGGCTTCACCGTTCCCTTTGTTCCGTATGTCATCATTGCCTTTGTGCTGGGCTACGGCGGCGTGCTTCTGTACTGGCTGCTGGCCCGTTTCGTGTTCCGCCCCAATGTGGACGCCCTGACCACGGAGTATGACTTCGGCAAGACGGAAAAGATGACTTGCTATCAGAAGCAGGTCATGGCCCTGACTGTTATCCTCATTCTGGCATTCCTGATCCAGAGCGCCTTTTCCACCACCTTTATCGGGCAGTTCCTCACCAAGCTGGGCACCTCCGGCATTGTGCTGGGTCTGCTGATGCTTATGGTGTTCTTCAAGAAAAAGGACGGTTCCTCCTTTGTGGACATCATCGAGGGCACCCGCATGGGCGTGGCCTGGCCTGTGTTCTATATGCTGACCATCGGCATGACCATGGCCGTGGCCATCACCTCCGACGCCGTCGGCATCAAGGCTCAGCTCCAGACCATGCTGGCTCCGCTGATGAAGAACAACGGCGGTCCCATCATCCTGCTGCTCCTGACCACCTTCCTGATTCTATTCCTCACCAGCTTTATGGGCAACACCACCTGCGCGCTCATCGTCTACACTGTGGCCACGCTGTACAGCGAGTCCCTGGGGATCAGCACCGCGCTGCTGGCCTGTGTCGTCGGCGTGCTGGCCAACGTGTCCATTGTGTTCCCCTCCGCCAACCCCATTGCCTCCATCATGCACGGCAAAATCGACTGGGTCACCGCGAAGGACATCTACAAATACTCCATCCCCATCGTGGCCGTCATGTGGATCTTTGCCACCGCCGTGTCCCTGACTCTTGGCTCCCTCCTGTTTTAACAACGGGAGGTGCTCGCTGTGGGAAAAAGCAAAAACACCTCCTTCTATATCCACTCGGCCATCTGTGTGGCCATTATGGTGGCGTTCCAGTTTCTCCCTCCCGTAGGGCAGATCACGGCTTTGGGGATGAAGGTGCTGGGCATCTACATTGGCCTGCTCTACGGCTGGTCCACGGTCAGCCTGATCTGGCCCAGCTTCCTGGGGCTTTTCTTCCTGGCGTTCAGCGGCTATGACACAGTCGGCCACCTGATCACCAGCGGCTTCGGCAACGCCACCAATGTCTATATCATGCTGATCTGCGTGTTTTCCTTCTTTGTGACGCAGTCCGGCGTATCGGGCATCATCGTGCGGGCCATTATTGGTCGCAAGTTTGCCAGCGGCCGCCCCTGGATCATTTCCGGCCTATTTCTCACTGCCGCCTATGCCTGCGGCGCGCTCATCAGCATGACCCCCGCCTGCATCATCGTCTGGAGCATTGTGTGTCAGTACTGCAAGGATCTGGGTTATAAAAAAGGCGATAAATACCCCGTGCTGATGATCGTGGGAATCGCTCTGGCCGGGCTGATGGGCTACTCTCTGTTCCCCTTCCGGGTTCCGGGCACCACTCTGGTGGGCATGGTAACGGAGGCTGGCGGCGCCGTCCCCTTCCTCCCCTATGTGGTCTGCGCATTTATCATCGGCTATGGCTCCCTGATGGCCTATCTGCTTCTGTGCAAGTACCTGTTCCGCCCCGATGTGAGCCGGCTGGCCCAGAGCTACGATTTCGGTAAGACGGAAAAGATGACCCGCTATCAGAAACAGATTCTGGCCCTGACCGTTATCCTCATTCTGGCGTTTCTTATTCAAAGCGCATTTCCTGCCACATTTGTGGGCGCGTTTCTCACCAAGCTGGGTACCTCCGGCATTGTGCTGGCCCTGCTGATGGTCATGGTGTTCTTCAAAAAGAAGGATGGTTCCTCCTTCGCGGACATCATTGAGGCCACACGGAAGGGCGTGTCCTGGCCGGTATTTTATATGCTGACCATCGGCATGACCATGGCCACGGCCCTAACCGCCGATACTGTGGGGGTCAAGGCTCAGCTCCAGTCTGTGCTCAGTCCCATGCTGGGCAGCAGCGGCGGCAGAATTCTTCTGCTCTGCCTGACTACCCTTCTAATCCTGGTCACGACCAACTTCATGGGCAACCTTTCCTGCGCCATGATCGTATTCAATGTGGCTGCGCTGTACAGCGACACACTGGGCATCAGCCCGGCCCTGCTGGCCTGCGTCATCGGCGTACTGGCAAACGCCTCCATCGTGTTCCCCTCCGCCAACCCCATCGCCGCCATCATGCATGGCATGACCGACTGGGTATCTGCCCGGGACATCTATAAGTACGCCGTTCCTCTTGTGGCCTCCGTCTGGATCGTTTCCACCTTTCTGTGTCTGACTTTGGGGATCGTCATTTTTTGACGTTGAGCCCGATTGATTTGATTAAATAAAAAGAGGTAATTTCTATGAAAACCATTCGCATTGGCAGCGGCGCTGGCTACGGCGGGGACCGCCTGGAGCCGGCCCTGGAGCTGATTGAAAAGGGCAGCTTGGACTATATCGGCTTTGAGTGCCTGGCCGAGCGCACCATCGCCCTGGCGCAAAAGGAGAAAATGGCCGATTCTGCAAAAGGCTATAATCCGCTGCTGGAATACCGCATGGAGCAGGTCCTTCCCCTGGCCTGGAAACATAAGGTAAAGGTCATTACCAACATGGGCGCGGCCAACCCCGCGGCGGCGGCCGCGAAGTGCATTGAGCTGGCCCGGAAACACGGCTGCGCGGGCATGAAGATTGCCGCTGTCATGGGTGATGACGTGCTGGACTGCCTGGACAGGTATCAGCATACCGAGCTGTGGGAGACCCACCGTCCCCTGAAGGAGCTGGACGGCGAGATCATGTCCGCCAACGTCTATATGGGTGTGGACGGCATCCTACAGGCCCTTCAGGCCGGGGCCGATGTGGTCATCACCGGCCGCGTGTCCGACCCCTCCCTGTTCATGGCACCCGTGCTCTATGAGTTCGGCTGGGCTCTGGACGACTGGGACAAGCTGGGCAAAGCCACTCAGGTAGGCCATCTGCTGGAATGCGGCGGTCAGGTCTGCGGCGGCTATTTTGCCGAACCGGGCAAAAAGGACGTGCCCGATCTGGCCCATCTGGGCTTTCCCATCGCGGAAGTGGGCGAGGACGGTTCCATTGTGATTACCAAAGTGCCAGGCTCTGGCGGTATGGTCACCCGGGAGACCTGCATTGAGCAGATGATGTACGAAATCCAGGACCCCACCAAATATTTTACGCCTGATGTAGTGGTCGACTTTTCAAATGTGACCTTCACCGAGCTTGGCCCGGACCGGGTCAGGGCCGAGGGCGCCACCGGCCATCCCAAAACCGCCACCCTGAAGACCTCCATCGGCTACAAGGACTGCTTTATCGGGGAGGGAGAAATTAGCTACGGCGGCCCCAACTGCTATGCCCGGGCGGAGTTGGCGGCTAAGGTGCTGGAGCAGCGCCTGGCACTCCGCAAGCTTCCGTTGGATGAGGTGAAAATCGACCTGATCGGTGTCAACTCATTGAATTGGAATCCGGACAGGTACCGCAGCACGGATCCGGACGAGATCAGAGTCAGGGTAGCTGCCCGCACCAGAGACAAGACCGTTGCCGCCCGCATTGGGGAAGAGGTGGAAGCGATGTATACCAATGGCCCCGCCGGCGGATGCGGCGCGGTCAAGCGGGTCACCGAGATCGTGTCGGTGGCATCCATGCTGGTCAGTCGCAACGATGTAACTGCAACCGTCTGTATTAAGGAGGTATAACGGCATGAAACTTTGGGAAATTGCGCATAGCCGCACCGGTGACAAGGGGAATATCTCTGACATTTCTCTCATCGCATACGATCAGAAAGATTACGAGTTGATCAGGGAGAAGGTGACCGCCGACCGGGTAAAGAAATGGTTTTCCGGCATGGTCAAGGGCGAAGTCGTCCGCTATGAACTGCCCACGATGGGCGCGCTGAACTTTGTGATGTACGATGCCCTGGGCGGCGGCGTCACCCGTTCCCTCTCTATGGACAAGCATGGGAAGGGGTTCAGCTCCTATCTGCTTGATATGGAAATCTAAACGTTATTTCAGCGGGATTGGGAAGAAAGCCGGGCGGACAGTCCGGCTTTCTTCCGTTTTTGTAGGATAAAAACCACGTGCTATGCGCGTGGTTCCCAAAAGGATTTACCTTTGAGTGAAAATAGTTTTAGGAAGAACCTTCGATAGAAGGGAGTGATAGAAAAAATGGATTGCAAGGGGAGCGGTGAGCAGCACAAGGCTCGACGAGCCGTAAAAGGATGCACCCCACCGCCAAAAAAATTGGCAGTGGGGCACAGATGCAATAGAAATAAAATTCGGGAGCCTTAAGGCTCTGCCAGTACAAGCCCCTTATAGGGGCAGAGCATGCACCCGTTTTACGGGTGGTCATGACTGGAGGCACACTGGCTTTCAGGCTCTTTAGCCCTGAGAAAAAGGGGCTGAATAGTGACAGGCTGTGGACGAATAGGATCCTCTTATGGAGGTGACGCCAAATGCTGTCGGCCTGGATAGCGCTGCTGATCAACAGCCTGTTTTTTTCACTTCGCCTTTCCGGTTCCACAGGATCCTTTCCCCGGCCCCTGAAGGCGGAGGAGGAGCGCGAATATTTGACGCGCATGGCCCAGGGAGACATGGAGGCCCGCAACAAGCTCATTGAACACAACCTGCGTCTGGTAGCACATATCATGAAGAAGTATTACACGCAGTCCGGGGATCAGGACGACCTGATTTCGATCGGAACCATCGGGCTTATCAAGGGAATTACCACCTTCAAGGCGGACAAAAACGTCCGGCTTGCCACCTATGCATCCCGATGCATCGAAAATGAAATACTGATGCATTTTCGCTCTCAGCGAAAGCTGCAGGGAGAGGTCTCGCTCTCCGACTCGATTGAAGGAGATGGAGACAGCAATTCCCTATCTCTGATGGATGTCATTAGCGTGGACGACAATATGCTGGAGGAATTGGATGCCAAAGATGCCTGTGTCAGAGTACGGCGCTGTGTCTCTGAATGTCTGGATGACCGAGAGGCTATGATTATCAGCCTCCGGTATGGGTTGGGCGGGCAGAATCCTTTGACCCAGCGGGAAATTGCCGCCCGCTGCGGAATTTCACGATCTTATGTATCGCGTATTGAAAAGCGGGCGCTGGAGAAACTGCGGGTAAGCTTCGATGGGGAGGGGGCGGGCCGTATCTGAGGGAGAAAAGTGTAGTAGACAGGAGGTCCCCGCTTTCCAAATGGAAGGCGGGGACCCTGTTTGCTATCGGCGCGCGCTTATCCCGCAAGATAATCGATATAACGCATGAGGACGGCGGCGGCCTCTGCGCGGCTGGCAGTGCCGCCGGGATCGAGGATTGAAGTGGTTTTGCCGGTTAATAGCCCCTGCTGGTTGGCCCAGCCTACGGCTTCTGCGGCCCAAGCGCTGATAAGATCGAAATCGCTGTAGCCGGAGAGATCCCAGGTCCCGCTGATATTGTATCCCTGATAGGAGGCGTAGCGGCAGAGCATGGCGGCCAGCTGTTCCCGAGTTATGTTGGACGAGGGGGCAAACCTGTCTTCACCGACTCCATGGACAATGCCGGCTTCGCTGGCCCAGACAACTGCATCAGCGTACCAGGCGTTGGCGGTCACATCCGTAAAGGGGACAGGGGAGGTGACAGCAGGCTCTCCTTCCAGCCGGTACAAAATGGTTACCAGGGTGGCGCGATCCACCGTGCCGGCGGGAGCAAATTTATCGGCGCTGATGCCCTTCATCAGGCCGGATTGGTAGACATATGTAATAGCGTCATAGGCCCAGTGCCCCTCAATGTCGGTGAAAGGCGGCGTTTCTATCGTCTGCGGAGTTACGATGAAGGTACTCAGATGGGTGGCCGTTACCTGGACATACAGTTTCCCGCCGGACTTTACGCACTTGCCGGAAGTGGACTCTACTGCTCCATCATCGCCGACAACAAGAACTTTGTAAGTTTTTCCGTTTTCGTAGGGCTCTCTGCCTACGGGAATCGAGACAGTCAGTTTCTCGCCGCCAAAAGAAGTCAGTTTTACGCCGCCAGAGGATACAGAAACCGCTGCGATTACAGACTGTTCCGGAATGACGGCGTCTGCCAAATGTGCCGCGTCTTTGACGGTCAGCCGTTCTACGGTGATGACCAGACTGTTCCCCTTGGCCTGGCCGGCAGCGGAGGACAGTGCAGCATGGGAGAGGGATACGCTGCCTGATTCAGTTTCCAGGACTAGAGCGGCGCTGGTCTCATCGGCCATCTGCTTTACAGAGGAGACAGGGAGGGTGATAGATACTTGAACGGCGTCTTCCGCGCCACTGGGGGCGATGGTGATACTGTCGCTCTCCTCCTCTAACACGGCCTCAATGGCAGCGGTCATTTCCTTTTCGGTGACCGATGCCTTGGCACTGGTCCCGTTTACAGCGGACTTGGGTTCAATCACCGTGGTGGATTCAGCAGAGGAACTGCCGGAGGAACCACTGAAGCTGCCTGCGCTGGGATCCTGTGTCCAGTCGTTGGTATAGTACCAGACGATGACGTCTCCGTCGGAGATGCCGTATTCAGTCAGGCTGATATCTGGTAATTCGCCGTTGACTTTATACAGCCAGCCGGAGTCCTTGCCATTTGAAAATTCACCAAGTGTTTTGCCGTTGTTGGTAATAGATGTGACATAGCCGTCGGCGGCGCCCACAGCTGTGATGCCTGTACCCTTCAGGGCTTCCACAAAGGCGTGGTAGACTGTGGAGCCCTCTTTGACCGTGACAGACTTGGGGGAAATCCAGTAGCCGGTATCTGCCTTCATTGAGAAGGTTACGGTAATGGTGCTGGTAGTATCTGGGTCGGATGGCGTGACAGGGGAGCCGGAGCCAGTGGCTCTGCCTGGGGCGAGCTCATGCGCGCTGAAATCATAAATTTGATAGGCGCTGCCGCTGGAGATCACTTGTGCAGCGGCAACCAGGGCGCGGAACCCCTGTTCTGTGGCACTGGCATTGAGCGTGCTGCCGTCGGAACGGCCAAAGCCGCTGAGATCATCCAGTGCGAAGCTGAGCAGGCCATCCAGCACACTGTACCCGTTTTTTACAAATCTGGCATCGTCGGCCGGATTGATACCCACAGCGGCGAGAGCGACGATGACCATGGCTGTGGAATTGGCGTTGGAGACGGTGGGCCAGCCGCTGTCCCCCTCGTCAAACGTACCGTCCTCCAGCTGCTCGCCGGAGAGATAGGTGACGGCTTTTTGGATCGCTGCATCCACTGCCGGGTCTCCCGCATAGAACGACAACCCGGCGATGGCATTAGCGGTGGTATCGATGGTGCCAAATTCCTTCCAGCTCCCATCCGCCTGCTGGTTGTCCAGCAGAGCGTCGACAAGCGCAGTTTCATAGCGTTCACTCTGAAAATCGCCCTGATTATAGGCGGCAAGGGTGTACGGTGCGCTCCAGACGCTGGTGGAATGGCTGACGCTGTTGAGACCGGCAACTGCGCTGAAGGAGGTATTGCTGTTGACCGGATACAGCCGCGCCGGGTCGGCGCCGATGCTTGTAAGCGCCAGGATCTCCTTGGCATAGGTCTGATCGGAACAGCCGGAGGAACTCAAGGCTTCAATTGCGGAGTTGAGATAACTCTGCCTGGCGGCAGGGGAGGTTTTATGCGCCGTGTCCGGTGCATAGTCCGCATAGGCGGACATGTCCATCATAATCCATGGATCGAAACCGGAATTGACATAAGAAGAGGATATATTTTCTAGGAGTGTAGAAAGCAGGTTCTGTACGCCGTCTGCTAAAACAGTAATTGGAATGTGAACCGTAACAGGGGAGGCATATGCATCATCGGCACTACTGACTTGGGCAGTTAGTGTGACAGCAGTATTTGAATGGGGGCGCGTAAGGTTACCGTATCCGTCAACAATATCTTGGGGGCTCGATGTCCATTCAATACGGTAACCGGTTAATGCGTTGGAAGATTTAGACCAAATTATTTCGGTTCCATTCAGAGTAGCGCTTTTCCAAAGGTCGAGCTGCTCCGTAACACCGGAGGCCAGTGTATTTTTCCCTTTGATAACCTGAAAAGTGAGGGCATCTGCTACCTGTTTTACATTTTTATTTGCAGCATCGATCTCGGTCTGAGTCAAAGCTTTTACGGTAACAGGAATGTCTCTGCTGTTTGTATAGCCGTTTTGTGTGAGTGTCAATGTGAGAGTACAGGTAGCATCCGCAGTTCCGATTTCAGGACGGTGAACAACTGCCCTGCCTGTTTTATAGGAGGGAGCTTCTATCACGGAGGGGCACCCGCTTGACCATACGGTAGAGGTAGAAAAGCCGTCCACGCTAGGCAGCATAAGAGAACCGGTAACAGCCCCCAGATCAGCAACTGTTTTGTCAGAAAAATATGTAATGCTGTTGACGTCAAATTCCGCCAGAGCAGTATCTACTGCCGTCTTGCCCGATTGGTATTCGGCTTCGGTATAGGCCTTAATGGTCAACGGGTAGCTGAGGATTTTATCCTCGGGAATTGGCCCGACATAGCCGCTGGGCATATACTCTTCCATCGTTGTGTACCAGCTGAGCGTAGGGGAGAGAGTAAATGTCGCATCCGGTTTGCCATAAGCAGGGCGGGTTACACTTCCGTAGCGATCCAGGTAATCCTTTCCAGCTTCCGGTATGGAGGACGTCCAATCTACTTTAACATAAAAGTCCAAGACACTGCTGAACTGAGTGAAATTCAAATCAGAGGTAATGTTGTCAGCACTGGAGTTATCGCCCAGGATTCCTTCTGCCAGAGCTTCTGCAGACTGATCCATAATGGACTGGCGGGTTTCGGTTTCCCGCGGAACTAAGACGCTGACAGTGGCATTCTCAGAGATCTCGTTCCTGCTCAGGGTAAAGGTAACATCAAAGGTCTTCGCGGAGCGAGGATAAGTAATCGTGCCATCGGAGGAGATACAAGTTTCGTTGGTAGAAATGACGGTGTTGCCGACTGTTATACCGGCTACAGCTTTATCCACCAGACGCTGAACAACGGGGACAATATTTGTATCGCCAGCAGCAGTATAGTCTTCGTTCCACTGCGAGGGAGAAATGGGAGCTGCTTCTTCCAGAGCCGCTTTGGCGGAGTGAACCAGCTCTGAATCCGTTGCCGCCGGAACATTGACAACAAAGGAACGTGTGTCGCTGTAAGCTCCGCAGGTAATGGTAGCCGTCAATGTAACAGTGGCGGCATCCACTCCCTTGACCACACGGCCATTATCGCTAATAACTTCTGTGTTGCTAGAACTCCAAACAATAGATGTCTTTCCGCTTTCACCTACAGAAGGTAAAAGAAGCTGATTAGTAACGGTATTATTTTCACTGTCGAGCCCGCCAATGGTAAGAGCCGCCTTATCATCACGAATATATTCAGAAATATCATCTGGACTGATTGCGCCTGTTACAGTAACTTTGCACCAAGCGGGATAGAGTTCCATGTCGCCACAGAAATCGTGACACATAATATAAAAAGTCCCATTTTGAGTAAAATGCAGCGTGAATGTACCATCTGCCTGTGTCGTTGCAGTTGCAGTCAGGTTATTTGGCGATAGGGTACCGTCCTCGTTCATTACTCCGATTTCGACACCTGAGAGAGGCTTATCGTCAGAAACCAGCTGAAGGGATACGCTGCCGTTTGAGGTGGAAATTTCGCTGACAAACTGGCTGTCCGCCAAGAATTTTGCAAATCCGGCATTGCTGTAATTATCACTATAGTCAAATACGGCAACAATATCTTCGTCCGTGATGGATTGCTCGCTTGCAAATTGATCACCATATTCGCCGTTAATATAGTGACCGAAGTATGTATTCGCATTGCCGCATCCGAAAAGTGTGGCTTGCATCTGACTATTCATATAGTTGGATGCAGTGTCTGCTGTAAAGGCAGCTCCATATATTTGCTTATGAGCAGCCGCTACAGCGTCCAGGACGGTCGGGAAAGAGTTTGCTTCCCCAATTCCGTACTGTGCAGCTTCTCCTGCTGATACGGTAAGTGTAGTGGGGCGTACGACAAAATCTCCGTCGTAGGAAAAACTAAAGACGATGGTTGCAGATTCCTCTGCCGCCAGCGCCGCTCCGGGCAGGAGGCCCAGCAGCAGGGCCATTGCAAGCAGCAGGGCCAGAAGTTTGTGTCCTTGTTTCTTCATGTACAGATTCCTCCTCTTGACAATGCATTTATGGACAGAGGCGTGGCAAAAAAATAGCCGCGCCGCCGAGCATAACTCAGCGGCACAGCCGTATTCTGTGCCCACAACAAACATGCATCTCCCACATAGTCGCGTGATGAGAGATGTACCCCGAGCAGGTCTTCTGGCTTAGGCCCTTTGTACGCCCAACCTGCCTTGTCGCACCTGGTATACAGATGCAATGGCCGGCTTTCGCCGGCGGTTGTGGCGGACCCTTACAGCGGCGGCGTCCACGCCGGATTTTTACCGGCTTCCCTTTTCATCCCGGCCGGTACACGCCGCCAGTAACGGCAGAACCCCGGACGGGCCACTCGGAATCATTTAATTGGTATCCGTATCGCTTTTCCTCAAAGCACGTTCACGTTTATTAGCTTATCCACTTTATGCAGGATTGTCAAGAAAAATCATGCGCGTAATTAGGGCTTGTTTGAAAAATGGCGATGTGCCCAGCGGCGAGGGATTTTGGTCCGCTGGCAAGCAATTTTTT
>ERZ773258.1958-NODE-1958-length-14282-cov-16.875308_pt1 | contig 14282 bp, 16 predicted proteins | sample MGYA00511962_ERZ773258 | MGnify/ENA primary metagenome ERZ773258 (study PRJEB29015, sample SAMEA2737755) | human gut metagenome | biome: human gut; feature: human-associated habitat; material: faeces | place: China | collected 2012 ... | reverse complement strand
CCCACCGCCAGTATCGGCGTTACGATCCCGCCCACCGCGTCGGGGATGGTGTGGGCAAGGAGCGTTTCTGTCAGCGCCGCGTTGTCGTCGATCTGCTTGCGCATCCGTCCCGTGAGGTTGGCGTTAAAGTACCCCAGCGGCAGGTCAACGAGATGGGCGGCCGCCGCCTTTCGCATATTTGTCGCCACCCGGAAGGCCGCAAGGTGTGTACACATGAGCCCGGCGAAATACACAGCCGCGCTCAGAAGCGCCGCCGCCAGCGCGTACCAGCCGTAGCGGGCAAGCCCTGCCGGAACGCCGCCTCCCGGCGTTAAAATGCCTCTGGCTGCGTACCAGACAAAAACGAACGGGAAAATGCCGACCGCCGCCGAAACGCCGGACAGCCCGCAGCCCAAGACGGACAGCCACCTATGCCCGCCGGCATACGCCAGCAGCCTGCCCAGCACCGGCGGCTGCTTTTCTTTTTTCTGTTTGCTCATATTCCGTGTTCCTTTCTTAAAATATATAGGTTTGTTGGAGGATGCGCCGCACAGGTTAGAGGAGGCTAACCGATGGTTATTTTTTTTAAGGCTCATTCGAGCCTTAAAAGTCCGCTCCAGCCGGAGTGGAAAAAGATAGCCAGTTCATCGACGTATTTCATGGCTTCCTCTCTCGGCATGTCGTGGACGATGGTTTCACACACCGCCGTAAAGTAAGCCCTTGTGATCATGTGATGAAGCTGACGGGTCATGCTCCCGGAGAGCATACCGTTTTTTCTGAGGAGGGCGTAGTATTCTTCGGATCGATCGACCTCCAGCTCTACCAGCACCTCGATGAAATCCGCATAGCCCGTTCCCTCCGCTCGGCAGAAGATCAGCTTGAATTCGTCGAAATGGTCGTACATGAACGTGACAAGCTCGTGCAGGTGCTGGGTGGAAAGCTCCAGACTGTCTTTTGCTTTTCCCTCCGGGACGAGGTCAAAATAATCATCCTGTGCCGCCTTGAAGCGGGTGAGCAGCTCGCTTGCTGCCTCGCCCACAAGGTCTTCAAACAGAGCGGTCTTATCCGGGTAGTAGCCGTAGAATGCACCCTTCGTGAAGCCTGCCTCCGCGACGATTTTATTCAGAGATGCGTCCTTAAAACCTTTTTCCAGAAATTCTTTTTTCCCAACTTCGAGGATCTTCATTTGGGTTTCCGTCCGTTCCATGTCCTACGCCTCCTGATATACCGGCAGTACATACCGCTGGTATATTATAACCGCGTAGATTTGGTTTGTCAATGGGAGTGACACATTTTATACTAAACACATATACCTTTGCCTGGAGGATTCGCGATATTCTTTTGCGCATAGGAGGGAGTTCATACAGCCATATATGGAATCTCCAGCGAAATGCCTGCGGCACTTCGCTGGAAAAACACTTAAAACAGCAGCTATGGCTGATTTTTTGACTTGCCCTTCATCTCACCCATTCTATCACCGCAAAATACCCTTTGCAACGCAAATGGTTCATCGGAGCGCCGCCTGCGCGAGGCAATCTCTGACCGCTTCACGAATAGCATCGCTGGTAAATGTTGCAGATGAAACGGCATCCACATCCCAGGTCTGCGCCTCCACTATCCGGGAAGGGAGTTCATCTATTGCGCGGTCTGAGATATTTACTGTTTCGCTGTGAGATAGGACATGTACAGACAATATGCTGCTCCCGTCAAACTCTACCTCTACGGTAACCGGACCGGAATAACCTTCAGCGGAAGCCGTATAAACGCCCGCCGTGTAGATGTCTCCCGATTTGCCGCATCCGGCGCACAGCAGCAGCGCACCCACCAGCACGGAGAACAGCACTGATTGCACCCCTTTTTTCATATGTTCGAACCTCCTGTTTTTTTGTTCTGCTCCGTTATCCTGAAGGGGAGGCATACCGGAACGTTTAATACCGGATGTGTAATGACCTCCGCTTCTACATCAAAGATTTCCCGCAACGCCTGCCGGGTAATAACCTCTTGCGGCGTACCTGCGCTGTGCAGCATCCCGTCTTTGATCGCCACCAAATAGTCGGAAAACATGATGGCATGATTTAAATCATGAAGAACCATTACGATGGTAACACCATTTTCCCGGTTGAGGCGGCGCAGAAGGTACAATATATCCAGTTGGTGCGAGATGTCCAAATAGGTCGTGGGTTCATCCAGAAACAGCAATCCTGTTTTCTGCGCCAACGCCATGGCGATCCATGCCCGCTGTTGTTGACCTCCCGAAAGCCTCTCCATTTCTCTATGTTCAAGGGAGCTCATGCCTGTACTGGCAAGAGCCCACTGAATGATCTCCCGATCCTTTTCGCCGAGACCACTTAGCGCCGACCTGTAAGGAAAACGCCCGTATTCCACAAGGTCGCCGACTGTGATGCCGGCAGGGGCTTGCGCTCCCTGCGGCAGCAGCGCAAGTCTCTGGGCAACACGCTTTGTCGGCATTCTGTGGATCGCTTCGCCATCAAGGTATACTGCGCCGGAATCCGGGGAAATGATCCGGCACAGTGTCTTCAGTATGGTGGATTTTCCAGAGCCGTTGGAGCCTATCAAGGTGGTTATGCTGCCTTCAGGGATTTTTAAGTCAAGCCCCCTGAAGACGGCCTCCCCGTTATATCCGGCAGACAAACCCTTTGCCTGCATATGTGAAAGCATAGACATCCTCCCTTAAAAATACCTGCGGAGCAGGAACAGAAAATACGGAGCCGAAAGCACGGAGATCACGATACCAACCGGGATCTCCCTCGGCTGAAAGGCAGACCGTCCCAACGTGTCTGCCAAAAGCAACAGCAGCGCCCCCAGCAGCATGGAGGCAGGCATAAGGGCGTGGTGTCTGCCTCCGATCAACCTTCGTGCCATATGCGGCGCTACCAGTCCCACAAAACCGATCCCTCCGCTGACGGCAGCGCAGGCAGAGGTAAGAGCCACCGCTGCAATCAGGAGCAGTCTTATCTCCCTCTCTACGGCTATCCCCAGAGAAATGGCCGTATTCTCTCCTAAGAGCAGAATATCCAGTATGTTCGTCTTTGTAAGAAGAAAAGGAACCAGTATGAGCATATAGGGCAACAGGGCAAGAACCTGATGCCAGCTCGTTCCCCAAATATTTCCTGCCAGCCATCTTGCCACGAGCTGATAGCTGCTGTTATCCATGTTCGCGGCCATGATCAGCATAAAAGAAGAAAATAGGGACGCAAGACCGATGCCGCCCAACAGAAAATATATTGGGAGGAGTTTTCCGTTCCTCTTTGCAAAAAGATACAGCAGTCCCGTTGTGCAAAGCCCGCCCGCTATGGCAAATATCGGCTGGTATGCCATGGTACGTATATGCAGTGCAGGGAAAAATGTCAGGAACAGCATAACGGCAAATCCCGCCCCTGCGTTTATGCCCAATATCCCCGGATCGGCCAGCGGATTACCCGTGACAGTCTGCATAACGCATCCGGCAAGTGCCAGACCCATCCCACATAGAACGGCGAGGACGATTCTCGGAACGCGAAACTGCGCTACGACTACGGAGGTTCCCTCCATATGTGGTTGGAATATGCTGTGAACCGCAGTCGAGAAGGGAATTCTTGCGTAACCACTGTTAACGGATAAGATAGCCACAGCTACAATCAGGATAAGAAGACCGTTGAGGATAAGGATCTGCCTGGCTTTCTTTTTCATAAGACCATGCCCTCCTTCCTGAAAGTAAGCGCAAAAAAGACGGGCACGCCGAGGATGGATACCAGTGCGCCGACAGGCGTATCAAAAGGGGCGTTTATCATGCGCGCCGCAATATCCGACAGCACCAGCACAACGCCGCCCATGAGCGCAGACACGGGAACCAGCCTGCGGTAATCACCTCCCACAAGAAGTCGGGATATATGCGGTACGATAAGACCGATAAATGCGATGCCTCCCACGAGCGATACACTGGCTCCCGCAAGCAGCAACACCACAAGCATACCGAAAAGCCTGACCGTGCGGACATTTACGCCCAAGCTGGCGGCGCTATCTTCTCCCAGTGCCAGAGCTGATAGCCGGCTCGATAAAAGCAAACCAAGCGCACCGGCTGAGAGGATCACCGGGGATAGCATTTTCAAGCTTTGCCATGTCACACCGGACAAACTGCCCGCGCTCCAGAAAGAAAGGGATTTCACGATTCCAAACGCCAGAGAAACCGCCTGACTCAACGCGGTAAGCAGGGCTGATACAGCAGCGCCTGCCAGAATGAACCGGAAAGATTCGGATCTATGTTTGCCGGCGCCGAAACCATAGACCATGAATACCGCAAGAGCGGCTCCGGCAAAGGCGGCGCATGTTTTCACGATGTCTGGTGCGGCGGGAAACAGAATTGCGGACAGTACAACAAAGAAACCGGCTCCCGCATTGATCCCCAGAAGGCCGGCGTCTGACAGGGGGTTTCTGGTAATTCCCTGCATCACAGCGCCGGAGAGAGCGAAGGCCATTCCTGTCAGCCCGGCAGCCAGCGCCCTGGGCATACGCATTTCCAACATAATCATTCCAACACCAGAAGCCCTGGCGGGGTACATAACCGTTTCCGCAAAGACCTTGAAGCTACCGCCAGCAATGCCGGTGCAGACGGAGAGAACCATTGAGAACCCAAGCAGCAGCACCAATGCGGCAAGAATAATCAGAAAAGCCGGCGCGGAGCGTTTGTATCTCTCTTGTCTCTGCGATATTCCCGCAACCGCGCCTGTTTCCTTACTCAACGTCCCCATGGTTCAGAATCGCGTTCGCGAGTTTTTCCAAATAGAGTTCCTTTCCCATCGCCGTAAAAGCCATATTATACTGATCCTCATTGATACCAAAGTAAACGTTGCCGGCTTTGACCGCTTTCATATTCTTCCACACGACAAGGTTCCCCGTGTCTCCAGCTCTGCCGTCGTCGCTAAAGAAGAAGATGTGATCTGCATCGATCAGGGAAAAGTATTCCGCATCGACCACTTCACCCCAGACATTCTCCGGTACTCCGGCTGATGGTGTGAGTTTCAACTCATCGTAGACAAGCTCACCCGGCCCGCCGCTGCGATAGATGTAATAGGAACCAAAATGAACGGAATTGGCCTCCAATACAGCAAAGGTTTCGTCCCCAATCATATCCCTGATTCTCGCCGCAAGCTCCGCAGCTTTGGCGTCGTAGTCGGCAAGCCATTTTTCTACGGCTGCTTCTTTATCAAACCACTGCCCCAGTTGCTGAAATCTTCCGCGCCAGTTAACATAGCTTATGTCATCGTCGATCATGACCGTGGGAGCAATAGCCGCGAGTTGTTCATAAACCTTCTCATGGCGAATATTCATAATGATCAGATCGGGCTTTAACTCCGCGATCTTTTCGAGGTTCAGGTCTCCGGTAGAAGAAGACCCGGAGTAATTGCCGACAACCTCAATACCTTTTTCGGCAAAAAGCGTTGTCAGATGTTTGGGAACAGACACCCCATCGAACATGCTGGTATTAGCCGAGGCAATAACCTTCATATCCAGAATAAGAAGTTCCTCTGTCAAGCCAGCTACATCAACGATGCGCTGCGGATTTGCCGGGATGGCAACCTCGCCCTTCATATCCGTTACCGTGACGGTATCCGAGACCGATCCCTGCGGCGTGGTATCCGTTCCAGCACAGGCTGCAAGAGCAAACACAAGCACAAGGCACAACATGAGCATTGCGGATTTTTTCATTCTGATGACCTCCTGAGTAATAAATCTTTAGTTAGAGTAAGCTAACCAACGGGCGCGCATAGAGAAATAACAGAACAGCTGAGTCTTTTAACCGCGTGGGGTCAACCTTTTCTAACCGCCTACCATTATACAGTCGGCGAAAGGAAAAATCCCCCCGAAAACGCCATGTCTTTCCCCTAAAGCGCCATGATGCTCAGTGCAGTAATAGAATAATTCATAAAGCTATGCTATAATCAGAATTATTACTCAATAGACAAACCGAAAGTTATGGAGGTGTTTTTTTGCGAGTATACAAAAGTAAAGAAGAACTCAAAGCTGAAATCAATAAAACTTTTGAAAAATATATTTCGGAGTTTGACAGCATACCAGAAGCCTTAAAAGATAAAAGGGTTGATGAGGTTGACCGAACCCCGGCAGAAAACCTTGCCTATCAGGTGGGTTGGACAACATTGGTTCTTAAATGGGAGGAAGATGAAAGGAAGGGGCTTCAAGTAAAGACGCCGTCGGACGAATTCAAATGGAACCAACTTGGCGAGCTGTATCAGTGGTTCACGGATACCTACGCTCATTTGTCTCTTCAAGAGTTGAAAGCCGAACTGAACGAAAATGTCAAGTCTATCTGCGCAATGATTGATTCGCTCAGTGCGGATGAATTATTTAAGCCGCATATGAGAAAATGGGCTGATGATGCTACAAAAGCAGCTGTATGGGAAGTTTACAGGTTCATTCACGTTAATACTGTTGCTCCTTTCGGAACGTTTAGAACTAAGATCAGAAAATGGAAAAAGGCGGCGCTGTAACTTCCGGTTCATCAAGCCAATATGCCCTTAAAACACGAGCGGCGGGACAGCTTTTATCTATCCCGTCGCTCTGCTTTTTCAGCGGCCAAGGTTCTGCTTGTGTGTCCTGCGAATGGTTGACTCCGCCCAGCACTAACATCGATGTGTATGCCGCTGCGGAGCAACTCACATTTCAAATGATATAGTTTCCACTGGGCAAGATCTTCCTCGAAATGTGCTGCCTACTATTCTGGTTTTTCAAGGGAAGATGCAATCTTTGTAATTTCCATCCAAGTAACCACAAAAGAATACACCTGTGTCTTTACTCTTATGTTTCAGAATGGTAAGCTCCTTTTATATTCGCTCGGAGTGCATCCAAACTTTTTTCGGAAGGCGTCGCTGAAATGGCTGATGTTGCTGTACCCCACCAACCCTGCTATGTCTTTCACCTGAGCATCGGGCACAGACAACAGTTCGCAGGCATGCTCCATGCGGCGATTTAACATATATTGATATATGGTGATTCCATAGTGCTTTCGAAATATCTCACGGAGTTTGGATTCACACATAAAGTGCTGTTTGGAGAGCTCCGCGATGGTCACGGGTTCCAGAAATCCCTCATCTATCTGTCGCCTGACCCGAAGTAACGTCTCGCTATCCGCCCAGCTCAACGACCCCTTCACAGCAACAGAATTCTGATCCATCATCTCGTTCGCAAAGGCTGCAACAAGTTCCAGTATCTTTCCTTCTTGATACAATGACTTTGCACAGTCATTGTAGTTACACTGCAATATCTGGCGTATTGTGGCTTCTATGGTAGCGGTGATTCTATGTTTTGGCGGGGTTTTTCCCCCGTTAAAGGCGGTGCAAGCCTTTTTCTTCTGCAAACCATCCATCACAGACCGAAACCGACAGGGATGCAGGTTCAGCCCGACGCCTATATATCTCTGTCCTGCCTCATAGATATTTTCCGCATCAAACAGACCGCTGCCGTATACGCAGCAATCTCCCTTTTCCAACAACGTTTTTTGGTTTCTGCCCGAAGACTTCCACTCCAATGCGTCGGAAAGAGAGAAAATGACGGAAAAAGAATCCTTATACACTTGCTCCCGCAATACTGTGTCCCTGTAAAACATTACATCGCAGATATACATCTCGATATTGGGGCACGGTGAAATATAGCGGAAATATCCTTCTCCAATATCGCTTGGCAAAGCAACCTGATTGTCTTTCATAATACCACAAAGCTGCTGCATTGCGGGGGAGAAAAAGTCGCTGCGATCCGTTTGCCCATGAAGAAAATCATATTGTGCTTCTTGCATACCAGGCCACCTCCTCCGACACATGATTAGACACTTTTATGCAAATTGGTCCATTCCACCTTTCCAGTTCTGCGCACAGGTTAGCCTACTCTAACCGACGGATGAAAGAAAAGGCAGGCTGCCTGTACGCAGTTTGCCTCAAATCCGACGGCACAGCGCCTGTGAAAAATATTGTACCATAAGCGCGCAGGGATTTCAATGTAGAACATCAGGCATTCCTGCTTTTCCTGCGAATTTTCCGTTTGCCGAATGTCATCCGTGTGCCGAGAGGGAAGGCCTCAGTGCTTTCAGCGAAAGATTCAATCGATTCGAACACGTTTTCTTACGGATATCCGTTTCCAGATCGATTTTCCTATCCTCAACAAGCTGCATCACGCTGACCCACACAAAGGTCTTTGATATTAGAACTGGAATCAGGATGTTGGCAGTGAGCTCCGGTACCATATGCGCCAGCGGAAGCTCCAGCTTTTCCACGGTGTCCACGATGATCGTTTTGAATTTCCCGGACGGCGTATCAAGGATCGTTCCCATGGGGACACGGGAGAGCTTCTCTGTTATCGCCATGCGGATATTCCGCAGAATGATAAAGGCAGACTCATGGCTTTTCATTGTAGAAAAAGTTCCGAACCACACCTGCCCGAGATAGCCCGCAAGAGCAATCAATGCCAGAAACGCCAACTTGCTGAAAGCATAGTCTTCGTGGCAGATCATAATGATCCCGCGGGACACCGCGATGTAGGGGATCATGCCGCAAAGCGCCCCCAAAACCGCAAGTACAACGGAGCCGATCAGTTTCCCTTTGCACGGCTTCGCAAAATCCATCAGAGTCGTCATCGCCGAGTTTTCTTTTCCCGCCATCATTCCTCACCTCGTAAAAGTCTTACAATCTTTTCTTTCTGTCCACCGGAAAGATCCTCCACGATTTCTCCGTCCTGAATGAACAGTATTCTTGTGCAAATCCGCATCATAAACTCAATATCATGTGTGATGATCAAAAGCACCTTGCCTTGCGTCGCAAGGCTTCGTGTCAAGATGCCAACCTCTTCCATGCTTTTCAGATCCAGTCCGCTGGTAGGTTCATCGAACACCAGCAGCTCCTTGCCGCAGATATCGCTCACCACAACCGCAAGGCGCTGCATCTGCCCGCCGGAAAGAGACAAGGGATGCCGTTCCTTATACGCCAGCAGCTCCACCTTTTCTAATGTGCGGTCAATCTCGTCTTTGTTCGGAGCTTTTATGCCAAGCGCGCATTCCGCCGACACGCTGTCGGTAAAGAGCTGGTGCCCCACATCCTGCATGACCATGTATGCCTTTTTCCGCCTCAACCGCCGGCTCATCGGTTTTCCAGCCCACAAAACAGTACCGGAGCCGTTCTTTTGCAATCCGCAGAGCATTCTGGCGAGGGTCGATTTCCCGGCACCGTTGACGCCCGCAATGGCGATGATTTCTCCGCGGCATGCCTGAAAAGAGATATCATTCAATACATTCCGGCCGCCGAGACGGACGCTGATTTTCTGAGCGGAAAGCAATCCATCGGCAGCGATTGTTTTCACACCGCCCGATTCGGATACCGACAGATCCCTGACACGCAGTCCCATTCTGCGAATATCTGCTTCAGGCAGCGCCTTGAACGCTGAAGCCTCCATGTCCGATGCAATCCGGCCATCCTGCATATAAACGACGCGATCCACAATGTCCATCAGATACCAGATGCGGTGCTCTGCGATCAGAATGGTCTTTCCTGATATTTTCGCCCGTTGGATCAAATCAGCCAATTCTCCGATGGCCTTCATGTCGAGATTCGATGATGGCTCGTCAAACACAAGGACATCGGGAGCCGAAGCATACACGCTGGAAAACGCGATCTTCTGCTTCTCGCCGCCGGACAGTTCAAAGATATTTCGACCCCGGAGCTCGCTAAGATGCAGCTCCTCCGTAAGTTCATCTAATCGGGAGCGCAGAGCCTCTCGCGGAATGCCCCGATTTTCAAGCCCAAACACGATCTCGCTGTCCGTATCCGTATTGAAAAACTGCGTTCGAGGATTCTGAAAAACCGTCCCTACCGCATCCGATAGCGCAGCAATCTCTGTCTCCCGGGTATCCATACCGTTTACGTTCACCTGCCCCGAAAGATTGCCGTGGAAGAAATGGGGAATCAGTCCGTTTGCGAGCCGTGTAACTGTTGTTTTTCCACATCCGGATGGTCCGCAAAGCAGCACGCATTCGCCGGACCGAACAATAAGGTTCAAATCAAGGACTCCGCCGTTCCCGCTTTCAGCGTATGTAAAGTAGACATTTTGGAACGATATCATAATCAAAACACCCCTTTCATGCCCGCGTATACCATGCCGGCAACGACCGCCGCGTAAGCAATTACCACCAGCAAATCAGCAAACGAAAACGCGATTTCCTCTATACAGCTTCTTTCACCTGTGTGCTCAATGCCTCTTGTAATCGCTGCCTGCGTAATCTCGTCCGAAATCCTGGAAGCAGAAACAAGCAGGGGAACATAGACATGCTCCATCGTCTGTATAGGATGGCTAATCAGCCCGGCCGCGGACGCTGATATCCCTCGCAGCGCCATGGCATCCTGTATGGAGGCCCACTCTTCTCTCATGGTCGGGAAATAACGGAGCGTAACAGCAAGAGCAATCGTGAGTCCTTTCGACAATCGGAGCTTTGTGATCGCCGCAAGAAATTTACTTACGCTTGTCGTTGCAATCAGAAAGCTGCCCAGCATAAAACAGGGAAGAAGCTTGCGGATATACACTGCAAACATATAGACGATTCCGCCGAAAGTCACGGGCAGCCTCGGTACGATAAAAAGCTGGATCAGCAGAAGCGTGAGAAAAAAAGCTGCGTATTTCAGCATCCTTTTCAGATTGCCGGAAACGCTCAGAAGTACAAGCGGAATCCCCGCAAGCACACACTCCACCGCGATGCTTTTATTCATAAAAACGGAAACGCTTGTGACCGCGAGAATCAGAAGTTTCGTCCGTGGGTCGAGTCTCATTTATACGACCCCTGCTTTTTCAAAGTGTTTTTTCATAAGCTTCTTTCCAATCAGTCCGCCGATGATCGCGCAGACGATCGTCCCGATAATCATTGCGGGGATCGCCCACCAGGTAGCCCCGATCGAATGAATCACTCCTTCAAAGGAGGCGAAGTCGCCTTTATTCTTCATAAAAGCATCAAACTGTGCAGGCATGACAACCATTGGAATATATGCCCCCATCGGCGCAAGCGCCATGACGCAGTAGGCCAGCAGGTTTTTCTTAAAGGATCTGAAATCAGCGGAAGCGCAGATAAAATCCGCGATCACGCCGAAAAGCAGGAAGAATACGGACATCATCCAGAACATTCCCGTAACAAACAGCAAAATCGCCGCGATTACACCGAGAATGGAGAGAGCTCCCTTCTTCGGTATTTTTGCCACGTAGAGCATGAAAACTGTCCCCGTAAAGAGCGCCACGATCATTGGCATAAACGGGAAAGTGACCGGCGTCATCTGCGCAACACCGCCAATCACAAACGCCACCACAGCATAGATGAGCGAAAAGATGCCCACCGATATAAAGTCCCTTGTTTCCAGCTTCTTCGCATCTGTTTTAAGCATAATAAATGACCTCCAATTTTATATTGTTCAGTTAGAGTACGCTAACTCGCGTATAAAAAATTAAAGTGCTTGTGTGATTGTGCATTATTCCAGCCGGAGCAAGCCTTCCCAGCCAGAGTTGAAAAACTTTGCAAGCTCCTCAATATACCGCATAGCTTCTTCTTTGGGCATATCATGGGCAATCGTCTCACATACCGCCGTAAAATAGGCGCTGGTAATCATGTGGTGAAGCTGCCTTGTCATTTTTCCGGAGAGCTTTCCTCTTTTGCGGAGAAGTGCGTAGTATTCCTCTGAGCACTCTACCTCCAGTTCCACAAGCTCCTCCAAAAAATTTGCATAGCGCGTACCTTCCGCCCGGCAGAGGATCAGCTTGAAGGCATCAAAATGGGCGTACATATATTCCACAAAGACGCGCAAATACTCATTGGACAGCTTCAGGCTGTCCTTCGTCTTTTCCTCGGAGACAAGATCGAAATGGGCGGCCTGTGCGGCTTTGAACTGCTCCAGCAGTCCCTTTGCTGCCTCGCCCACAAGATCTTCAAAAAGCGCAGCCTTATCCGGGTAATAGCCGTAGAAGGCACCTTTCGTGAAGCCCGCCTCTGCGACGATTTTATTCAGAGATGCGTCCTTAAATCCTTTTTCCAGGAATTCTTTTTTCCCAACTTCGAGGATCTTCATTTGAGTCTCTGTACGTTCCATTGATGCCTCCTGATATACTGGTAGTATATACTGCTGGTATATTATAACCGGGCAGATTGAGTTTGTCAATGAGGTTTGTGATTTTTCTGTTTGCCCAGTTCAATGCAGAGACTCTCTGTTCACCTGTCTTGGATGCTTGAGCATATTCTTTTTCAATACTCGCCATACAGCGCAAGGCAGGAACACCGCAAGAGGTGTTCCTGCCTTTTCGGATAGGCTGTTTGGCAAACGCAAACCGCGCAAGCTGCCGCTAAAGTTCCCGTCAGCGGCGGGCATCATTTCTCACTCCGCCAATGCCTTGCCCAGGGCGCGGCAGGCTTCAAGCGCCGCGTCGTCGGGTGTCTCCGTGCAGATCACGCTCTCGCAAACGAGGTTCACCCCTGCGCTGTCGCAGTCGCTCTCCCAGGTGCGCATCCACTCGCCGTCGCCCCAGCCGTAGGAGCCGAACAGCGCCACGCGCTTGCCGCCAAGGCTTCGCTTGCAGGCATCGAACATGGGCTGGAACTCCATTTCCTCCAGCACCTCGGCGCCCATGGCGGGGCAGCCGAAGGCGATGGCGGCGTAGGCGTTCAGATCTCCGGGTGCGACCTCGGCGGGCGTGAACAGCGCAGCCTCTGCGCCCGCGGCGGTCATGCCCTCGGCAACGGCACGCGCCATTGCCTCCGTATTGCCCGTACCGCTCCAGTAAATAACAGCAGTTTTCATGTTTGTAAGTTCCTTTCTTTTAATGATTTTATATGATCAAACTGCAACGGCAAGCTGCTCCAGCTTCAAGCCGCTTTGCCAAAGTGTACAGTAGATCTCCGTGCATTTTCTGTATTTCTCGAATAGCGAGTGCGCCTTTTCCTCATCGCCGTAGACCTTCCAAAGCCCCGCGCACTTGAAATCGTTCGCGCGGTGGTCGATGAAGCCCTTCACATCCTCCGGCGGGTAGCCGAGAAACAGCCCCACCTCGTGCGGAAACTCTCCGCTCTCGTCTCCTTTGAATGTTTGCTGGTTAGCATACTCTAACCATATAGCCCTTGAGAAGCCGCCCGAAGGCGGCTCTTCAAAGATCACCGACTGCCGCCGTGAACGGGCGTCATGGTTCTCTGCCAAGTAAGCCTCGGATGCAGACCGGCATTGCTGATGTCGTCGATGCTTTACTTTATTCCCAGCAGCAATGTTGAGCCGCGAAGCATCAGGCGTTTGGCTTCCTTCGGTGTCATGAAGCTGCCGTCGGTCGTGTCGATCAGCTCCACGCGCTCATAGTCCATATCCCTAAGCTTTTGGACAAATGCCTGCATATCGCCGTATCTACCGGGCGACATCAGGTCGTGGATGGCAAACGTTCCACCCTTTTTCAGCACCCGCAGTGTTTCCAGCAGAAGTGCCTGCTTGTCTTTCCCCGTGATATTGTGATAGACATAATTGCTGGTCACCGCGTCGAAGCTCTCGTCGGGGAAATCCAGCTTCACGGCGTTCCCACGTTGGAACGAAGCGTTTTTCACGCCCTCCGCAGCGGCGTTTTTTTCGCACAGCGGCAGACTGAAGGAGGCGTATTCCTTGCCCCAGCGGTCGATACCGACCATTTTCCCCTGCGGATTGCGCTTTGCGCAGGCAATGGTCAGCGCACCGCTGCCGCAGCCGATATCCAGTCCCACGCCGCCCTCCGGCAGCGTGATATGCTCCGCCGTGCCGTCAATGATCCGCTTTGAGAGCTTGCGTTCGCCGTCATAGGAAAAGCTCCTATAGGCATATACACACCACTCGCTGTACCTTGCACAGACGACAAAGGCGATGCCGAATACCACGCCCAGCACGACGCGCAGCTTTCCGCTCACACCGATGCCGAATACGCCGAAAACGAGCAGCAGCGCAAGCGACAGCACCGTTCCCGCGATGAGCGAAAACAGCATCCCCTTGGGGATCCAGTTTTTGTAGTCAGGCTTCATTCTTGGGACTCCTTTCTTTTCTAATGGTCCTCATGCAAAAATTGCAGCGGTCGTCGCCGCGTCCCGGCGTTTTCGTCCGATGCCAAACGAGCTTCGGATGCAGACCGGCGTAGCTGATGTCATAGCTGTCGCAAAAGCAGCGGCACCTCCGCGCCTATCCCAGCGCCACATCCAGCGTCATCATCACGCTAAAGCCCACGGCAAAGAAAATCGTGCCGATGTTGGAGTGCTTTCCCTGTGACATTTC
>ERZ773258.1947-NODE-1947-length-14328-cov-3.016395_pt1 | contig 14328 bp, 9 predicted proteins | sample MGYA00511962_ERZ773258 | MGnify/ENA primary metagenome ERZ773258 (study PRJEB29015, sample SAMEA2737755) | human gut metagenome | biome: human gut; feature: human-associated habitat; material: faeces | place: China | collected 2012 ... | reverse complement strand
ATTGGTGCCGTTCGTAGCTCCGCCGGCATCGCAGTCGCCCTCATGGTGATGCCCCGGCTTGCCGCCTGTGGCAAGCTCATGATCGGCCCAACCCCAACCCATCGGACCATTCGGATTGCCTAAAGCGGAACCGTCTGTAGAAACCGTAATCGTCATATCTCTACCCTACGAAAGCCGTGAGACGCTGCCATACGTGGTGAACTGCGAACTGTGATCGGGCGACGTCGAACGGGAATCTCAATCATCCAAACACAGCATGACGGAAGCGCGGAACAGCGTGCCGTCATAATCGAACGAGGTCGCGCCATGATGCCGTTCCGCGGTTTCGCGCACGGTGGCGGTGCCCAAACCTTCACCCCCATGCTTGGTTGAGGCGAAAGCGTCGCCAACCTGCATAATGGAGGAATCGTGCGTGTTGTCGACCACAATGAACAGTGATGCGGGCGGCCCAGTGCGATATTTGATGCGCACCCTGAGTTTTTTCTCCCCATCCTGTTGTTTCATAATGGCCTCAGACGCATTTTCCAGTAGATTGCCGACCATGGAACATAATTCGGCATTATTGATGTTGAGATATTGCGGCACCGACGCTTTGACGTCGACTTCAGCCCCTATATGGCGGATCCAGTCACAGTAGTAGACCAGCACCGCGTTCAACGAAGCATGTTCGCAATACTGCATGGGGATGGGCTGCAACAGCCTATGATTGGCCATCTCCTCCAAATACGAGGTGATGCCGGGCATATCGTCGGCCGCGGCGAGAGCCTGCAACGTCTGAATATGATGCCGGATATTGTGCTTGATCTGCCTCGCTTCGTTGATGCGTTCGTTCATATGCTGCAGCTGCAAGGTCTGCATGGCTTCGTAATGTTCGCGTTTGCTGGCTTCGCGCAGTCGGTCCGCCTGCTGGATCATATACCAGATGAGGAAGTAGGCCATGGTCATGAAACCGGAATATGCGATGGATACGGTGAAGGCGATGCTAAGCACGCGGGTGTCGAGCAGCGATGCGTTGTCGGCGGGCATGCACCACACCACAATTGCTGTGGAAATGAACGGAAAAAGCCAGATGACCCTCCAAAAATTCCTGCTGATGGAAGGTGAATCGAATGTTGCGGAAAATGAATGATGGAACGGATGGAAAAGTGTAGTCGCCGCAATCAAATCAAAAATCAGCAGACTGATCATTCCCGGCCATCCGACACGTAAATTCATGGACTGCTCATTCAGAACAGCTAAATCCACGGCCAAAGACAGGTAATAAATGATCGCGACGATATATGCGGCTGTTGAAACGACGAAAAGAAGCTGCCCCCAAGGAAGATTCGTCATCTTACGTAAAGCCAATACCACAACCGGAGCCGAAGGAATCACGGACCAGAGCGAGGGGACGTGGGCGAGGCAACATGCGATGCCGCACAGGAAGAAGACAATCACGCCGGAAATCATGAGAATAAGGCCGTCGCGCTTGGGATTCTCCATATGATGCCAGGTCATGTACAGGCAGAGAAGCAGGCCCGTTAGCGCGTTTAGCTGCTCGCCGATGGCGAAGAACATGCATGATGGCGCGATCGATGCGAGTGCGTCAAGCATGGCTAGTCCTCCATTCTCATGCGGGTGAACGTGTATTCCGCGTATTTTCTGCAGGTGGTGGTCACCGCGGTTTTCGTGATGGGAATGTGCTTGCCGCCTTTCATCACGAATTCATTGTTGCTGATGCCTGACACGTAGTCGAAGTTGACGAGCACTCCTCGCGCGGTGCGGTAGAAGTTGCTGAATACGGTGAGACGATGTTCCACATCGGAGAAGTTGGTGCGGATTTTCGCGCAGGTGCCGTCGGCGAAGGTGAATTCCAGATAATGCGCGCTGGAAAGCGCGTAGGCGATAAGGCGACGGTCCATGGTGATGGCGGGATTGCCGAACGCCACCTGCCATGCGGCGTCCGTGCTGCTTTGTGCATTGCCCGTCGATTGATGTTTTTTCAGATGAGTGACCGGTGTTTTCGTGTCGAGCTGCGCTGCGACGCGGTCCATGGTCGCATGGAACGCGTCGTGATTCAGGGGCTTCAACAGATATCCGCTTGCCTGCACCTCGTAGCCGAGCACGGCGAAATCAGTGCTTGACGTGATGAACACGATCGGGCAATCGTCGTTTTGTCTGCGCAGCGTCCGTGCGATATCAAGTCCGGTCACCGCATGCGTGGCGGTTTCGTCGTCCGACAGATAGCAGTCGAGCAGCAGCAGGTCGTATCGGGCGTCTTTCCAGCTTTCGATGAAGGATTCCGCATCGGCGAAGGTCACGCATTCCACGCCGATATCGCGGGTGCGTTTGAAATATTCCGCGCACATGACGGCCATCAGTTGGCGTTCGGCGGCGTGGTCTTCGACGATGGCGATGCGCATCGTTCACCTCCCATGAAGATTGGCGGGGACCGCTGGACTGAGTGTTGTGTCGCTATCATTCAAGCGTAATGCGAAGCGGGGCCGGCAGGAGGGTGATAGCGTGCGTGTCATGCCAGAATTCGGCGTTTCGTGCCATATCGCACGATTCGTGTTCGTTGCGATTCGTATTCGGGCGGATATGCGAGAAGCCCGCCTTTTTCAGGAAAGCGGGCTTCTCAGTGAGTTTGCGAATGATTGGCGAATGGCTGGATTACGCCGATTCGCCAATCATCACTCGGCCAAGGCCTTGTCCACGACTTCGGTGGCTTCGGCGAGCACCTTGTCGAGGGCTTCGGGGGATTCGAAGGACTCGGCGTACACCTTGTAGATGTTCTCGGTGCCGGAAGGACGGGCCGCGAACCAGTTGTTCTCGGTGGTGACCTTCAGGCCGCCGATCTTGGCGTGGTTGCCCGGGGCTTCGGTGAGCTTGGCGGTGATGTCCTCGCCGGCCAGCTGGGTGGCCGCGACGTCGTCGCCGGAAAGCTTGGCGAACTTCTGCTTCTGCTCCAAGGTGGTCGGCGTGTCGACTCGCTTGTACCAGCTTTCGCCAAAGCGATCGACCTGCTCCTGATGCAGCTGGGCCGGGTTCTTGCCGGTCTTGGCGGTGATTTCCGCAGCCAGCAGGTCAGGGATCAGACCATCCTTATCGGTGGTCCACACGCGGCCGTCCTTGCGCAGGAAGCTCATGCCGGAGCTCTCCTCGCCGCCGAAGGCGACTTCGCCGCTGAACAGCGGGTCCACGAACCACTTGAAGCCCACCGGCACTTCGATGACCTTCGCGTTGATCGATGCGGCCACGCGGTCGATCAGGGAGGAGGACACCAGCGTCTTGCCGATGCCGGCGCCTTCCGGCCAGCCCGGGCGGTTGCCGCCGAACAGGTACTCTACGCACACGGCGATGTAGTGGTTCGGGTTCATCACGCCCCAGTTCGGGCAGACGATGCCGTGACGGTCGGCGTCCGGGTCGGTGCCGCCGACCAGATCGTACTTGTCCCAAGCGCCGGCGTTGAGCTCGTCGACCAGGCCCTTCATGGCGTACGGGGAAGACGGGTCCATGCGGATCTTGCCGTCGTGGTCGATGGTCATGAAGCGCCAGGTCGGGTCGACCTCAGGACGCACCACGCCGATGTTCAGGCCGTACTTCTCGTTGATGAGCGGCCAGTAGTTCACGGAAGCGCCGCCGAGCGGATCGATGCCCAGGCGCACGCCGGAGTTGCGGATCACGTCGAAGTCGATGACGTTCTCCAGGTCGTCCACGTAGTGCTCGCGGAAGTCGAAGCCCTCGACGTACTCGGACTTGATGGCCTCCTCGTAGGGCACACGCTTGATGGACTTGAAGTCGCCGAGCAGCTCGTTGGCGCGAGCGGCGATGGCATTGGTGGTCTCGGCCGGAGCCGGGCCGCCGGTGACGGGGTCGTACTTGAAGCCACCGTCGGTGGGCGGGTTGTGGGACGGCGTGACGACGATGCCGTCGGCGAGGCCCTCGCCCTCGAAGCGCTGGGTGCCGTCGGCCGCACGGTTGTGGGTCAGGATGGCCTGGGAGACCACCGGGGTGGGCACGAAGTCGTCACGGGAATCGACGCGTACGTGCACGCCGTTGGCGACGAGCACCTCGATGGCGGTCTTCTTGGCCGGGCCGGACAGCGCGTGGGTGTCGGAGCCGAGGTACAGCGGGCCGGTGACGCCGGCCTTCTTGCGGTATTCGGCGATGGCCTGGGAGATGGCGATGATGTGGGCCTCGTTGAACGAGGTCTTCAGGGACGATCCGCGGTGGCCGGAGGTGCCGAAGATGACACGCTGCTCGGGGACTTCGGGATCGGGGACGAGGTCATAGTATTTGCCGATAACCTCATCGACATTGATCAGATCTGCTGGGGTGGCGGGCTGACCCGCATTGTTTGCTACCATGCTCCCTATTCTGCCACGTTTTTTCGCCACGTTGGGTACGATTATGTTAAGAGTTGTCAACTTTTGTGCGAATCGTGTGCCGGTTGTCTAGCGCTTGGTCATTTCCTCCTCGATTTCCTCCAGCGACTTGCCGTTGGTCTCGGGCACCAAGCGCATCACGAACGGGATGGACAGGGCCGAAAACACGCCGAAAATCGCGAACGGGCCGCCCACATTGTTGCCGAACGCATCGAGCAGCACGAGGAAGAACTGGGAGACGATGAAGTTGCCCAGCCAGTTCGCCGCCGAGCCGAAGGAGGAGCCGATGCCGCGCACGCTCAGCGGGAAGATCTCGCCGATAAGCACCCAGGCGATCGGGCCCCACGAGACCGCAAAGCCGAGGATATAGAAAGCGATGAGAATCATCGTCGGCACGGCCAGCACGGCCACGTCGCCCACGAAGTTCATCACGGCGAGCACTGCGAGCGAAACGGTCATCACGATGGAACCGAAGATCAGCATGCCCTTGCGCGGGAAACGATCCATGATAAGCGTGGCCACGATGGTGCTCACGAAGTTCACCACGCCGATGCCCACCGACACCCAGATTGCGTCGCCTTCAGGGAAGCCGAAGCCCTTGATGAACACCTGCGGCAGGAAGTAGATCACCGAGTTGATGCCCACGAGCTGCTGGAACAGCATGATGCCAATGGCGGCCACCAGCGCCGGACGAGCGATACGGAACAGTTCGCGCACGCCACCCTTGGTGTCCTGTGCGGCCACGGCCTTGATTTCGTCCAGCTCAATCTGCACCTGGGTCTGATCCACGTCCTTGCGAATCAGCGTAAGCACTTTGAAGGCGTTGCGGGTGTCGCCCTTGTTTACCAGATAACGCGGGGATTCGGGCAGCAGCAGGCCGCCGAGCAGCAACAAGGCGGCCGGCACCAGCGCCGAACCGAGCATCCAGCGCCAGTCGCGGATGCCGAAGAGGTTGTGGTTCAGGAATCCGAGGTTGGAGGCGTAGGCCAGCAGAATGCCGAAGGTGACCATGAGCTGGAAGAGCGTGGACAGCGAGCCGCGACGCTCCTTCGGCGCCAGTTCGGCCAAGTACGCCGGGGTCAGGGCAGAAGCCGCGCCGACCGCGAGGCCCAGGATGATGCGGGCGCACACCATCATCGCGAATCCGGTGGAGGAGGCGCACAGGCCTGAGCCGAGCAGGAACAGCAGCGCGGAGACGATGAGCAGCTTCTTGCGGCCGAACCGGTCAGACAGCGCGCCGATCGACAACGCACCTGCGCACGAGCCGATCAGCACCGAGGAGGTGATGAAGCCGGTCTGAGAGACGCTCAGGGCGAAGTCCGATTCGATAAGCGGGGAGGCGCCGGAGATAATGCCGGTGTCGAAACCGAACAGCATGCCGCCGAGCGCGCCGAAGGTGAAGATGAATGCGCTGTTGAGCGGGAAGCGCGTGGAGAAGCCGCGTGATTCGGCGGCTTCGAGGTCCTCGAGTGTGTTGGCTGCCGCGTTTGTGGCCTCGTCCGCCACTCCGGCCACGCCGGTTTCGATGGTTTCGATTGCGGTGGCCGCTGCACCGGTTGCGCCGGTCTCCTGTGCCGCGGATGCCGTCTGCTTCGATACGGGTGATGCCGTTGTCGTCGTCATTGCCTTGTCCTTTCGCCGTTGACGGGCCGCGCCTGCCGCGTGGCCCCTCTGCCGCATGCAAGGTCAGGCTTCGATTGCCTGAAGTCGCCCGAAAACAAAAAAAGACCTGGAACAACGTGGAATTCGCATATTACGATACGCAAATTCCACGTCACTCCAGGTCTTGCCTCATTTTGAGTAACAACCCTGCTACGCAACGTGTGTGAAAGATAGGATACGACTTTCTCGGTCGCGACACTCCGAATAGGCGGCAAAAAACGATGATTTTTGACAACGATTGCAGGATTCTGCATGGTGGAATGAAGTCGGAATGGGCGCTGCGGCAAATACGGGGAACGGGTGCGGCGGAACACCATAGCGGAACGCTATCGCGGAGTACCGTAGCGCATAGTTGCCGTTTCGCGATGCTTTGCCGGCATTGCCGTGCTTTTGGGGCACCCAGCGCCGATAATGGAACACAGTGGCATACGGCAGCAAGGAGGAACCGTGGCGAACGCATCGAACGCAACGCCTGCAGTGATTGCGGCGTGCATCGTTGATGCCGTCGGCGGCTCCGCGAACATCACCAACCTGACCCATTGCGCCACGCGACTGCACTTCGAACTGGACGACGCCGGCCGGGTCAGCCAGCACGGTCTCGAATCCATCCCCGGAGTCCTCGGCGCATTCCCGCGAACCGGCAATCGTTATCAGGTCATCATCGGCGGAGCGGTCGCCTCGGTGTACGAGCAGATCGTTCGGATGCAGGCAGCGCGATTGACGCCGGCAACGCAATTACCATCGGCGGCGTCGCGGCCAACGCAGTCCGCGCAATCCACTCAGTCAACGCAATCCACTCAGCCTACGCAGCCTACGCAGTCCGCGCCGAACCTTTCCGACGACGTCGCACCATTGCGCGATACCGCCACCGACACCGAGCAGAGTCACGGCCCAGCCAATACATCCCGTCACTTCATGCCTCGTACCATCCGCGAGTGGGGCAGTGCCGCCCGTGCCCGGGCTGCCGCGTTTTTCGACTACCTGTCCGACTCGTTCCGCCCGATTCTGGGCGTGCTACTCGGTGCCTCGCTGGTCATCGCCATCGTCAACGTGATCGTTGCACTCGGCATTGTGCCTGATGGCGAGACGTCCACCGGTTGGATACTACTCAAGGCGATTTGGGAGGGTATGTTCACCGTTCTGCCGATTATGATCGCTTACAATGCGGCCAAGAAACTGGACGTCGACCCTTGGCTCGGCGGTGCGATTATGGCCGCGCTTATGACCCCGCAGCTTACTGGCGTGATGTCCGGAATGTCCGGGACGTCCGTATCCAGCGCTCTCTCCGGGGAGATTCAATGCTCGGCCACCGCCGTATTCGGCGCCGAAACCTGCACCGTGTCGGCGTTCGGCATACCGATTCAACTCAACGACTACAGTGGCAACATCTTCGTACCATTGCTCATGGCCGCCGTGCTCGCCGTGGTCTACCGCGGGCTGAAGCGCGTCATTCCCGACAGCGTACAGCTGGTGTTCGTGCCATTCCTCTCACTGGTCGTCGTTTTTGCGCTCACCATACTGGTTATCGGGCCTCTGGGAATATGGCTCGGCAGCGGGCTGGGAGCGGCCACAGCATGGCTTAACGCGCACGTGCCATTCCTGTTCGCGCTCATCATCCCGATGCTCTACCCGTTTCTCGTGCCGCTCGGTCTGCACTGGCCGTTGAACGCCCTGATACTGATGAACATTCAGACGCTCGGCTACGACTTTGTCCAAGGTCCGATGGGTGTATGGAACTTTGCCTGCTTCGGTGCCACCGCCGGCGTACTCGTGCTGGCCGTACGCGGCAAGGATTCGGCCATGCGGCAGACCGCGGTGGGGGCGTTGCTCGCGGGATTGCTGGGTGGCGTTTCGGAACTGAGCCTGTACGGCATCCATCTGCATCACCGCCGCGTCTACCGCTGGCTGCTCGCCGGCTGCGCGGCCGGCGGAGTGACCAGCGCGGTGTTCGGCTGGCTGTTCCCGTCCGTGCTGCCATCCGGCCAGATGGTCCGGGGCGTTACGACTACGGCATTCGCCTTCTCCTCGTTGCTGACGATTCCGGTGTTTGACAGAATGTGGGTGTACGCGCTGTCCATCGCCGTTGCGTTTGTAATGGCGATGGTGCTGACGGTGCTGTTCGGGTACCGTACGCCGCCGCGCGCCACGGAGGCGCAGATGGTCTCGGCGGGCGAGAACGTACGCTCGCAGGATGCGGTGAGAGGGATTGGCGCGACATCGTCGGATGCGGAGTCTGCGGAAGATTCCCCATCGCGGCCTGCCTCCGATCGGACTCCTGACTCCAACGCCATCCTGTCGCCGGTCGCCGGCCGGTTGATGAATCTGGAAGCGACTGGCGATCCGGTGTTCGCCTCCCGCGCGCTGGGGGAGGGCGTAGGCGTCGTGCCGGAGACGACCGGTGAGACAGCCGTGCTCGCACCGGTCAGTGGCATGCTGAAAACCGTGGCCCGAACCGGCCATGCCTTCGGCATTAAAACCGATGGCGGCATCGAGGTGCTGGTTCATATCGGCATTGACACCGTCGATATGGATGGCGAGGGATTCGCTGTGGTCGTGGCTAAAGGCGAGCGGATCGCGGCGGGAGAGCCACTGGCCACCGTGGATTTCGGCAAAGTCGCGGCGGCCGGGCACAGCGTTGTGGTGGTGGTGACGGTGGTCAACGCCGCTGAACTGACCGTGGTCACGCCGTTGATCGGCGACGGTAGCGGCGACGACAACGGCGGTGACTGCAAAACCGTATCAGCCGGCAGCCCGATCATCGATGTGGAACAATGACGTTGCGAAAGGATGCCATGGAAATACTGCGAGTGTTCAACAACAACGTCGTGCTCGCCAAAGGCGGCGACGGCGGTGAGGTGATTCTCACCGGCCGTGGACTGGGGTTCCAGGCCAAGCCGGGGCAGACGGTCGACGAGTCGAAAGTCGTGCGCACCTTCGTGCCGTCGGACGGGCGTGACCCGGACCATCTGGCGCAGATGCTGGCGGACATTCCGCCCGAAATCATCCGCGTGGTCGTCGAATCCATGCAGGAAGCCGGACTGGGGGAGCGTGAGACCGGCAGCACCACGCTGGTCATGGCCTTGTCGGATCACGTGGCGAATGCGGTGGAGCGGGTGCGGCGCGGCATCGACATTACCTACCCGCTGCTCGGCGAGGTGAGCAACCTGTACCCGCAGGAATACGCGCAGGGGCGTGCGATGCTCGCATCGCTCAATGCGCGGCTCGACGTCACGCTGCCGGACGGCGAGGCCACCGCGCTTGCCATGCATCTGGTCAACGCCGGCTTCGCCACCGGCGACCTGTCCTATACGTATACGATGACGGGCGTGATCCAGCAACTGCTTGACATTATCGACCACAGCTACGGCATCACGTTGGACCGCAGTTCCGTGAATGTGGGCAGGTTCATCACCCATCTGCGTTACCTGTTCGTACGCATCCACCAGCACCAGCAACTGACGGATGAGCCGGCACCGGTGATGAAGGTGATTCGTGAGTCCTATCCCGCCGCGCTACGATGCGCGCGAACCATCGCCTCCCTGCTCGAACTGCGCCTCGACACGGATATCAGCGACGACGAAACCGCCTATCTGGCAATGCACGTCGCCCGAGTCACCGGCCACGCATCGTAGCGGATCAGCGAATCGGCTCGAGTGTACCGGTCATTTCGGCGAAATTCGAGGTGGCATTTGAAGCAGCGGCCTGCGCGGTCTTTTCCAGCGCGGAGGCGTCGGGTACGCGCACGATCAGCGCGCGATGATCCACTGAGAAACGAATATGTTTGGTCTCCGGTAGCATGTCGCCGTCCACCTGCGCTTTGGCCGGCTTTTCCAATGTGATTTCGGCACTGACGCCCTGAACCTGTTCGATGGTCGAGTTCGTGGACAGCGGGTTCTGTTCGGGCTTGCCGATGATCGTCTGGTGCACCACGTCGCCGAACAGGTTGGCCCAGCCGAGGATGCCGCCGGTGGTGTCGATGATTTCGAAGTCCAGCAGACCATCGTCATAGGATGCCGCCGGCATCAGCGAGAACATGGGAATCTGGCCGCAGTTGCCGGCCATCACCGTGCGGAAATCGAGATTCTTGATGGTGTGGGTCGAGCCGTCGGCGCTGGTGACTGTCAGCGTGCCGCGGAACTTCGGCGCGAACAGGTTCTTCACGCCGCCCACGAAGTAGGCGAGCCAGCTGATGTTCGCCTTGAGCTCGGGGTTGGTGTCATCGATCATGGCCGCATCGAAGCCGATGCCGGCGATGATGAGGAAGGCGTGGCCGTGGTCGTCCTCCGGGTGGTCGAGCAGGGTGAGACGGCCCATGTCCACCAGGCGGGAGCCGTGGGAGGTGGCCACGGTCAGCGCGGCGTCGATATCGTCCACGGGAACGCCCATATTGCGGGCAAACAGGTTGCCGGTGCCGATGGGGATGATGCCCAGCGCATGGCCGGTGCCGGAGACGGCGCTCGCCACCGTGCGCACCGTGCCGTCGCCGCCGACCGCGATCACCACGTCGGCGCCGTCCTCCAGCGCCTCAAGCGCGCAGACCCTGCCGTCCTTGTCAAGCTGGGTGTCGTAGAAGCGGATGCGATTGAGCCCCTTGGCCTCGCAGAACCTCTGGATATGCAGCCTGCGGGCTTCGGCCTGCGGTTTGGACGGATTCACGATGAAGGCGTACTGCACCTCGTCGTCCCGGCGCTTCTCCAGCGTCTGAGCCAGCTTGCGGCGGCGCTGCGCGCGCAGGGCGATGACGATGACGGCGATGAGCACCACCACAATGGCGATTGCGGCGATGATCAGAAACACGGTGAGGGCAGGCTGAGGCATGGCTCCTATTGTTATCGGTGGGGAGGTCGTTTGCGGCCATGGTGCGCCGTACGTGAACATTTCCTGCACGCAACAGCCCCGTGGGGCGTGATTATGGTTCAATCGCGTCTCATCTGACGAAATTGGCCGGGTGGACCCGTCCGCGGACTTTCCCGGGCTTCCCTGTGATTTCCGCGTGACTCCCGCGCATTCGGCCATTGTCGGTGTCTGCTTACGCGGCTAGTCTGGTGCCCATGCTTGATATTCAATTCATCCGTGAACACACCGATATCGTCAAGGAATCCCAGCGCAAGCGCGGCGAGTCCGTGGAGCTCGTCGACGAAGTGCTCTCCTCCGACACCGCACGTCGTGAGGCGCTGAAGGCCTTCGAAGAGGCTCGCGCCCAGCAGAAGGAAATCGGCAAGAAGGTCGCCTCCGCCCCGGCGGACGAGAAGGCCAAGCTCATCGCCGAAACCAAGGAACTGTCCCAGAAGGTCTCCGAATACAAGTCCAAGGCCGATTCCGCAGCCGAGGAATACACCACCGCCATGTGGAAGCTCTCCAACATCGTGGAGCCCGAAGCTCCCGAAGGCGGCGAGGATGACTACGTGGTCGTCAAGAAGGTTGGCCAGATTCGCGACTTCGCGGCCGAAGGCTTCGAGCCCAAGGACCACCTGATCCTCGGCACCGGCGTGGCCGGCATCGATATGCGCCGCGGCGTCAAGGTCGGCGGCTCCCGCTTCTATTTCCTGCGTGGCCAGGTGGCCCGCATGCAGATTGCCATGCTCACCATGGCCGTGGACCAGGCCGAAGAGCACGGCTTCACGCTGGCCATCACCCCGACGCTCGTGCGCCCCGAGGTCATGCGCGGCACCGGCTTCCTGAACTCCCACGCCGACGAGATCTACCGTCTGCGCGAGCCCGATGACCAGTACCTGGTCGGCACTTCCGAAGTGGCGCTCGCCGGCATGCACGAGAACGAGATCCTCGACCTCGGCAACGGCCCGCTGCGCTACTGCGGTTGGTCCTCCTGCTACCGCCGCGAGGCCGGTGCCGCAGGCAAGGATACTTCCGGCATCATCCGCGTCCACCAGTTCGACAAGGTGGAGATGTTCGTTTACGCCAAGCAGGAGGACTCCTACAAGGAGCACGAGCACCTGCTGGCCATGGAACAGGAGATGCTCGCCAAGGTCGAGGTGCCCTACCGCATCATCGATACCGCCGCCGGCGACCTCGGTTCCTCCGCCGCCCGTAAGTTCGACTGCGAGGCTTGGGTGCCGACCCAGGGCCGTTACCGCGAGCTCACCTCCACCTCGAACTGCACCGAGTACCAGGCTCGCCGCCTGAACATCCGCGAGCGTATGGAAGACGGCGGCACCCGCCCGGTCTCCACCCTGAACGGCACGCTGGCCACCACCCGTTGGCTGGTCGCCATCATGGAGAACCACCAGCAGAAGGACGGCTCCATCGAGATCCCGAAGGCCATGCGCGCCTACATGGGCGGCAAGGAAGTTATCGAGCCCACGAAGTGGGAGGCCTGAGTCTCATCGTGCTTTAGCTCCCTCTGATGAGGGAGCTGTCAGCGTAGCTGACTGAGGGAGAGATTACTGAGGGAGAGATCGCTGATAGCCAGCAGGCGAATCCAAGACCGACCGCACTGCCGAATATCAACATCCCTCCCTTCTGTATAATGAATACTTGCGCGTGTGAACGCGCATCAGGACAGGTGTCTGAGCGGCCTAAAGAGACGGTCTTGAAAACCGTTGAGGGGCAACCCTCCGCGAGTTCGAATCTCGCCCTGTCCGCGAACCGAGGCCTGGGCAACATGCCCAGGCCTTTTTTTCTTTTTCTGGAACCTGTCTTCTTGATTGCCACCGGGGTGCTGATATATTGGTTTGTGATGCCGTAACATGCGGTGTCCCCGTTGATATGACGGGCCGATCGGCGTGAGCCGATAAGAAAAGGCCCGACGTTTGCAGCACCGGGCCTTTGCGTTGATTACCGGCTTGCGCCTTTAATCAACAAGGTTGCAAGATGAATCATATCACGATGCACGGTAGTCTGACCGTGAACGGGCGCACCGTGATCGTCCATGTGGGCGATGGCGAGGCGAACGCCACGGTTGACGGCACGCACTTCAACGTGCGTAGCCTGTGGCAGCTCTACCAGTTGCTGAGACTGCTCGTGTAGCGTCTCATTAAGGCGCGGTGCCTCCCTAGTCGGGTATCGCGCCGGCGACCTGAAAACCGATAATGTTGGCAAGTGCTTGCAATTTGCGGTGGACGATTGCAAGCTAACGTCTTGGATTGTTGCCGCTATCCAATATCTCATTAGGCCTACCGGTGGACCAAAAGTACGTTGCTTTGTAAGGGGAGTTAATGAAATAAACAAATCCGCGCAATCGAGCATCGAACCGGTTTAATGCTACTCGCCTCAACGGGACGCGCGGTAATTGTTAGCTAAGTTGACAATAAAAGAATGAGGGCATACATTAGTAATCAGTCATCACACTGAGATGATGATTTCACTACGAAGGAGTAGAGATATGGTATCTCGCAATAAGCGCATCGTGGCTGCTTTTGCCGCGGTAGCAGCAATGGGAATGGGCTTGGCCGGTTGCGGCAGCGACACTGCCGGCGACACGAAGACCACCGATGATGGTGGCGTGGTCAACATCACCTACATGCACCGTCTGCCGGATTCCGAGGGCATGACTCTGGTCAACGACATCGTTGCCAAGTGGAATAAGCAGCATCCGGATATTCAGGTCAAGGCCACCAAGTTCGATGGTAAGGCCTCTGACATGATCAAGAAGCTTGAGACCGACGTCAAGTCCGGCGAGGCTCCGGATCTGGCTCAGGTCGGTTACGCCGAGCTGCCTGAGGTCTTCACCAAGGGTCTGCTGCAGGATGTGACCCAGTATGCCGAGCAGTACAAGAACGACTTCGCATCCGGCCCGTACAGCCTGGTTCAGGTTGGCGGCAAGGCTTACGGCCTGCCGCAGGACACCGGCCCGCTGGTTTACTTCTACAACAAGGCTGAGTTCGAGAAGCTCGGCATCACCGAGATTCCGCAGACCGCCGATGAGTTTATCGCCGCTGCCAAGACCGCTGCCGCCGCTGGCAAGTACATCATGTCCTACCAGCCTGATGAGGCCGGCAACATGATCTCCGGTCTGGCTGGCGCCTCCGGTGGTTGGTACAAGGTGAAGGGCGACTCCTGGGTCGTCAACACCGAGACCGATGGCTCCAAGGCAACCGCTGACTTCTACCAGCAGCTGCTCGACGCCAAGGCAGCCACCACCAACCCGCGTTGGGATCCGTCCTTCGATGCATCCATCAAGGATGGCTCGTTGATCGGTACTGTGGCCGCCGCTTGGGAAGCCCCGCTGTTCATGACCTCCTCCGGTGGCACCGGCTCCGGCGAATGGCAGGTCGCTCAGCTCGGTGACTGGTTCGGCAACGCTGGCAAGACCGGCCCTGACGGTGGTTCCGCCGTGGCC
>ERZ773258.1943-NODE-1943-length-14361-cov-6.357542_pt1 | contig 14361 bp, 10 predicted proteins | sample MGYA00511962_ERZ773258 | MGnify/ENA primary metagenome ERZ773258 (study PRJEB29015, sample SAMEA2737755) | human gut metagenome | biome: human gut; feature: human-associated habitat; material: faeces | place: China | collected 2012 ... | reverse complement strand
AGCCCCTCCTGCCCTCCGCGTTTTCTCGCCCACTCTCCGAAAAAAGTTGGAGAACTTTTTCTTTTTCGTTAGATTGCACAAGAACTTGCCTCCTTGTTTGGCGGTTACGTTGAATTTGTGAACGTTCTTTGAATTTTGATATTTTCCTTCGATTTATTATTACACAGCTTCCGGGGAAGTGGTATACTACAAGCCAGAAACAGTGCTGTTAAGTTCGGAAAACAAAGATCGTTGAATGAGGTGTGTCTTATGAGCGTTTACGAAAAGATTTCCGGTTTTGCGGATGAGATCAGCCAGGACTTTGACCAGCAGCTCAAAACTGTGACGGATCTGGGGATGAAGTATATCTGCATCCGCAGCGCCGAGCACAAGGGCATTGCCGATTACACCCCCGAGGAAGTGCGCACGGTTCTTCTGCCAAAGCTGCGGGCCGCAGGCGTGGGCGTTTCCAGCCTGGGTACGGCCATCGGCAAGGTGGAGGTGGACGATGAAGAGGGCTTTGCCAAGCAGCTGGAACAGCTGGAAACACTCTGCGAAACGGCCAAGCTGCTGGACTGCTCCTTCATCCGGATGTTCAGCTTCCTCATCCCCAAGGATGCCGATGCAGACAGCTATACCGATGTGGTGCTGGATAAGCTGCGTCAGTTTATCCGGATCGCGGAAAAGCATGACATTGTCCTGCTCCATGAAAATGAGAAGGGCATCTACGGAGATACCGGTGCCCGCTGCAAATTGCTGTTCGACCGGCTGGCCTGCCCCCACTTCAAGGCAGCGTTCGATTTTGCCAACTTTGTTCAGTGTGAGCAGGACACCGCGGAGTGCTGGGAATTGCTCCATGACCAGATCGCTTATATCCACATCAAGGATGCTCTGCCCGGCTGCCTGTTGAATGTGCCCGCAGGCACCGGCCTTGGCAAGATCCCTGAGCTGCTTCGCCGGGCTTTCTGCGAGGAGGGCTACCACGGCTTCCTGACACTGGAGCCCCACCTGGCAATGTTTGATTTCTTTGCACCAGGAGCAAAAGGCGGTGAGAGCCAGAAGCTCCAGTTTGAGAATAACCCGATCGTCGAGAAGATGAAGTCCGAGATGGCCGAGCCGGGCCGCCCCAAGGACGGCGCAGAAGCTTACGCCACCCAGTATCATGCACTGGTCGAGATCCTGAAGCCCATTCTCAATTGATATCCACTCTCTGTTTACCCATAAACTGCCACAGCAGAAGCCCCCTGCCGGGAGAACCGGCGGGGGGCTTCTGCTGTTTGCGGCAAAAAAGCTGGGCCAGATGCAGCCAGCAGCTTTTCATTTGGAATATGGCAATATTTTTGCGGCTTGTCAGTCATTGACAGGCCGCTTTTTTCTTTGTCAAAGGCAGTTTCGTGGAAATGACCGAAAGAGGATGCCTGATTTGTGAATATTGACAAAAGTTTTCAAAGTACTTGATTTTAATTTAGGGGGGGGGGGTATAATGAAATGACAAGAAATTCCTTTGAGAACAAAGCACTCAGCAGCCTTGCTGAGACCTGCAATGCGGAAAATGGAACCTACAGGGGAGGTGACAGTGCGGTAGGAATCTGGAGGGTTCCTTGCGGGGAATCCGTTGCAAAAATGCAAATAGCGATGAAAGGAATGAAGAAAGTTGAAACAGAAAAGTCAGAACCGGTTTTTGGCGGCCCTGCTGGCAGTGGCAATGATGCTTCAGATGCTTCCCATGCTGGCTTTTGCGGATGGCACGACCGGCACCCCAGTAGCATGGAACAAAAAGAAGAATAAGAGCTATACGTCTTTGGAAGCTGCTGTGATAGATGCAGATAGCGGTGATACCATCACCCTTGGCGAGGGCAATTATACACTGCACAATAAACTCAAAGACAATCAAAAGCCCAAGGGAAAAGACCTGACCTTTGTGGGGCAGGGGTCTGATAAAACGACCTGGTATATCGGTGCTGAGGTGCCGGACCCGGATCTTTTGGGCACAGAGTATAACGGCGATTACAGCTTTGATGGTGCCGGAACAGTCACCTTCAAAAATATGACGCTTCGCTCCGGTAATGTAGATTATCTGGGCTTCATCCGTATTGACAATACAGTGGTAGAAAACTGCGTCATCAACGGCGAGACCTTCTACTGGGGTTATAAAAGTGCAGTGTTCACTAATACGACCTTCAATGCTCCAGATGGACGATATGCACTCTGGACGTATAGCTCCCCGATCATGACATTTGATACCTGCACCTTTAATGCAAGTGGAAAGGTAATCAATGTTTACACGGATTTCAGTGCAGGAAAACATGACATCACGGTTAACTTTAACAACTGCACCGTGAATTCCTCCACTTTCTTCCTCTATAAACAAGCGCTGAACATCAATGACAGCAACATGGGCAGCTATAAGTACATCATCAACATCAATGATCCCCATGTCACGGCTGTCCGGGATACAACGACCTGCTCGCAGGTGTTCGGTTTTGGCGGTAAAAAGGACAACAATAGTGGTCGGACAGAGGTGTACTGGAACAATAGTGTGGAGCCGGTCTGGAAAGATGGCAAGATGCAGACACACTCCTATACCGATGGTGAGCATGACAATGCTTTTACCACCAGCTATTCGGAGTGGGAAACAATCGATGCACGAAATGAGTGGCGGGATGTAACGAAGACCTGCGATTACTGCGGCTGGTCGGAAACACAGAAGGAAATTGCCAGTGTATACCGCCTCCAGTACAACCTGAATGAAGGCGTTGGCGACGAAAATGCCAATTACAACGATGCTTTTTCCCATGAAAATGAGAGCGTGACGCTTGCAGCGGCTCCCACACGAGAAGGCTACCAGTTTGCTGGATGGCTGAGCCTTAACGGTAAGCTCTATAAAGCCGGGAGTAAGCTCGTCCTGACGGGTGATGAGGTGTTTACGGCACAGTGGAAGAAGGATGAGCCTGTCGTCAATCATACCCTGACCGTGACCGGCGGCACCTTTGCTGTGAAGAACGGCGACATTGATGTGACCGATACACTGGAAACCAGCACCGACGAGGCCAGCGGCAAGCAGACCTGCCTTGTGCCGGATGGTGCAGAAGTCACCGTGACGCTGGACCAGACGAAGGTTCCCGAGGGTATGGTGTTTGATCTCTGGTCTACCGGTGAACTGCCGCTGGATCAGGATTACAAGGCAGAGTCCATTACCTTTACTATGAATGGTGATGTGGATGTGGCCGCACAGTACCGCAGCGCTGACATTGAGGATGGTTCTGATGTTGTTGGCCCCATCATTGTCGGTACGGCTATTGTGGCTGGCGGCGCACTGGTCGGCTACACGCTGGGCACCGATCTTGTGGGCAAGATGTGGGGTCTGCCTTACTTCCCCAGCAACCGCAGTGCTCTTGCAATGATGCTGTGGGAGGATGCAGGCAAGCCTATGCCGGAATCTGAGATCCTCTACCCCGATGTTGGCCAGGAAGAACAGGATATGGATCTGCAGCATGCTGCCCGCTGGGCCATGGAGCACGACCTCCTGCCTGACCTGAACGATCAGGATACAGAGCTGCCCCCTGAACAGGTGAAGTTCTATCCGGACAACATGGTTACCAAGATCAGCGTGCTGCGTGCTTGGAAGAAGGCACAGGACCTCAAGCAGAATGCGCAGTAAAATTTGACATTCTCTGATATATCCCAAACACAGCAGGAGCGCCCCGCCGGTATGACCCGGTGGGGCACTTCTGCTGTGTTTTGTTAAGCTTCAGGAAAGGGGAACATAGCCCACTCAGCGGCCCACGATGAGGTCGCGGCGGCAGCGCAGGCCGACCGTCAGGAAAGCGCTGCCGCCCAGCTGCCGGAGCACCACCCGCTGGGTGTCGGTCTGGCCCTCGCACAGCAGGGAAAGGTTCAGGGTGGTGGACCCCTTCTCCGTGGTGAGCACCAGCGTGGATACGCCCTGCTCCATCAGAGTCTTCATGTCCTGAATGGTGGTGCGGAAGGTGGCGGCGCAGTCCGGCACGTCCAGCGTCAGGACACGGCCCTCCTGCCGGGCGGTGTAAAGGACCTGACGGCCCAGCAGGCCCTTGACGGTGTACCGGGCTTCGGTGGTCTTTGCCTCGTCAGCGGAGATCAGCATGATGTCACCCTGAATGGGGTCACCCTCCGGTGCGCCGTAGCCGCCGTAGGCGGGGTCGGTCTCGCCCACGGCAACGTCGCCGCTGTGCAGCGCGATCTCGCCCTGAAGCATCACGCTTTCGTCCTGCGGGGGCAGGTAGCCTGCAACAACGGTGTCATCGGCGGCAGCGGCAGCGGCAGGCTCTTCGGCAAATGCGCCGACGCTCATGGGGATGGCAAGGGACAGCACCAGGGCTGCGGCAATGGCCTGACGGCCCAGCATTGTATTCAGAATCTTCATAAGAAATATACCTCCTGTACTATGGACGAAAAACCGCCCGTTCTGTAATGAATACGGAACGGGCGGCTTGTTTATTGCAGGGGTGTAAAAATTATTTCTCCCGGTTCAGGATCTCCATGAACTCCTCGCCGGTGATGGTCTCCTTCTGGTACAGATACTGGGCCAGCTCATCCAGCTTTGCGCGGTTGTCGGTCAGGATCTGCACAGCCTTGGCGTGCTGGGCCTTGACCAGCTCCACCACCTTCTGGTCGATCTCACACTGGGTCTGGGCAGAGCAGGCAAGGGAAGTGTCGCCGCCCAGATACTGGTTGTTGACGGTCTCCAGTGCCACCATGTCAAATTCATCGCTCATGCCGTAGCGGGTCAGCATGGCGCGGGCCAGCTTGGTGGCCTGCTCGATATCATTGGAAGCGCCGGTGGTGATGGAGTGGAACACCACTTCCTCGGCGGCACGCCCGCCGGTGAGGGTGGCGATCTTGTTTTCCAGCTCCTCCTTGTTCATCAGGTAGTGGTTGCCCTCGTCCACCTGCATGGTGTAACCCAGAGCACCCGAGGTGCGGGGGATGATGGTGATCTTCTGCACGGGGGCGGAGTGGGTCTGCTTGGCAGCGACCAGAGCGTGGCCGATCTCATGGTAGGCTACGATGCACTTTTCGTGATCGGTCAGGATGGAGTTCTTCTTCTGGTAGCCTGCAATGACCACCTCGATGCTCTCCTCCAGGTCAGACTGGGTCACGCTCTTGCGGCCCGCGCGGACGGCCCGCAGCGCGGCCTCGTTGACAATGTTGGCCAGCTCGGCACCGGACGCGCCGGAGGCCATCCGGGCCACGGTGGTAAAGTCGATGCCCGGGGCCAGCGCGACCTTTTTGGCGTGGACCTTCAGGATCTCCTCGCGGCCCTTGAGGTCGGGCAGCTCCACAGGCACCCGGCGGTCAAAGCGGCCGGGCCGGGTCAGGGCAGGGTCAAGGGATTCGGGACGGTTGGTGGCGGCCAGAATGATAACACCGGTGTTGCCCTCAAAGCCATCCATCTCGGTCAGCAGCTGGTTCAGGGTCTGCTCGCGCTCATCATTGCCGCCGTACTGGCCGCCGCTGCGCTTTTGGCCAATGGCATCGATCTCGTCAATAAACACGATGCAGGGCGCTTTCTCCTTGGCCTGCTTGAACAGGTCGCGTACCTTGGAGGCACCCATGCCCACGAACATCTCCACGAACTCGGAGCCGGAGATGGAGAAGAAAGGCACGTTGGATTCACCGGCCACAGCCTTGGCCAGCATGGTCTTGCCGGTGCCCGGAGGGCCCACCAGCAGGATGCCCTTGGGCATCTTGGCACCAATGCTCTCATACTTGCTGGGGTCGTGCAGATAGTTGACGACTTCCTGTAGGTTTTCCTTGGCCTCGTCTTCACCGGCCACATCCGCAAAGCGGATGCCTGCCGTGGACTGCACATAGACCTTGGCGTTGGATTTGCCCATGCCGCCAAACATCATGGAGCCCGGGCCGCCGCCGGCCTTTTCCATCAGCTTTTTGTTCATCTGGTTGCCGATGGCCGAGAACAGGATGATGGGCAGGACGAACCAGATCAAAAAGCTCAGCACCGGCGAGGACTGTTCCACGATCTCGCTGGAGAAGGTGGCTCCCGCATCGTACAGCCGCTCGGTCAGGCCGGTGTCGTTCATCAGGCCGGTCTTGTAGACCTGCGTCTCGTCCTTATCGGTAAAGATGATCTGGTTGGATTCAATGTCTACCCGGCCGATGTTCTTCTCCTCGGTCATGGTCATAAAGGTGCCGTAGTCCACCTCTTTGATCTGGCGCTCCTCCATCCACGGCAGCAGCACAAGGTTGAGGAGCAGCAGCATCAGCAGCACGATGGCATAGTAGATCGCCAACGGCTTGCGCGGTGTCTTGACTTCTTTCATAGGATTTCCTCCTTAGTAGGCTTTGTCTCTACCCCAAAGCATAGCACGACTGATTTTAAGAAACCAGCCTTTTGAGGGCTTGTTTCCAAAAACTTCCCAGATTCTTAACAAACCCCGAAGCCTGGCGGGAGGGAAGCGGGGGGATGCCCACGCAAGTGAAACGGGCCATTCCATCGCCCGCCCTATTGCCTGCGGCAACAGGGTCCCACCCCAGCGGACACTTGCTTAGGGCATTCCCCCGCTTCCCCAGCGCTTTGCGATTCGATACAGAAAGCGCAAAATTTGGAAAATTGTGCCGCTCCTGATGTGAATTTGTTTCATTTTTGATGTGAGCAAAACTTCTTGACAGCAAATCCGGCGTTTGGTACAATAAGCTCACTTTGAAACACAAAGACCAAATGCGTTGACGGGGAAAAAACGATCTTCTTCTGCTTCAGAGAGCTGCCGGGCGGTGCAAGGCAGTGCGGAGGGTTTCGGCTACTGGCCCCTGAGCGGCAGAGCTGAACGGAGAGTAGGCTCTGACGGATGCCCACCGTTACCGGGGCAGCGATTCGCCGCCAAAAGCTGATCGTGTGAGTGGCTGGTTTTCCAGCAAAGAGAGTGGTACCACGGGTGCTCTGTTAGAAAAAATGACAGGCCCTCGTCTCTCAAGGCTTATCGCCTTGGAGACGAGGGCCTTTTACTTTAATTGTAGGATCTGGAGGAAACGAGAATGATGGACGCAACCAAGTACGCACCGGGATATTACCCTGTCCCTGCCGGTTATGACAGCTGGGTGAAGAAGGATCACATTGAAAAGGCCCCGGCCTGGTGCAGTGTGGACCTGCGCGACGGCAATCAGGCCCTGATCGTGCCCATGAGCCTGGAGGAAAAACTGGAGTTCTTCCAGATGCTGGTGAAGATCGGCTTCAAGGAGATCGAGGTGGGGTTCCCCGCCGCCAGCGATACCGAGTACGAGTTCCTGCGCACTCTGATCGAGAAAAACATGATCCCGGAGGACGTGACCGTGCAGGTGCTGACCCAGTGCCGCGACCACATCATCCGCAAGACCTTCGAGGCCGTCAAGGGCGCTCCCCGCGCAGTCATCCACTTCTATAATTCCACCTCTGTGGCCCAGCGCGAGCAGGTGTTCCACAAGAGCAGGGAAGAGATCAAGAAGATCGCCACCGACGGCGCAAAGCTGGTCCGGCAGCTGAGCCAGGAATACGAGGGCAACTTCCTGTTTGAGTACAGCCCCGAGAGCTTTACCGGCACCGAGGTGGACTATGCTGTGGAGGTCTGCAACGCAGTGCTGGACATCATGCAGCCCACCCCTGACCGCCCCATGATCATCAACCTGCCCGTTACAGTCGAAATGAGTATGCCACATGTCTACGCCAACCAGATCGAGTACTGCGACAAGCACCTCAAGTACCGCGACAGTGTGATCATTTCCACCCATCCCCACAACGACCGCGGCACCGGTGTTGCCTGTGCCGAAATGGCCGTTCTGGCCGGTGCTCAGCGGGTGGAGTGCTGCCTGTTCGGCAACGGTGAGCGTACCGGCAACGTGGATGCCGTGACTCTGGCTATGAATCTGTACAGCCACGGCGTAGACCCCAGACTGGACTTTTCCGATATGCCCGCCATCTGCGCTGCCTACGAGCGCGTGACCCGGATGCACATCTACGAGCGCACCCCCTATGCCGGTCAGCTGGTGTTTGCAGCCTTCTCGGGCAGCCATCAGGATGCCATTGCAAAGGGCATGGCCTACCGCAAGGAGCGGGGAGAGCACCGCTGGACCTGCCCCTACATCCCCATCGACCCCCACGATATCGGCCGCACCTATGATGCCGATGTTATCCGCATCAACAGCCAGAGCGGCAAGGGCGGCATCGGCTTTGTGCTGGAACAGAACTACGGTTATAACCTGCCCCCCAAGATGCGCGAGGTGCTGGGCTACAAGGTCAAGAGCGTGTCCGACCACAGCCATAAGGAGCTGAGTGCAGGCGAGGTGCTCCGCATCTTCGAGGAGAGTTTCCTCAACCGTGAAAAGCCCCTTCGTGTGGTGGAGGCTCACTTTGCACAGGTCAACGGCATTACCGCCACGGTCACCCTGGACCTGAACGGTCAGCGCAAGGTGGTCACCTCGGTGGGCAATGGTCGTCTGGATGCTGTGGCCAACGCCATCCAGAGCGCCACCGGGATGGACTTCCATCTGGAAAGCTACTCGGAGCACAGCCTGGACGAGGGCAGCACCTCCCGCGCGGCTTCCTATGTGGGCCTTGCCTGGGGCGATGGCAGCATGACCTGGGGTGCCGGCACCGACACCGATATCATCGTCGCCGGCATCAAGGCGCTGGTTTCGGCAATTAACAGTAAATAAAAATCGAACTCCCTCAGTCACCTGCGGTGACAGCTCCCTCTAAGAGGGAGCCTGTTGCGTAACGGAAAGGCAAAGAGGCCCCCTCCTAGAGGGGGCTGTCGCGTAAGCGACTGGGGGAGTTATAGAAGACAAAAGGAGAGTATCACCATGGGAATGACTCTGACGCAGAAGATTCTGGCCGCACATGCGGGTTTGCCGGAGGTCAAGGCAGGCCAGCTCATCAATGCCAAGCTCGATATCGTGCTGGGCAACGATATCACCACCCCGGTCGCCATCAACGAGTTTGAGAAGGCAGGCTTTGACGGCGTGTTCGACAAAGAGCACATTGCCATCGTGCTGGACCACTTCGTCCCCAACAAGGACATCAAGAGCGCAACCCAGTCCAAGCAGTGCCGCGAGTTTGCCAACAAATATGATATCCTCAACTTCTACGATGTGGGTCAGATGGGTGTTGAGCACGCCCTCCTGCCCGAAAAAGGCATCGTGACCGCCGGTGACTGCATCATCGGTGCCGACAGCCACACCTGCACCTACGGTGCACTGGGCGCATTCTCCACCGGTGTGGGTTCCACCGATATGGCCGCCGGTATGGCCACCGGCATGGCATGGTTCAAGGTGCCCTCTGCCATCAAGTTTGTGCTCAAGGGCAAGTTCAGCCCCCGCGTATCCGGCAAGGATCTGATCCTGCACATCATCGGCATGATCGGTGTGGACGGGGCGCTGTACAAGTCCATGGAATTTACCGGCCCGGGCGTGGCTTCCCTGACCATGGAGGATCGCCTCTGCGTCTGCAACATGGCCATTGAGGCCGGTGCCAAGAACGGCATCTTCCCTGCGGACGAGGTCACAAGAGCGTACCTGAACGGCCGCAGCCAGCGCACCCCGGTCTACTACGAGGCTGACCCGGATGCCGAATACGAAAAGACCATCGAGATCGACCTGGACAAGCTGGAGCCCACGGTCAGCTACCCCCATTTGCCGGAGAACACCCACCCCGCCAGCGAGGGAAAGGACATCCGGATCGATCAGGTGGTCATCGGCAGCTGCACCAATGGCCGTCTGGAGGATATGGAGGCCGCTTACAACATCCTCAAGGGCAAGCACATCGCCAAGGGCGTGCGGGGCATCATCATCCCGGCCACCATGGCGGTTTATAAGGAGTGCATCCTGCGCGGCTGGACCGAAGCCTTTATCGATGCGGGCTGCATCGTGTCCACCCCCACCTGCGGCCCCTGCCTGGGCGGCTACATGGGCATCCTGGCCGAGGGGGAGCGCTGTGTCTCCACCACCAACCGCAACTTTGTGGGCCGCATGGGTCATGTCAAGAGCGAAGTCTATCTGGCAAGCCCGGCCACTGCCGCTGCCAGCGCCCTGACCGGCTATATCACCGACCCCCGTACGGTCTGATCGAAAAGGAGAAACAACGATGAACGCAAAAGGTTCTGTTTTCAAATACCCGGATAACGTGGATACCGATGTCATCATTCCGGCCCGCCACCTGAACACCCAGGACCCCAAGGAGCTGGCCAGCCACTGCATGGAGGACATCGACAAGGACTTTGTCCGGAACGTCAGGGACGGCGATGTCATGGTGGGCGGCTGGAACTTCGGCTGTGGCTCCTCCCGTGAGCACGCCCCCGTGGCCATCAAGGCCGCGGGCATCTCGGTGGTCATTGCCAAGAGCTTTGCCCGTATCTTCTACCGCAACAGCATCAACATCGGTCTGCCCATCATGGAGTGCCCCGAGGCTGTGGATGCCATCAGTGCAGGGGATACCGTCAGCGTGGATTTTACTACCGGCCTCATCACCGATGAGACCACCGGCAAGACCTTCCAGGCGGAACCCTTCCCGCCGTTTATCCAGAAGATCATTGCCGACGGTGGCCTGATGAAGTCCATCAAAAATAAGAAGTAAGGAGCTTTCCCATGGAAAAAAACATTGCTGTCATCTGGGGCGACTGCTCCAGCCCCGAGATCGTGAAACAGACCATCCGGGTGCTTGATAAGGTGGCTGAAAAGTACGGCCACACCTTCCACTATACCGATGCCGCCATGGGCGGTGAAGCCATTGACAAGTACGGCGACCCGCTGCCCCAGCATGAGCTGGACAAGTGCCTTGCTGCGGACAGCGTCCTGCTGGGTGCCGTGGGCGGCCCCAAGTGGGAGGGCCTGCCCGGTGAGCAGCGCCCGGAAAAGGGTCTGCTGCGCCTGCGCGCGGGCATGGGCCTGTACTCCAACAACCGCCCCGCCAAAATCTGGCCCCAGCTGGCCCCGGCCAGCCCCCTGAAGCCTGAGATCGTGGCACAGGGCATTGACTTCATCATCGTGCGGGAGCTGATCGGCGGCGTGTACTTCGGCAAGCACGAGACCCACACCCTCGAGAACGGCGAGAAGCAGGCCATCGACTCCATGCCCTACTCTGAGCACGAGATCGAGCGCATCGGCCGCATCGGCTTCGAGACCGCCCAGAAACGCCGCAAAAAGCTCTGCTGTGTGGACAAGGCCAACGTGCTGGATACCAGCCGCCTGTGGCGCAGTGTGATGCACCGCCTGCAGGCCGAGTACCCGGACGTGGAGTACAGCGAGATGTTTGTGGACAACTGCGCTATGCAGATCGTAAAGAACCCCGCGCAGTTCGATGTCATCGTTACCGAGAATATGTTCGGCGACATCCTCTCCGATGAGGCCTCCATGATCACCGGCTCCATCGGCATGATCCCGTCCTCCTCTTTGGGCGATGGCACCCGGGGCCTGTACGAGCCCATTCACGGCTCGGCCCCCGACATTGCGGGCAGGGATATCGTCAACCCCACCGCCTGCATCCTCTCTGCCGCCATGATGCTGCGCTACTCCTTTGGCATGGCTGAGGAAGCCGATGCCATTGAGAATGCTGTGAACAAGGTGCTGGACAAGGGCCTGCGCACGGCAGACAACATGAGCGAAGGCTGCACCTGCCTGGGCTGCACTGCCATGGGTGATGCGATTTTGGCCGAGATCTGATCTGAAATGAATAGCCCTCTCTGTCAGCGTGAACGCGCTGCCACCTCTCCCGAAGGGGGAGCTGGCAAGGCCTGCGGCCTTGACTGAGAGGGCATTTTCGTTCTCCCAAAAACAAAAATGCAAACTTTTTGCAAATTCCTCTTGCAATTTGCATCCGAAGCGTGTATAATCTCCCTTGCACGAAAATGCAAATTGATTGCAATTTACTGCAATAAAGCACATTACAGTTGTTTTTGGAGTATCAAATGGAATTGTTTCTGGATGTTCTGGGCGAATCTCTGGTGGACACCGCCAAGATGCTGCCCTTCCTATTTTTGGCCTATCTGTTCATTGAATATGTGGAGAACCGCCACGGCGAGCGCATCGAAGCCATTCTGGCGGGGGGTGGGCGCTGGGGTTCTGTTCCGGCGGCACTGCTGGGCTGTGTGCCCCAGTGCGGTTTCTCTGCCATTGCGTCCAATTTCTATGCGTCCCGGGTCATCAGCCTGGGCACGCTGATGGCCGTGTTCCTCGCCACCAGTGATGAAGCGGTTCCGCTGCTGGTCTCCATGCCTGCCTACTGGGATAAGCTGGTGCTGCTCATGGTCATCAAGGTGGTGTACGCCATTGCGGTGGGCCTGGTGCTGGATTTTGTCCTGCGGGGCATTCTGCCCAGGAGCCTGCGGGGCGGCTATACCGGCAGCGCCGATGAGATCGACTGCCACGAGGAGCACAGCGATGAGGAGGGCAGGCCTGCCCCCATCTGGAAAGCCGCCCTTCGCCACACGCTGGAGATCTTCGTGTTCATCTTTGTGTTCAGTCTGGTGTTCGGCCTCATTGTGGAGGGCGTGGGCGAGGATGTCTTTGCCGACGCTCTGGGCCGGATGGGCTTCTTCCAGCCGGTGGTGGCCGCACTGGTGGGGCTGATCCCCAACTGTGCCGCCAGCGTCCTGCTGACCCAGCTCTATGTGGAGGGAGCCCTCCGCTTTTCCAGTCTGGTGGCAGGGCTGTGCACCGGCGCGGGCGTGGGCCTGGCCGTTCTCTGGCGGGCAAACCCCTCCTGGAAGCAGAACTTCTTTATCACCGGCCTGACCTGGGCTGCCGGTGCGGCTGTGGGTGTTGGGATCCAGATCGTGGTAGCCATTTTCGGTTAAAGTAAAATATTCAGTCAAAACGCCGTTTCGGGATATCCCGGAGCGGCGTTTTGTGTTATACTAGACAGTATCAAAACGATAAACTGGCTCACCCTCTCCGTCATCGCTTGCGCGATGCCACCTCCCCCAAAGTGGGAGGTCTTGACAGTCATTGGGAAGTTTCCGATTATGTCAAAAGCTCTCCCTTTGGGAGAGCTGGACGCGAAACGGCCTGAGAGGGTGAGGATGCTGAAATAGGAGCAACGATGCAATATAAACTTCTGGCAAGCGATTTCGACAATACCCTTGTTCCCTTTGGTGAGCCCTGCCCCCGCCCGGCGGTGGTCAAGGCTGTGAAAAAGATGCAGGCCGCAGGCGGCAAATTTGTGCTGAGCACCGGCCGCGGCTACTGCGCGATCAACAAGCAGCAGCTGGGCGGCATCCGGTTCGACTACGCCATCACCAACAACGGAGCCTGCGTGGTGGACAGGGACGGCGCGATCATCGCCGAGCACCCGATGACCAATGAGGAAATGTACGCACTGGTGGATTTCTGCGAGGATTACAACTACCCTCTGCAGTTCAATTTCCGGGATGGATACTATGCCTACTGCGAATACGAGAGCCTCCGGGATTTCTACGCCCAGCTGGGCGGCAGCGGCCTGACCTGCAAGGATGGCGAGGATCAGGACCGCCATCTCATCGATATGCCCCATGCCGCCTTTGCCTGCCTGCCCGATGAGGCGCTGGAGGCGTTCAACCGGAAGTACGGCCACCTGAACCTCCGTTTTATGATGGTGGGTGCTGTGCGTGAGGGCAGCTGGCACTGCTATGATATCGTCCGGGAGGGCATTGATAAGGGGGTGGGTCTGGCTGACCTGTGTGAAACCGTGGGTCTGACGCTGGCCGATGCTGTTTCGGTGGGCGATTCCGCCAATGATGTGGGAATGCTGAAGGCGGCAGGACTGGGCTGCTGCATGGCCAACGGCTCGGACGATGCCAGGAAAGCCGCAGGCCGCATCATCGGGGATGTGCGGGAGGACGGCCTTGCCGCCCTCATTGAGGAGCTGTGGTTCAACGGCCCCCGTGCGGAGCCCTCGGGCCATGAACTTGGCTCCCCCTGGGGCCAGATGGAAGCTGCGGAGGAAAAGCAGTGAGCTTTGCACCGGTCTACAACGAGCACAGCCGGGCACTGATCCTGGGCACCTGGCCCAGCCCCAAGAGCCGGGAAATGTCCTTCTACTACGGCCACCCGCAGAACCGCTTCTGGCCCATGCTGGCGGCCCTGACCGGGGAGCCTGTGCCCGCCCGGGAGGATATCGAAGCAAAAAAGCAGATCATCCTGCGTCACGGGCTGGCCCTGTGGGATACGCTGGAAAGCTGTACCATCACCGGCGCGTCGGATGCGTCCATCCGGGACGTGGTGCCCAATGATATTGCCGGTCTGCTGGCAAAAGCGCCCATTGAGGCTGTTTTTTGCAACGGGGCTACGGCATATAAGATCTATACAAAGTATCTCGAGCCGGTCAGCGGCATCCCGGCGGTCAAGCTGCCCAGCACCAGCCCCGCCAATGCCGCCTGC
>ERZ773258.1932-NODE-1932-length-14421-cov-2.972783_pt1 | contig 14421 bp, 10 predicted proteins | sample MGYA00511962_ERZ773258 | MGnify/ENA primary metagenome ERZ773258 (study PRJEB29015, sample SAMEA2737755) | human gut metagenome | biome: human gut; feature: human-associated habitat; material: faeces | place: China | collected 2012 ... | reverse complement strand
TGGCATCGCCGCCGAGGAACGTGGAGGTCTTGCCTTCCTTGGTGCCCGGGATCGGAGCGACGCCGACCTCGAAGCCTCCGTCCTTCTCAGCATCGAACAGAGCAGTGGTGGAGGTGTTCGGGTAAGGCATGACACCGATCTTGCCGTTCGCGAACGGAGCGGTCCAAGTGGCACCGGTCTCTTCCTTGGAGCCTGCGCCCAAACCGTTGGTGGTGTTGGCCAGTTCCTTGTAAGCGTCCAGAACGCCCTTCATGGAGTCGTTGTCCAGAGTGGCCTCGGAGCCATCCTTGTTCATAACGGATTCACCGTCAGCCCACACGGACGGGAAGAGGTCGAAGACCAGAGCACCACCGGACTGACCGGCGAGGTAGGAGCCTGCGACGCCATCCTTGTTGAGGGCGGCGACCTTCTTGGCCTGCTCGACGAACTGGTCGATGCTCTTCGGACCCTGCTCCGGGTCCAGACCGGCTTCCTTGTACAGGTTCTTGTTCCAGACCATCACGGAAACGTCAGTGATGAACGGCAGGGTGTACTCGGCGCCATCAACAGTACCGGCTTCGATGTGGCCCTGCTGCAGGTCGGCCTTGTTGTCCAGGCCATCGATTTGCTTGGTGATGTCGGTGAAGATGCCCTCGGAAGCCCAGTACGGAATACGGACCACGTCGCCGGCGAGGATGTCAGGCAGGGAGTCGGTCTGCGAAGCGCCGCCGACCTTGCCTTCCATATCGTCGTTCGGGATGATCTCGAGCTTGACCTGGTTCTTGTGGCTCTTGTTGTAAGCCTCGACCACGTTCTTGGCCTGACGCTCCAGAGGGGAACGGGTCCACAGGGTGATCTCGGTACCATCGTCGGTGCCCTTGGCCGGGATACCTTCGGCGGTGGCAGTGCCACCATTGCCGGAGCCACCACAGGCGGCCAGCGGAACGATCAACGCGGCGGCAGCGATGCCAGCAAGAGTACGGGTCAGTTTATTGAAAGACACCATGTTCGCTTCTTTCTCTATATATCCGCTCAACTATGAGAGGCGGTGGCGGACGGTCCGCCTCCTTGGTTTCGCCCTGCTCGCTCCTTTGCCCGGAGCAGGTAACACTGCGAAAGCCTTTTCTCAATATAAACGAACATGGAAGTTTTTGCAAAAGCGCTTTCGCATTTTCGCGTTTTTTCTCACATCAAACGGGTTCGAGACTGTGATTCGACTATGAATAACGTGCTTGAATTGGCTTAATATCAATGATTATTCCGGCGTGTCGAGCAAATCAAACAAAAGCGAACATGGAAGTAACGCTTTCTTTCACTTACCTTGCACTTGAACAATTTCCCTGACTACGCCACGCCGAAAAAAAGATGTTTGCGAAAGTTTTCGCATTGAAGCTACAATTATTCCCAGATGCAATGGCGCGCCACACCGTATGAGGTATTTCATCGCAAAACAATGCGCTATATACTGCTGAAGAACCAAGGAATCGAGGCATGATGACCCAGCCAGCAACCGGACGGGCAGCGCGACTTGAGGATGTGGCGGCATTGGCCGGAGTCTCGACGGCCACTGCATCCAAGGCACTGCACAACAAACCCCGTATCAGCGAAGAAACCAAGCAGCGTGTACTGGATGCCGCCAAGCAACTCAACTACTCTCCCAACAAACTCGCCCAATCCCTAGCCCGCGGCACCACCGGCACTATCGGCCTGGTCACCTCCGATCTGCAGGGTCGTTTCTCCACACCGATTCTTATCGGCGCGGAGAACGAGTTGCGAGCCCAATCGACCTCAGTATTGTTGGCCAACGCTCGTGGCGACGCCGCCTTGGAACGTCAGCATGTCGAGAAACTGCTGTCCCTCAAGGTCGACGGACTGCTCATCGTGCAGTGCGAGACCAACCCCAGGCCCACGCTTGGCCATGACTGGGGCGTGCCACTGGTCTACGTCTACGGCCCCTCCACCGACCCCAAAGACTGCTCGGTCACTTGCGACAACGTGGACGCCGGTCGCATGGCCATCAACCATCTCATCTCGTGTGGCCGCCGGCACATCGCCATTATCGGCGGCGACGAAACCTATACCGCTGCCACCGACCGCACCAAGGGCGCGCTCGAGGCACTGGCTGAGCTAGGCATCGAACCGGCCGGGCCAATCCGGTACGGCAAATGGGACGAAGGCTGGGGCCGTGCCGCCACCCGCCTGCTGCTCGACCAAGGGGTCAAGTTCGATGCAGTGGTCTGCCAAAACGACCAACTGGCCCGAGGCTGCATTGACGTGCTCAAGCAGCAGGGACTGCGCATCCCGGATGACGTCGCCGTCATCGGCCACGATAACTGGTCGGTACTGACCTCCAGCTCGAGGCCCGCACTGACGTCGATCGACAACGAAACCGAAACCATCGGACGGCGTGCGGCACGATACTTGGTCGATGCCATCGACGGCAACCCGCATCACGGTGTCGACTACGTACCCTGCCACCTTATCCAGCGCGAATCCACCCTCCCGCTGGACTGATATCAATCGATACCCTACCGCTTCTTGGTTTTGCGCCCCTTTAAGTAGATGTCGATGACGATCCATACGCCGAGGGCGAAGGCCACGACGTAGCCCATGAAGCCGATGACCGGAATGCCGAAGATAATCGGCTTCATGCCGGCGTAGTAGACAATCGACGAGCCAACGAACAAACCGACCACAATCAGGGCCATCGTCAGACGATTCACCATATCCGAAAGCAGCTGGAACGGCTCTTCGGAGCCGACCAGTTCCATGTTGACGCGCAACTGACCACGGGTCAGCATACGGGCCACGGTCTTGAGTTCGGTCATGGTGCCGAGCGTGGCATGCAAAGCCTGATGTCCCTCAACGCCCAGCGACTTGATCTCGTCTTTGGTGGCGTTCTTCAGCGATTTCGACGTGGCGATATGGTCGGAAATGATTTCGATCATATTCACATCAGGAATGAACTCGTCCAGCAAGCCTTCGAGCGTAACCAACGCGCGGCCGACGGTGGTCACCGTACTGGGCACCTCGATGTTGTGGCGGCCGGCCATCTGCGTCAGTGCGGTCAGGAAGGCGGCAATGTCCAGTTCGGCCAGATCCACGGTGCCGAATTCCTTGACGATCACGTCCAGATCAGCCAGCAGTGCTGGGTAGTCCTCCGGATCGGCCTCGGTGCCGGCAAATCGCAGCAGCCCCTCGGCCAGAGCGGGCGAATCCTGTTTGGCGACGGCGAAAATCATTTCTTTGAGGACTGCACGGGTGCGCTGGTCGAGCCGACCGGTCATACCGAGGTCGATAAGTACGATCTGGCCGCCCCGGATGATGATATTGCCGGGATGTGGGTCAGCGTGGAAGAAGCCGTCGTCGAGAATCTGCGTGGCGTAATTGTCGACGAGCTTGGTGCCGATCTCCTTCAAGTCATAACCAGCATCGACGAGCCGGCCCGGGTGGGAGACGGAGATGCCGTCGATGTACTCCATGACCACCACATGCTCGGTGCACAGTTCGGTGTACGCCGTCGGGCAGTCCATGTATTTGAATCGGGCGGCGAAACGCTTGAATTCGGCGAGGTTGCGGGCCTCAATCAGAAAGTCAGTCTCCGATTCGAAGGTGTCCCACAGCTCCTCGACCACGCCCTTCAGGTCCACGATCTGTGAGGTGCGAATCACCTTAGTGGCGGCCTTGGCTATGGAGCGCATGATGGAGACGTCCTGAGCCATGGTTTCGCGCACACCCGGGCGCTGCACTTTAATGGCCACATCTTCGCCGGTTTTCAGCGTGGCGCGATGCACTTGCGCCAGTGAAGCAGAGCCCAACGGCTTGGGATCGATATGCGCGAACACCTCGTCGGCGGGACGCCCGTATTCGGCGGCAAGCACATCCAACACCGTGGAATACGGCATCGGGTCGGCGTCGGCGCGCAGTTTGGCGAGTTCGTCGCAGAAGCTTTGCGGCAGAATCTCGGAGCGCATCGACAGAATCTGGCCCACTTTGACGAACGTGGGGCCGAGCGCCTCGAACATGAGGCGCATTTTGACCGGAGTCAGGCCGTGCAGCACGTCGAATTGCTCGACGATTCTGGTGATCTGCCCCAGTCGTTTGATCTTGCCACGGCGCGTCAGATGGTAGCGCGTGGCGAAATCGTTCCTGCGTCCGAACAGTGCCAGCGTTTCGTCGGATACGCTCGGAGTCGCCTTGGTAACGGTCTGCTTGAGCGTGTCCGACGTGTCGACGGACCGGTTCGCCGCCGCCTCACGTTCGGCTTTCGCAGGCGTCAGAATAGGGTCGACCCTGCTGGAAAGCGGGGTCGACCCTGATTCCGGCGTAGCGCGTGTGGGCTTGGTCACTCGGCCTTGCCCTCGTCAGCGGGCTTGTCGGCGGCACTGGTGTCGGCTGCGGCAGCAGCTTTGTCGCCGGCTTCGGCGGCGGCCTTCTTGGCGTCATCCACCGTCTCGCTCACCTTGCGCTTGAGCTCGGTGTTCAGCGCCTTGCCCTGCTCGACCGTAATCTCACCCTTCTTGACGAGTTCGTCGACGAGCTCGCTGCTCTTCTCGTATCCGGTGGCAAGGGCTCCGATGCCCGCCAGCAGGACCTTGCGCAGGCCATCACCCAGAAGATCAAAATCAGCCATGATACCCCTCCTTCGAGGTCCGACATGGCCTGGTGCCATGTCTCGTACCACCAAGCCTAGCGCAAACAACAGGGCAATGTACTAGACCCTCAGACTGATTTCGACTGATTTTTCGCTGATTGGTACTTACCGAGGACTCACCGAGAATTCACCGAGGACGTTCGGCGGCAGCCTTGCGCGCGTTGGTGGCTACTTGATCGAGCCGGGCGAGCTCCTTGGCTTGTTCGGGGGTCTGATCGGACGTATCGAACGTACCGTAACGACGAGTCACGGCAGTTTCGATAAGGAAATCGCTGATGGCGGGGTTTTTAGGCAGCAACGAGCCGTGCATGTAGGTGCCGATCACGTTGTGCACGCGCGCGCCCTCGGTATGGTCTTCGCCATTGTTGCCTCGGCCGTCCTGATTGACGGTGCCGAGTGGCTGAACGCCTTCGCGCAGGAAGGTCTGGCCGGAGTGGTTCTCGTAGCCAATCACATCGCCGAACTGGTCGGAATGCTCAACAAGATTGCCGATCATACGCACGTTCTGGCCCACGGTATAAGCACCGATAACGCCGATGCCGTCCAGACGGGTGCCGTCCACGGTTTCAAAGTACTCGCCGAACAGCTGGTACAGGCCGCAGATCATCAGCATCGGCGTACCGTCTGCGGCAAGCGAACGCAACAGGTCGGCGCGATGGTAGAAGTCGTCGATGATTTTCTTCTGGCCGGTGTCTTGGCCGCCGCCTCCCAGAATAAGGTCCACCTGGTCGGGCCAGTCGTCGCCTTGATTGTACTGGTGGACGACCGGTTCATAACCGTACAGTTCCAGACGGCGGCGGATAGTCAGCACGTTGCCGGAATCGCCGTAGATGTTCATGTCTTTGGGATACAGGGACACCACATCAATTGTTCTGGCCATGTCACGTTCTCCTTGTCGATGTCTTCCCGCTGACGGGAAGCGTCTTATTCCTCACCATGTCCTCCCGCAGGCGGGAGGTGGCGCGCGGGCGCTAGAGGATAGTTACTTGCCCACGCCCGCGTCCCGTACTTCGGTGATGCGGCCCAGTACGGCACGGGTTTTGAGCATGGCGGTGTAGGTGCAGTAGATGTGCTTGCGTGTGCCGGGATTGGCGTTGACGAATGCGGTGACGGCCTGTTCGAGGTCGGTGTTCGTATCGGCGACTGGCACTTGGTCATACCCCAGGCGCAATGCCATGTCCCAGGCACGCACGCCGGAGACCATGGCGACACCGGACGCGCGCAGGGAAGTGAAGTCCACGTCCCACAGCCAGCTCATGTCGCGGCCGTCGGCATATTCGTCGTTGATGGCGATCATGGTGTCCGCGTTGGCCGGGTCGAAGCTGGCGAGCGAGAGGCGGAAGCCCATCGGGTTCTTGACCAGCAGCAGTTCGACCGGGGAACCGTTGACGTCGATGACCTCGCCACGGCCGAAAGCCGGCGTGACGCGGGAAACGGCGGCGATGAGCTCGTCGGCGGACACGGCGCAGGCGTTGGCTGCGGCGGTGGCCTTGGATGCGGCGGCATTGTCTTGCATCACCGCACGTACCACGGCGAGCGCGGCGGCCGCGTTGTACAGGTTGTAGACGCCTTCAAGCTTGACGTCGGTGGCGTAGCCCTGACCGTCCATCTGGAAGGTGGCCTTGTGGTCGCCCACTGCGGTAAGTGTCACGTCGGCGGGAAGTTCTGCCGTGCCTGCGGAAGCTCCTCTCAGTTCGCTTCGCGGACTGAGAGGAGTTCTGGCTGAGGGGAGCGGCCCGGCCACACCTTCCACCGACACGGTCGTGGCCATGTCGTCATCGGACGGGAAATAGCGGCGCAAATCGTCGGCGAGGCCGAAGTATCGCACGGTGGTGCCAGCCGGGGCCTTCGCGGCGAGCGCGGCGATACGCGGGTCCTCGCGGTTCAGTACCACAGTGCCGGTAGTCGCCGCAGCCACATGGCTGAGCAGTTTGGCCGTGGTGTCGATTTCACCGAATCGGTCAAGCTGATCGCGCATCACGTTCAGCAGCAATGCATAACGGGGCTTGACCTGCTTGACGAAGTGGACGGCGTACGCCTCATCGAGCTCGAGCACGGCGATGTCCGCGTCCAATTTGCCGCCGAGCGTGACTTCGGTAAGCAGTGCGGAGACCACGCCGCGCACGAAGTTCGAGCCGGTCGGATTGGTGAACACCTTCAGCCCCAGATCGGAGAGCATCGAGGCGACCATGCGGGTGGTGGTGGTCTTGCCGTTCGTGCCGGACACCAATACCACGCCAAGCGGCAACTGCCCGAGCGTACGGGTCAGGAAGCCGGGGTCAATCTTTTCTACGACTTTGCCGGGCAAAGCCGAACCGCCATGTTTGGTGACGCGGGATGCAAACCGCACGAAGCGGCCTGCGGCCACGGTGGCGAACGCATACCACGGTTTGCAGGTCTGTACCACGGACGATTGGTCTTGCGAAACATCGCGTGAAACGTTGCTTGCCATCATCACACCCCCTGATTGGCGTTGTAGTCCTGCGGCATGTCTTTGAATTTGGACGTGGCACCGAGGAAGGCGAGGTGGAAGGTTTCGGTCGGGCCGTTACGGTGCTTGGCCATGATGATATCGGCCTCGCCAGGGCGGTCTTCCTTGTCGTAGAAGTCAGGGCGGTGGACCAGGAACACCACGTCGGCGTCCTGTTCGATTGAGCCGGATTCACGCAGGTCGGAGAGCTGCGGCTTCTTGTCGTTACGCATTTCCGGGCCACGGTTCAGCTGGGAAAGGGCCACGACCGGCACTTCGAGTTCCTTGGCCAAGAGCTTCAGGGCACGGGAGAATTCGGACACCTCTTGCTGGCGGGATTCCACGGCCTTGCCCGAGGTCATCAGCTGCAGGTAGTCGATGACTACGAGTTTCAGATCGTTGGTCTGCTTCAGACGACGGCATTTCGCACGGATCTCCATGAGGCTCATGTTCGGGCTGTCGTCAATGAACAGTGGCGCGTTCTGCATCTTGGTCCAGAACTGGTTCAGGGTGTTCCAGCGTTCGGGGGTGATGTCGTCGGCGCGGCGCAGGGCGGCCATCGGAATATTGGTTTCGGCGGAGATAATACGCTGAGCGAGCTCCACCTTGCTCATCTCCAAGCTGAAGACCACGGAAGTCATGTTGTGGTGCAACGCGGCGGCGCGGGCGAAGTCGATGCCGAGCGTGGACTTACCCATGGCCGGACGTCCTGCGACGACGACCATCTGTCCGGGCTGCAGGCCCTGGGTCACGTCGTCGATGTCGCGGAAGCCGGTCGGCACGCCCTTGTTGACGAGGCCTTGCTGCAGTTTGTCCAGCTGGTCGAGCGCGTCGTGGACCACCGGGCCGATGGCGGCATAGTCCTGACGCACCTTGCCCATCGACATCTCGTAGATCTCGGACTGGGCGAGGTTAACCACATCCTCAGCCTGCGATCCCTCGGCGGAATAACCGAGCTGGGCGATTTTGGTGCCGGCGGCGATCACATTGCGCAAAATGGCCCGCTGATGGACGATCTCCGCGTAGTACATGGCATTAGCGGCGGTCGGTACGGATGCGACAAGGCTGTGCAGATAGTCCGCGCCGCCGACCTTGTCGAGGTTGCCATCCGCCAACAGCTGGTTGGCCACGAGCACCACGTCCACCGGCTGACTGGCGGAAAACAGATCGATGATCGCGTTATAGATCGTCTGATGCTTGGGCTGGTAGAAATCGGTGACGTCAATGGTCTGCGAGACCTCGCCGATGGCATCCTTACTCATCAGCATGCCGCCGAGCACGGCCATTTCCGCGTCGTCATCATGCGGGGGCACGCGGTCGAAAATCGGGTCGCCGGCCGCCGCCGACGTCTGCGTGCCGCCCCGGCCCGCGCGGTCGCCACGATCGCCACGATCCAGGCCACCGCCGAACCCATTCTGATACGAGTGTTCACTTCCTTCTGGCATAGCCTCCAAGTATAGGATGTGGCGTGGCAGGTGAACGATATCGTATGGAAACGAAACGGTTGCCCGCATCGGTTCATTCCTTATTCACCTATGAGTCAGCGCCGCGACACGCAGAAAGCAAAATGTGGATAGAAAAATAAGTTATCCACATTTTGGGGATAATTCTGGGGATAATCCACTAAGTTATCCACATACTGGGGATAACTTGGTGGATAGTCTGGGGATAACATTCCGCGCCCACAACAGGTGCTTGCGCAACGCAGTCAGGCGTGATATGCGTGTGAGCGTGCCCATAGACTCTTCCGACGCCAAAGCCACCAGTTCCGGCGATACTACACGCCGCGATGGCTTCGGCACCCCGCATGCCGGCGCAAACACAAACGTCAGCAACGGCCCGACCGACGCCCGCTCCACCAACCGCCGGATCATGGCGCTGGCCCTGCCGACCTTCGGCCAGCTCATCGCCGAACCGACCTTCATCCTTATCGACACAGCCATCGTCGGCCATATCGGGGATGCGGCGTTGGCCGGCCTGTCAATCGGCTCCACCATCATCCTCACGGCAGTCGGACTATGCATATTCCTGGCCTACTCGACCACTGCGCAGGTGGCACATCTGCTGGGAGCGGGTCGTCGTCGCGCGGGACTGCAGGCAGGCATTGACGGCCTGTGGCTGGCCTTGAGCATCGGCACCGTACTGGGATTGGGATTGTTCGCGGCTGCCGAGCCATTATGCCGGGCACTGGGCGGTCAGGGCGAAGTATTGGAACAAGCCGTGACCTATACGCGCGCAATCGTGCTGGGTGCGCCAGGCATGCTGATGGTATATGCGGCGAACGGCATTTTCCGAGGATTGCAGAAGGTTCGTATCACGCTGATCGCTGCGGTGGGCGGCGCGGTGGTGAACACGGTGCTTGATGTGTTGTTCGTTATTGTGCTGAATTGGGGCATTGCCGGCTCCGGAGTGGCGACGCTGGTAGCTCAGTGGTTCATGGGGCTGTTCCTGGTAATCCCCGCCATTCTGTGGTCCCGGGCGGATGGTGCGAGTCTGCGGCCTCGTTTGGCCGGTATTGCGGCAGCCGGGGGCGACGGACTGCCATTGTTCATTCGCACATTGGCGATTCGTGCGGCCATGGTGACTACGGTCGCCTGTGCCGCGCGCATGGGTACTGCCGTGTTGGCCGGGTTTCAGGCCGTGAACTCCTCTTGGAATTTTGCGATGAACATGCTGGATTCCGTGGGCATCGCCGGCCAGACGCTGGTGGCCACAGCGCTGGGCGCTGGCAGCGTGCAGCAGGCGCGGCGGCTGACGCGGGCGACCGGGCGTGCGGGACTGGTCACCGGCGCGGTAATCGGCACGGCTTTTGCGGTAGTCGGCCTGTTCGCCGGGCACTTCTTCTCCCCTACGCCACATATTCAGACGCTGATCGCCGTGGGCATGGTGACGATGGGCATCTTCTTCCCACTGCAAGGCTGGATGATGGCAATCGACGGCATTCTTATCGGCGCGCGCGACTACCGCTATCTGGCCGTCACATGCACGCTGACCGCCGTGGTGTATGTGACGCTCATACTCATACTGGCCAATATGGTGACGCCGGCGCTGACGAGCGACCTGATGCGTACCGCCGTACTCTGGGCCGCGTTCAACGTGGTGCTCATGGGCGGGCGCGGTCTGTCCAACGGGCTGCGCGTGCGCTCGGACGCATGGATGAAGTAGGTATCGGCCGCGCGAAGCGCTGGGCGATTCCGTTTACATAGCGGCGCGGGCGGCGGAATACATGCCGCGGACGATTTGTTCGCGCCACTTGGACCAGCCGTATTGCTTGGTGATGGTCTCACCGGCGGTGGCACCGAGCGAGGAGCCGTCGGCCCGGGTCAGGTCGAACAGCATATCCAGCAGCATCTTGTCGTGGTGCAAGCGGTCGGCCAACTCCTCCGCCACGGCCGGATCATAGGGGTCCTTACCCGTGGCAAATTCGGATAGCGTCAAATGCTCACGCACCAGCACGGTAGCCCAGTCGACGATGTCCGGCGCGTAGCCCATACGCTTGAGAATCACCGGCACATGGCGGGCACCCTCGGCGGCGTGATCGGCCACGAACGCGCGCTTGCCGATGTCGTGGGTGATACCGGCCAACAGCAATGCCTTGAAATGATCGTCATCGTACCGTCCACCGGACGGTGTCTCACGACCCAGACGCGACGTGACCTCCACCATATGCCGATCGATGGTGTACCGGTGGGCGGCCGAGGCGGACGGACGGTTGCGGACGCCGAGCCATTCCGGCATCCATCGACCCGGAATGTCCACGAAATCGATGCTCTCCCACACTTCCATAAGATTCGATCCGCACGCAAGCAGACGGATAAACAGCTCGCGCGATTCGTCATCCCACTGGTTGTCGTGAATCGGGCAGCGCTTCAGATTAACCAAGGTAGACGGGTTGATGGGAAGACCGAATTCGCCGGCCGCCACGGCCATACGCAACGCCAGCTTGGCATCCTTGGCAGGCTCGGCACCGGGCGCCAACACCAATTCGCCTTCGTGCTTGGCCACGCCGGGAGCCACCACGTCGAATTGCGGGGCTTCGCGCTTGCCACCAGAGCGCTGAGAGAACATCTGGAAGAACGCGAATCGCGGCTTTTCGTGGGTCAGCGAATGTTCGGCGCGGGAAGCGGTGGAATCAAGCGAGAAGGAGATGCGCCGACCGATACGGGCAAGCAGTGTCTGCAGATCGTCGATCGAGTAGGCGGCACGCTCGTTTTCGGGCCAAGTCGGATCGGCAAGGCCAAGCATGGCAGCCACTTTGGCCTGATAGGGCGTCAGCATCAGGTTGGTATCCTTGCCGGCCACCAGATGGATGCAGTCGCGTACGTCGAGCAGACGTTCCACGGCTTCGTCGTAGATGCCGTGCGGGCGGTCGGCCAGCCATGAGGCGGCGAGCGCGGAGACGAGCACCGAATCGCGCAACCCCCCACGGGCCTCTTTGATGTCGGGCTGATTGACGTATTGGAGCCGGCCGAATTCGTCGAGTCGGGCTTTGGCGGAGTCGAGCAGTTCGGGCAGGCGCTTGCGGGCGGCCTTGCGCCAGCGTTCGAGGATGGACGTGGCGGTGGTGGTGATCAGAGCGGTGTCGCCGGCGATGGGCTTCACGTCCAGCCAGCCCATGGCGGCGGGAAGGTCATGGTCGGTGACTTCCTCGCATTGGGCGCGCGTGCGGATGGAGTGGTCGAGGTCCAGACCGCTGTCCCATAGCGGGTACCAGAGTTTGTTGGCCAACTCGTTGAGCTGCTGGTCGTTCAACGTGCGAGGCTCGTAGATGATGACCAGGTCGAGGTCGGAGCTGGGGCCCAGTTGGCCACGTGCCAGCGAGCCTACCGCGGCGAAGCCGATGCCGGAGTCGGGCACGGGGAAAGAGACATCCTTGCAGGCCGCATTCCACAGCTCAGTGAGGCATTGCATGGCCAGTTCCGTGCGGGCTTTGCGCTTGGTCGCACCATTCCGGTAGACGCCGTCGTCATCCGGCTGGCTCATATCCATGAATCGTTGTTTCAAGCCATCTACTGCTGAAGTCATTGCTTCATCTTTCATTGCCAAAAAAAGTCCCCGCACGGCGTCAATTCGCGGCGTGCGGGGATCTTTCCTATGCAGTCCATCCCCTTCTAAGCATGGACGTCTGTGTTATCAGATCGCGGCGGAACCGGTCTCACCGGTACGCACGCGGGCCACGGAGTCCAGCGGAGCGACCCACACCTTGCCGTCACCGATGGTGCCGGTGCCGGCGGACTTGATGATCACACCGACCAGCGTTTCGGCATCCGCGTCATCGGACAGCACTTCAACGCGAATCTTCGGAATCAGGTCCACAGTGTATTCAGCGCCACGGTAGACCTCGGTGTGGCCGCGCTGGCGGCCGTAGCCGTTGGCCTCGGACACGGTCAGACCGTGCACGCCGGCGGCCGCGAGGGCCTCCTTGACATCGTCGAGCTTATGGGGCTGAATGATAGCGGTGATCAGCTTCATTTCACTTCACCTCCTTGAGGACGGAGCTGGCAGTACCAGCAAAATCGTAAGCACGTTCGCCCTGGTCGGCAAGATCGATGCCGCCGACTTCCTGGGCTTCGGTGACGCGCCAACCGATGGTCTTCTCCAGAGCGAAGGCGATGATCGCGGTGATCACTGCGGAGTAGAGGATGGCGACGAGAGCGATGACCAGCTGAACGACGAGCTGCTTCCAGTCGCCACCAGCCAGCAGACCGGTGCCTTCACCGAAGAAGCCGATGAGGATGGTGCCGGTGAAACCACCAACGCCATGCACGCCGACGACGTCGAGAACTTGAACTTGAGACCGCAGGCCAGGCAGGTCAGGACACCAGCGATGGCACCCATCACGATGGCCCACAGCGTGGAGACCACATCGGCGGCCGGGGTGATGGCAACCAGGCCGGCGACCATACCCGAGGCGGCACCCATGGCGGTGTAGTGACCGGAGCGAATCTTCTCGGTGAAGCCCCAAGAGAGCATTGCGGCTGCGGTGGCGGCGGAGGTGGAAACCCAAGCGTAACCAGCAGTACCGTTGGCGGCGAAGGCGGAACCAGCGTTGAAGCCGAACCAGCCGAACCACAGCAGGAAGGCGCCGAGCATCACGAACGGCACGTTGTGCGGGCGGAACGGCTGCGTGCCGAAGCCCTTACGCTTGCCGATGATGAGCACGATGATCAGGGCGGCGACTGCGGCGTTGATGTGGACGACAGTACCACCTGCGAAATCGTGGGCGGCAGCGCCGATGGCCTTGGAGATGGCGCCGTCAGCAGACAGCAGACCACCGTTCCAGACCATGTGGGCCATAGGAGCGTAGTCGAAGGTGACCCACAGCGCCACGAAAATCATCCAGGTGCTGTACTTCACACGCTCGGCAATGGCGCCGCAGATCAGGCCGACGGTAATCATCGCGAAAGCGACCTGGAAGGCAACGTCCACGGAAACCGGGTAGTTGTTGCCGTTCAGACCGGTGGCGGTGAACACGCCGTCCTGGGCGACCATGGAGTCCTTCAGCAGGAAGCCGCTGGCCGGGTCGCCGAAGATGCCTCCGATGTCGGAACCGGCGTAAGCAATCGACCAACCCCACAGGGTCCAGATAATCATGGTGACCGACAGGGCGGCCGCCTCAAGCATCAGCATGTTCAGGACGGCCTTGGCACGAACCATACCGCCGTAGAAGAACGCCACACCAGGCGTCATGAGGAAAACCAAGGACGCGGATGTCAGGATCCATGCGGTGTTACCGGAATCAATCGCTCCCATGTCTACCTCCCTCTCTTTCGTTCAGGGCACCGGGGGCTTTGCGCGGCCGGCGTCGACTTTGTCTCTACAATGCCGTCCCCCTTGTGGGGGCTAACAGTTCGTCAGTAAAAGCCGGTCTCGTTTTGGTTTCGTTACGGCAAGTTACGCGATTGTTAAGCGCACCTGACAGTTAGGTTGGTATCGGATGGGCTGATTCCGGCATGATTCCAACGGATATGTGAAAGCCCCGAATCATGTTTCGAATATGCTTCGGGGCTAGGTTTGGTGCGTTGCGGGCGTTTCCCGCGCCCACAACGTGGACGGACGCAGGGCTCCCCCTCGCTGAGGGGAGCTGTCGAGCAAAGCGAGACTGAGGAGAGCTCGACCGTCTACGCGAGAATGCCGTCCACGAAACCTTCGGGATCGAAAGGTGCCAAATCGTCCGGACCTTCGCCAAGACCGACGAGCTTGACCGGCACGCCGAGCTCCTTCTGCACGCTGACCACGATGCCGCCCTTGGCGGAACCGTCAAGCTTGGAGAGCACCACACCGGTAATGCCGATGGCTTCGGCGAACACCTTGGCCT
>ERZ773258.1930-NODE-1930-length-14430-cov-13.562643_pt1 | contig 14430 bp, 15 predicted proteins | sample MGYA00511962_ERZ773258 | MGnify/ENA primary metagenome ERZ773258 (study PRJEB29015, sample SAMEA2737755) | human gut metagenome | biome: human gut; feature: human-associated habitat; material: faeces | place: China | collected 2012 ... | reverse complement strand
AATGCGGGGAAGAAGTCCATCTTTTTGCCCCGCACGTCCATCACTTCGAATGTGCTGATTTTGTCCTTCCAGTTTTCATAACTCATCGTCTTTACTCCTTTTGCAGAAAGCTCACGCCTCCTCAAAGCTGTCCTTGCCCACGCCGCACAGGGGGCACTCAAAATCCTCCGGCACCCCGCTCCAGGGCGTACCGGGGGCGATGCCGCCCTCCGGGTAGCCTATGCTCTCGTCGTATTCCCAACCGCAAAGACTGCATACATACTTCATTGTGCTTCTTCCTTTCTTTTTTCTGATGAGTTTATCATTCTTCCTTCAGCCGACCGTCCACCGTGACGGTGACCACCTGCCACGGAATGAATTTTCCGCTCTGCTGGAGCGCCTTTTTCGCAGCCATCTCCAGCCCGCCGCAGCAGGGTACCTCCATGCGGACGACGGTGACGCTCTTGATGTTGTTCTCCCGGATGATCTCGGTCAGCTTTTCGGAATAGTCCACGCTGTCCAGTTTGGGGCAGCCTACGAGGGTGATGTGTCCCTTGATGAACCTCTCGTGGAAGGCGGCGTAAGCGTAGGCGGTGCAGTCGGCGGCGATGAGGAGCCGCGCTCCGTCAAAATAGGGCGCGTTCACCGGCACCAGCTTGATCTGCACCGGCCACTGGGAAAGGCGGCTCGTCTGCTGGGCTTGCGGCGTTTCCACGGCGGGCGCGGCCTCGCGCTGAATATTCCGGGACTGGCTGCCGGGGCAGCCGCAGGGCAGGGTCATGCCCTCTTTCTGCATTTTCCGTTGCTTGTTCTCCATGACGGCTTTTTCGTCGTAGGCGGCGGCCTCCCGCTCCACAAAGGTGATCGCTCCGGTGGGACAGGCGGGCAGGCAGTCGCCCAGCCCGTCGCAGTAATCGTCCCGCATGAGCTTTGCCTTGCCGTCCACCATGGCGATGGCGTCCTCGTGACAGGCGGCGGCGCAGGCACCGCAGCCGTTGCATTTTTCCTGATCGATCTGGATGATCCTTCGAATCATTTTGATACCCCCTTGCGGTTTCTCTTGACTTTGTGATTTTATTCTACTATAATAATTTATGAAAGTCCGTTGGCATACCAACATGGAGGCGAAAAATATGCAGATCAATTTAGCAAACACACGGCTTTTTCGCGGAATGGAGCCGTCGGACATTGAGGAAATGCTCGGTTGCCTGCGCGCGAAGGAGCACGCCTTTCAAAAGGGCGAGATTATTTTCCCAGAGGGGGTTGCCACGGAGCAGATCGGCGTGGTGCTCTCCGGCCGGGTCATCATTGAGATGGGGGACGTGTGGGGCAATAACAGCGTCCTGAGCAGTATCGGACCCGGCGGCGTCTTTGCGGAGGCGTACGCCTGCGTGCCGGGCGAGCCGCTGATGGTCAACGTGACCGCCGCCGAGGATACGCGAGCGCTGCTGCTGAATATCAGGCGCGTACTGGAACCCTGCGCCAATGTCTGCCCGCGCCATGTACGGCTTGTGCGGAATCTGCTGACGCTCTGCTCGGAGAAAAATTTGCAGCTCTCCCGCCGGGTGCTGCACACCGGCCCCAAGTCCATTCGAAAGCGGCTGCTGTCCTACTTTTCGGAGTGTATCAAGCGCACCGGCAGCTATTCCTTTGATATTCCCTACAACCGCCAACAACTGGCGGATTATCTCAGCGTAGAGCGCAGCGCGCTTTCCAACGAGCTGTCCCTCATGCAGCGGGACGGGCTTATCCGGTATGAGAAAAACCATTTTGATGTTATGGAGCAAATTGATGGTTAATGTGAAGGAGGTCGCCGATGAATATCAGAAAACGAACGGGCGAAGTTGTCCCGTTCCAAGAAGAAAAGATCCTGAACGCCATGAAAAAGGCATTTTCCGGCCAAGCGCAGGAGCTAGACGACCGGGTGCTCGATGAAATGCTGTCGGTCGTCCTCAAGCGCCTACCGGAAAACGGTGGGCTGACCGTGGAACGCGTACAGGACGAGGTGGAGCGCGTACTCATGGAGTGCGGACACTATGAGGTGGCAAAGGCATATATCCTGTACCGTGAAAAGCGCGCCGCCCTGCGCCGCGTCCGCGCAGACCTCGCCCGCGAGGTGGAGGATGATGCCCTTGAGGACCTCCTGCGGCAGATCCAGAAGGATTTCGAGGAAGAGGTTTATCCCCTCAGCGCCTTGCAGCTGAAATTTGAGAGCTTCTGCAAGCCCGCCATGACCACGGATGCGAAGATGGAAGCCCTTACCAAGGCGGCGGTGGAGCTGACCACAGTGGAGGCGCCCAAATGGGAGTTTATCGCGGCACGGCTTTTGAATCACACCTTTTCCAAGCGCAATGCCTCGCGGTGGACAGAGCGCGGTGTGAAAGGCCTGTATGAAAAGCTCCGCTATCTGACGGACAAGGGGCTGTACGGTGACTATATCCTCGCCCGCTATTCCCGTGAGGAGATCGACACTGCGGAGGGCTTTCTATGCCCGGAGCGGGACACGCTGTTCACCTATTCCGGCCTTGACCTCCTGCTCAAGCGATACGTCATCCAGTCCCGCAGCCGTGAGCCGTTGGAAACGCCGCAGGAGATGTTCCTGGGCATCGCGCTCCACCTTGCCATGAATGAGGCCTCTGACCGCATGGGCTGGGTCAGGCGGTTTTACGATATGCTCAGCCGCATGGAGGTCACCATGGCCACCCCCACCATGTCCAACGCGCGAAAGCCCCATCACCAGCTTTCCAGCTGCTTTATCGACACGGTGCCGGACAGTCTGGACGGTATCTACCGCTCCGTTGACAATTTTGCCAAGGTCTCCAAGTTTGGGGGCGGCATGGGGTTGTACTTCGGCAAGGTACGGGCCACCGGCAGTGCCATCCGGGGCTTTCAGGGTGCGGCGGGCGGCGTCATCCGCTGGATCCGGCTGGTGAACGACACTGCCGTTGCCGTGGATCAGCTGGGCATGCGGCAGGGCGCAGTGGCGGTCTACTTAGATGCGTGGCACAAGGATCTCCCTGAGTTTTTGCAGCTGCGCACCAACAACGGCGACGACCGCATGAAGGCGCACGACGTGTTTCCTGCCGTGTGCTATCCCGATCTGTTCTGGAAATTGGCGGAGAAAAATCTTGACGCGCCGTGGCATCTCATGTGTCCCCACGATATCCTCACCGTCAAGGGCTACGCGCTGGAGGACTATTGGGGCGAGGAGTGGGAGAAACGGTATCTGGACTGCGTCAGTGACCCCCGCATCGAAAAGCGCACCGTCACCGTCAAGGACATCGTGCGGCTGGTGCTGCGCTCGGCGGTGGAAACCGGCACACCCTTCGCCTTTAACCGGGACGCCGTCAACCGCATGAACCCCAACGGCCATGCGGGCATGATCTACTGCTCCAACCTCTGCACGGAGATCGCCCAGAATATGGCACCCATTGAGCATATCAGCACCGAGGTGCGGACGGAGAACGGCGATACGGTGGTGGTGACGGTCACCCGCCCCGGCGAGTTCGTGGTCTGCAATCTGGCCAGCCTCTCCCTCGGAAATCTTCCCGTGGAGGACGATGCCTACTTGGAGCGCACGGTGGAGACGGCAGTGCGGGCACTGGACAACGTCATCGACCTGAACTTCTACCCACTGGAATACGCCCGGCTCACGAACCACAAATACCGCAGCATTGGACTTGGCGTCAGCGGCTATCACCACATGCTGGCAAAGCGCGGCATCCGCTGGGAGAGCGAGGAGCATCTCGCCTTTGCCGACGCGGTGTTTGAGCGCATCAATTATGCCGCCATCCGGGCGGACACAGCACTGGCACGGGAAAAGGGTTGCTATGCGCTGTTTGAGGGCAGCGACTGGCAGACCGGCGCGTATTTTGAGAAGCGGGGCTACGCCTCCGGCAAGTGGCGGGAGCTTGCCGAAACGGTGGCGGCGCAGGGAATGCGCAACGCCTACCTGCTGGCCATCGCTCCCACCTCCAGCACCTCTATCCTCTCCGGCACCTCCGCCGGGATTGACCCTGTCATGAGGCGCTTCTTTTTAGAGGAGAAGAAGGGCAGCATCCTGCCCCGCGTGGCCCCGGAGCTGTCACTGGATACCTGGTGGTACTATAAGGCGGCTCACCTCATCGACCAAAGCTGGTCGGTACGAGCCGCAGGCGTGCGCCAGCGGCACATCGATCAGGCGCAGAGTATGAACCTGTATATCACCAACGACTACACCATGCGGCAGGTACTGGCACTGTATCTGGATGCATGGCGCAGCGGCGTCAAGACGATCTACTACATCCGCAGCAAGTCCCTTGAGGTGGAGGACTGCGAAAGCTGCGCGTCATAGGGAGGAGCAGTACCATGGCAGAACTGAAGAAAAAGCCGCTTTTTAATCCGGAGGGTGACATCGACGTGCGCCTGCGGCGTATGATCGGCGGCAACACAACAAACCTCAACGATTTCAACAACATGAAGTATCCGTGGGTCAGCGACTGGTACCGGCAGGCCATGAACAATTTCTGGATTCCGGAGGAGATCAATCTCTCGCAGGATGTGAAGGACTATCCCCGCCTGCTGCCGGCCGAGCGCACGGCCTACGACAAAATTTTAAGCTTTCTCGTCTTTCTGGACTCCATCCAGACGGCGAATCTGCCCAACATCGGCGCGTATGTCACCGCCAACGAGGTCAATCTCTGCCTGTCCATTCAGGCGTTTCAGGAGTGCGTCCACTCCCAGAGCTACAGCTATATGCTCGACACCATCTGCTCCCCCGTGGAGCGCAACGACATCCTCTACCAGTGGAAGACCGACGAGCACCTTCTGCAGCGCAACACCTTCATCGGGAACTGCTACAACGAGTTCCAGGAGCAAAAGGACGTCCCTACGCTGCTGCGCGTGATGATGGCCAACTTCATTTTGGAGGGCATCTATTTTTACAGTGGCTTCATGTTCTTCTACAACCTTTCCCGCAATGGCAAGATGCCCGGCTCGGCACAGGAGATCCGCTACATCAACCGGGACGAGAACACCCACCTGTGGCTGTTTCGCAACATTATTTTGGAGCTACAGAAGGAGCAGCCGGAGCTGTTCACGGCGGAAAACGTGCAGGCGCTTCGGGAAATGATGCTGGAGGGCGTGGAACAGGAGATCGCGTGGGGGCATTATGTCATCGGGGACGAGGTGCCGGGGCTGAACCGCCGGATGGTCACAGATTACATCCGCTACCTCGGCAATCTCCGCTGGACGAGTCTCGGGTATCCGGCACTGTATCCCGGCTTCGAGCACGAGCCGGAGAGCATGGCATGGGTCAGCCAGTACGCCGACGCCAACATGGTCAAGACGGATTTCTTTGAGGCGCGCAGCACCGCCTACGCCAAGAGCACCGCACTGGTGGACGATCTATAAGGGATAAGGAAAGATAATGTACAATATTCTCCGTCAGCAGAAGAAAACTGCATGACCGAGAATGTTTCGTCACTTCGTTCCGTCAAGGTGGCTACACCCCCTTGCACCGCTTATGCGGTTATTCCCTGTGGACTTGCCGTCCGCAGAGACGGTTTTGAGAACCGTCAGCCGCCAGCAAGTTTTGAAAAACTACTATGGTGGGAGTTGTAAAAATGCAGAGCTATAACATAAAGGATTATTCAGTCGAATTTGATAGAACCGCATGAATAATTCCTCTTGCAAAAGCCCTAACAGTAGAATAAAGAATCAGCCCAGCAGCTTTGCCTTTATGCTGCTCTCCTTTACAAACGGGTCCGACCAGAAGCGGGAATCATAGGAGTGGTTGACATTGTCGCCCTGAACGTAATAACAGTTTTCCGGCACAATCAGCGTAATGCCATTCCGAACGACAGCTTCGCCGCCGGATGCCGTAATTCGCTTTACAAGCAGCCTCCCATCCCGCTCAAAGATGATAATATCCCCATCGGCCAAATCTCCGTACAGCCGTGTCCCCAGAATAAATGAGTCTTTCTTCAGTGCCGGTTCCATAGACTCAGTCGGGACATATCCGAGAAAGAGCACTGTTTTCATAAGGACAAGCAGCAGCAGTGAGGACAGGATCGGGATAAGCAGCCAGCGGTTATTCTTAAAGAGTTTCATAACTTCCTCCAAAATGCAAAACCCGCCCTCCGCAGTGTTTATACTGGGGAGGGCGAGTTTGCTGTATCGTTTTCAATTGTGCATAAATCAGAATGCCGCAAGGTCCGGATGCGACCTGAGATATTTCCTGGTGCGGGAGATTCGGGCGGCGACACATTTGTCGCTTTCCCCGAGGATGCTGCCGATTTCCGCGTGGGAATAGCCTTCGGCGCTGAGACGGATCGCCCGGATGCCTTTCGCCATCGCCTCGGAAGCGTTGGCCTCCAGCCGGTCGAGTATCATACTCAGTTCGTGATGCTCGTCTAAACTATCTTCTTTCCCGAACACCTCCGGGATCAATTCGCACTCCTTTGCCGCCCGGCGGTTGGCATAGATCAACGCCGTGCATATCTCGTTCCAGATTAGCCTGTATGCATACGTAGAGAAGCATCCGCCTTTATCGCTGTATGCCGCCTTGCAGAGGCCAATGCAGCCGATCTGATAGAGGTCATCGTAACTGTAGATACTGTTTTGACCGGGATTATGTACCTTGTCCTTGATCACCTTCCCGACCAGCCCGAGGTTTTGCTCCACTTTTCTCTGCTGGGGTTGTGTAAGCGTCATGATGCTTCGCCTCCTTTGCATGGGCGAAATCCGGCCGGCTGTTGTTTCCTGCGCCGCTCCAGGAGCTTCTTGCTTTCGGCGATGACCTCGTTGCAGTAATATTCACCGAGAAAGCCAATGTGCGCTTTGGAAAGCGGTACCTGCAGAAGCCCTGCCAGCCACAGGTAGGCGTCCTGCTTACTCATCAAACCGCTTAGATAGAGTTGGTCGAAATAGTGGTGCGCCTGATTCCGAAGCGTGCGCAGCTCGCGGTTAGCCAATGTGCCGACGGGGATATTCGTGCCCGGATGGGTGCGGACATAAGCGTCACACCGCGGATAATTGCTGCAAACATAGAGCATGGTATGGCTGTGGTTCTCATGGTAGATGCCGTCTGCGGAGCGCAGCACAACAGTGCCGCCGCAATACTGACAGCGCATGGCGGACGGGTTGATTCTTTTCTTCTTTTTCTTGTGTTTCACGGTCCTTTCACCTCCGTCAGGATATAGAGAAAGGCCGGAAAACTGCATGAAAACCAAGGACGGCAAAGTCGGTTTCTACATACCGAGCACGTTCCTGTCATCAAAGCAGCTTTCCGGCCAATGAGTTCAGTTGTGGCTTGCACCGTATGGATCGCTCAGTGCGCAAATCCGTAACAGTTTCTCTCCCGCGGGGAGAGTCTAACTCCGGGAGCTCTTCCGAAGTACTGAAAGCCTGAGTGCAAGCCCCTGCCACGGTTACAGCTTAGCATATCAGGATCCAAAAGTCAAGCCTTTAAGTAATATTATCAACTATTTTATTATTATATTTCTTAGAGTTTTGTATTTTGCAATTCAGAACCAGTCTGGAGAAAAAACGCCTCTCCAATCTGCCCGCACTCTCCAGAATGGCGATGTCAATATTCGTAATCATCCTCGTCATCGTCCTCATCGTCCGGATCATACGGCGAGCGTTCTGATGGGCGCCGGTTCCGAATAAAGCGCATGGCGACCAGCGAACCTGCCGCAAGAAGGAGCCCTCCGACAAACAGGATAATGTGCATCACGGGAATCCCGCCGACGGTAGGATGGCCAGAATCCTGCTCTTGCACATTCTGCGAAGCGGCGTCCGAGTTCTCCGCACTGCCTGTTGTCAGCGGCTCCTGTTCTTGTTGCGTCACATCAGGACTTGAGATATCGCCCGGCGACGGCACGGCGGCATTTAGAGTCAGGCAAGAAAGGACGTAGCTGCCGCTATTGCCCAGCTCGGTTCGTAAAATCCCGTCCTGCCCCACGGCAATCGTGCCCGGATAAAGGCCTACATCCGTTTTGAGTTGGAATTCAACACCCGTCCATTGGGGGCCAAGCTGTACCTCAAGGATGACGGGCTGCGCGACTTGAAGCTCCGTGCCGTCCGTGTCATCGCCGGTAGCATAGACAACACCTGTACACATGAGGATGCAGCACAATAGCGCCAGCATTACGCCGATGCTCTTTCCGTGCTACGTTCATCACCGGCAATAACTGAGAAAGGGACACCATGTCCGCTGAGGATGAAAAAGAACATCGACCCACCGGAGAAAGACATGGATGCTTTCGGCTTCTTGTATAAGCTCTCTGGCAGCGGGCAAAGCTGGGCGGAGCAACTTACCTTTACGCCAGACTGATTTTGTAAAAGGGTTCGGATCGGGTCATTCCCATCAATTATCTCTGACATCTGTACTGCCCGCAGGATTTTGTCCTGCGGGCAGTTTTTCACTGTTTGAGCGTGGGTTTTGCTGCAAGCACCCGCATTTAAGGCATGGTTGATAAAGCCCTTTCCGGCTTCGTTCTCAACGGTGTAGGTTTTTCCGTCGGTATCGATCTCCACATAGTAGGCTTTCTCGTCCGGAATAAAGCCCTCCGGTGCGGTTTTCTCCCTTACCAGTACGCTGCCGTACTCCAGATTCTTCATCCAGTAAACGCCGGCAGAGGACTCCTCCATGGTGCCGAGCAATACATCGTCCTTGTCCAGCGCCTTGTTCCCGTTAACATCACGGTAGACCTCGAATACCGTGCCGCTGAGTTTATTCTCGGGATAGTCTGCGTCATACTTTGTCAGTGTGACGCTGCCGCGGATAAGTTTGTTCGCAATCTTGATCTCAATGACCTCTCCCTGCTCCTTGACCGTTACCGGGAACAAGCTCTTCGCTCAGAACGAAGCCCTTGGGCTGCTCGATCTCGCGCACGAGCCAGTTGCCGGCAGGGATCTTTTCGAAGCGGAATCTGCCATCCTCGGCGGATACGGCTGTCAGCAGTGCGGTATCCTTCGTGAATCTCGTTTCGGATGCAGCAAACAGACCCATGACTGCACCGGAGAGTGGCTTATCGTTTGCATCAACCTTCAGACCCGAAACGGAGCCGTAGATCAGCTTATTCTCAATGGCTGCGCCCTCGTTGGCAATCAGCTTGACAAGCTTCTTGTCTTGCCCGGCGTAGTCAAACGACACCGGATACTTCGTATCGCCAAGCTGGTAATGGCTGTCGGTAGAGATCTCCTGCAGGTAGAAGCGTCCAAAAGGGAGATTCGTCTTGCACGCCGCTTTTCCGTCTTTATTCAAGGACACCATCTCGATCAGGCCGTCCTGCGGGATGCTGCTGCCGTCGGCTGCCACAAGCTTCTCCGCAGCATAAAGGCCGAATGTAACGTGCGTGAGCTCGTCACTTTGGCCAATGCCGAACAGCTTATCCGTTTCCATGGTTTTTACCAGACTGATCTCCACACGCTGGCGTTCATTGTACATATCTGCCCGAAGCTCGGTGACCGTAACCTCCTGTCCGGCATATACCAGCTCAACCGTATGCGGTTCGGTCTGAAGTGCCATGCCGTGCGGAGCTTGCTTCTCGGTGATTACATACTTGCCAAGGTAGAGTGCCTTACTGACGGCCATGCCGTCCGATTGCGTGGTGACGGTGTCTGCGATGTCTCCGGCCTTTGCGCGCAAGGTTCCGTCAGGGGTGTAAATATCCTCCGCGGCAGCGATATCAAAGACTGCGCCCGGAAGTCCGGTATTCTCATATACAGGCCGGAAGATGGATCCCTCGTTTACAACGCTGCTGAAGACCTCGTCGGTCTTTTGGATGCGGATGATGCCTTTTTGCGCCATGTTGGACTTTGTAACTGTCACGACAGCCTCTGACCCATCCACGGTAAACGGAACCGGGGCGGTATCCAGCACATAGCCATGGCAGGTTGCCACCTCGATCAGCTCATAGCGGCCGTAGGGAAGCTCGCAGGGGAGCATCAGCGTGCCATCGTCTGCGGTATAGAATGTGGAGATGGTCACCGGAGCCGGATAATAGACGGTCTGTGAAATCAGTTCACCGGAGGTCAGGTCTTTGACCTGAAAACCGATGCCTGCTGCCGGAATGATCTTTCCGGTCTCAGCATCGCGTTTTTCCACGCGGACAAAGCTGGTGATGGTCTGGTTGTTCAGGATATAGGAGTACAGGTGTCCGTTGGAGCTGATGAATACGGTGAAGTCCGGAACAAAGGCCTGTCCTTCCCGACCCTCGATCTGGTGTACGGTATAGCGGCCGTAAGGCAGATCCTTGGAAAGTGCTACGCCGTTTTCATCCGTCACGAGCAGATCGCGCTCGCTATCTTTGGCTGCTTCATAGCTTCCGGCATCGGAGAGATAAAGCTGGAACATCGCGCCTGCTTCCGGCTGCTCGATAATGCCTGCATTGCCGGAGGGCTTGAACTCCGCCGTCGGTGCAGATCCGTTTTCGGGCTCCGGCTCCGCTTCATTTTGACTGGGAATCAGCGTATCGGCTGCTTCCGGCTCAGACTCGGCCGACATTTCCGTGTCGGCTTGATTGGGCATTTGTGTTTCTTCCGCTGCCGGTTCGGCTGCGTCCTTTGCATCATCGGAAGCTGCAGCTCCCTGCGCATCCTCCGGTGCGGCGTCCGGGCTAACAAAATATGCGGAGCCTTCCGGCGCGGTGGGGTCCGTTGCTGCGGGGATCTCAGCCTCCGCCTGCGGGGTTGGCGCGTTCTCGGGGGGTTCCAGTTCCGCATCAATATGCTTGATCAGGCGGATGCTGCCCTTGATTACCGTTTCGGTCACGGCGTTAGCCGTTGTATTGTGTTCAACCGTATACTGACCGGGCGCTGCACCAACGGCATGTTCCGTCGTATCGAGGAGGTACCCCTCCGAGGGTTCCGTTTCACGGATCGTCCAGTCGGTATCGCAGATATGGTCACCATGTCTGTTCCCAACGCATTGAGAAAGAGGCCGGAAACCGCGTCCATGATCTGCGAGGCAATACTGGAGATCCATGTCACGATCCCTTCAAAAATCCAGTCTAAGATAGTCGTTCACCTCCTGTCTGATCCCGAACTGTTGTACATCACCCAGTATACTGCCCGCCGGCGATCAACGGCTGCAGGTATGCTACGATAAAGCCGAGTGTGTTAAGAATAATCCAGGTCACAACGACTCGTTTGAGCCAGCTGGTAGCCTCGTCCACCGCACGCTGGTTCCGGCTGACCATCCGCACCAACAACGCAATGGCTGCCACGGTCACGGCGACAATGGTACTGATCCCGACCAGTTGTCCGTAGATATCCCGCATGATCGTGGAAAAGCGATCCCAGATCGTTTCAGCCATTACGGGCTGGACGGAGAGGATCGTTGCCGACGCGGCGCCCACTAACGACCAGTAGGTATTTCTGAGCCGATGCTTACCTGATACAAGTTGCTTTGACATGCTTTTACCTCCTGTTTTTCAATTCGGCACATAAAAAGGCGCCGCTCTCGGAGGCTGAACTGCCTCGCAGAAACGGCGCCTTTATGGTGTGCTCCTACTATCGGACGCTAACAGTATAGCATGTTTGCATTTACATGTCATCGGCGCGAACCGTGCCATTTTCTCCGCCTTTTTCTGTGCCATTCACTATGCCAGAAGGGAATGGCGTTTGTTCTGTTGCGGAGAAACCGGCGACTTTACAACCGGTAAGACAATCAGCGTCGTGAATTATGAAGCTGCTACAGCAAATGGATACCTCTTTCCAGATTTCTGAGTGCATCCATCACTGTGTAAAAAGAAGGAACATCACCATAGAGCATATCCTTCATGGCTTCGTAATCCGCAGCCAGCGCTGAAAAGCGATACTCCGGGGGAACCAGCTTCAAGGTGCCCGGGACAGCCTCCTGATACTTTGCCCAAGATCTCGGATAGAACTTCATTTTGAAGTCTACTACCGTTTTCAGCAGGTCCACCCGCGCAAAAGCGGCCTCTTTCACAGGCGTCATAGACATCCGATACAGGTCATAGTAATGCCTGGAATAACGCTGCGGCATTTCCGAACCTTCGGGTCTGTTGGCTTCATGGTGCAGGATCGTCGCCTTTTCCCAGAAAGTCCGCTCCGGCGCAACGGTTAGAATTGCCGTATCCTTTTGTGAAAAAACTTTTGGATAATAGGTTGCTGCATAAGGCTCGATCTGCGCAATTTTTGCAGGCGTCCAAGCAGCCAATGCTCCAATCTCCAAACGAATGACCTGCAAGGTGGCAGGGTTTGTGAACAGGTGCGGATAGGCAAAGATGACGGTCTGTTTGTCCTTTTCGTCTATGTAGATGTTTGCCTCACAGCCAAGCTCCCGAGAGAACTCTGCCTGAATGGTGGGGCAAAACTGCTCCGCAAGGAAAACTTCCGCCCGTGCATTGGCTTCTTTGTTGAATGCATCCTGCTTGGTGTTGGAGCGCTTTTCCCACGGCTCGTCTTTACCATATCCCAACACCCGCCAATCCAAAATCAGATCAATATCCTCGGAAAAGCGGCTGATCAGGTTGAATGCTTTGGAAAGGCTGGTACCGCCTTTGAAGGTAATAGCATCTTTCCAGGGGCATCGGTGGAACAGATGGTCAAGCGTAAAGCATACCCAAAAATCTTTTTCTACGATGGCATCATTCAAGCCCATCTTATCTGCTGTATTTCGGAACAGTTCGCCACGGTCACTGTCCGGCAATCGTGCTACATTTCTCATTGTGTGTCGCCCCCACAAATTTTCCTTATCGTATCGTAAACCCAATCCGTAGATTCCGTCGCCTCTTTCAGGCAGGCTCGCTTTTCGTCCTCGGTCAGCTTTTCAGAAAGCGTCTGTATGATCTTCGCCGTCACATTGATCCTTCCCAAAGTTTTCAGTGCCTGGATCACCAAGCTCGTCATGTAAGACAGACCGGTGATTTCCTTGTTGGTCCTATGCTTAAATTCCAGCTTTGTGGAGTTCCACTCATAGGTCTTATACGGGCCGTCGCTGATATAGGACCAGACCGCCGTTACCTGTGTGGAGAGCCCCAGAAGGTTCAGGGCTGTATTCCCACACGGGACGATGGTCCAATGGTAACTTCGCGCCAATGCTTTTGCAACTGCGTCCGGGTCAGCCGCTACGTATTCATCAAGCAGCTTGCTGTACTTCGGCTTTTCGTAAACACCCTTTAATATCCGGCGAAGCACACCGATTTGTGTCAATCTGTTCAGATTGCGCCTGGTTGTTTCCGAATCAGCAATATCCGCGAAATCCGAGTTCACGAAGATTGTGCCGTCGTCCGCACCGTTGATTCGCTCCTGTATCTGCTTGGAATATCCTGTTTTCATCCTGTCTCCCTCCTCCATCATGTCCCGAATATTATATAATATTCGGGACAGAATTTCAACCGGATTTGCGTTCCTTATCTACAGTATCTCCAAACAATCTGCACATAATCAAACAGCTGCTATGTCGATGCATCTGCGCGGTATCATTTGTCCCGCTCCTGTAGAAGCAATGTAATAATCGGGACCTTTAAGGCTTGAAACCGTCCACCGCAGCCGGGGCAAAGCGTGTTTTGAGCGTGGCGTTGAGCCATGCCCGGAAATACCGCTATATCGAAACAAACGCAGCAAAGGACACGCTTACGAAGTTTGGAAAGAGCGACAAGACCCCCGACCCTTATACGCCGGAACAGGTAAAAGCCCTTATGCAGCGCGTCGAGGGTACCGTTTGGGAAATGCCCGTTATCTTAGGCGGGCTTTACGGTATGCGCCGTTCTGAAATCCTGGGCTTGCGCTGGCGTAATGTGGATTTGGAAAACAACACCTTTGACGTTTCCGAGCAGCTACCCTTTAAGGTGCCGCCGAAAACAAAAGTCATTGAGGAAATGGCACCGCCGAAATCCAACGGGCGAAAGCTGCCTATCACAGAGCTTGCCCGCCCGTTCTTCCTCAAACAGTTTGCTATGCAGGAAGCGCAGCGCGAACAGGCAGAAAGAGACGGAAAGCCATACTATGACAATGACCTTGTTGTAGCGAAGCCGGACGGTTCCCCTATCTCCGCGTCGTGGGTATCTTCCCAGTTTGGAAAGCTGCTTGAAGATTTGAATATGCCGCATATCCGCTTTCACGATTTACGCCATACGGCGGCTACGAATATGCACCAACTGACGGGCGACTTCTACACTGCAGGCGAAGTGTTAGGACATACGCTTGCGGGTATCGGCGTATCGCTTGGGCTGTCTATGAACTTTGAAGCTGTTACCGCCCGATATGTGGACGTGCGGCTTGAACGAAAAAAGGAAGTCTTAGACGCTTATCATGGGGCGGTCAAACAGGCTGACCCGGCAAAGGCAGAGAAAGCCGAGCCGAAGAAAGCAAAGAGCGCGGCAAAGAAAAAGAGCAGCGATTTAGAGCTTTAACCGCTGTATCTCTTTACCGCTTCTTATACTAATTCTTAATTAAAAACTTTAATTATCCAATCCCTGCCGGTAATGCTAGAAATGG
>ERZ773258.1919-NODE-1919-length-14554-cov-2.677978_pt1 | contig 14554 bp, 17 predicted proteins | sample MGYA00511962_ERZ773258 | MGnify/ENA primary metagenome ERZ773258 (study PRJEB29015, sample SAMEA2737755) | human gut metagenome | biome: human gut; feature: human-associated habitat; material: faeces | place: China | collected 2012 ... | reverse complement strand
ATTTTTCCATATTCTGATACACCATATCATATATGGTCTGAAACAAAAGATTTTCGTGTTTTTTCAAGCACTTTGAATGATTTGCCTCCCGTTCCACCATACTAAGGAGCAGAAAAAACAGGGAGGAACGGCATGGACGAAACACAGAGCAGGGCGCAGGAGCGGCTGGAGGAGCTTGGCGCGGGGCTGACGCAGACAAAGCGCGGCAATATCTATACGCTGACGATCATCGGGCAGATCGAGGGCCATCAGGCACAGCCAGAGACGATCAAAACAACGAAATATGAGCATGTGCTGCCGCTGCTGGCCACGATCGAGGAGAGCGAGGACATCGACGGCCTGCTGCTCCTGCTCAACACCGTGGGCGGCGACATCGAGGCGGGACTTGCCATTGCGGAGCTGATCGCCGGGATGCGGAAGCCCTCCGTGTCGCTCGTGCTGGGCGGCGGGCACTCCATCGGCATCCCGCTGGCCGTTTCGGCCAAGAAGAGCATGATCGTCCCGACGGCCAGCATGATGATCCACCCTGTGCGCATGAGCGGCGTCGTAGTCGGCGCACCGGCGACCTATCACTATTTTCAGCGCATTCAGGAGCAGATCACGGACTTTGTCACGTCGAATTCCAGCATCACGCGCGAGCAGTTCTCGGACTATATGATGGCGACCGGGCAGATCGCCACGGACGTCGGTACGATCGTCTATGGGCGCGAGGCCGTGGAAAGCGGCCTCATTGACCGTCTGGGCGGCCTACACGATGCCCTGGAGTGTCTGCACCGGATGATCTCCCGAAAACAGGGAAACAAGGGATAGCAATTTTAACATTCCTGTGCTATAATAATCTTCAAAGCAAAATTACAGGAGATTCTTGGTTTGAAGATTTGGGAAGCATTGATCTATGGCCTTGTCGCGGGGCTGACCGGCTTGCTGCCGGTCTCGTTCAGCGGGCATGCGGCCGTGCTGCAGGACGCATTCGCGCTCTCGCCGCTCACGCAGGGCGGGGGACTGTACGTCCGGGCGGCCATCACGCTCGGGCTCAGCGCTGCGCTCGTGCTGGCTTTCCCCGGAGAGCTGCAGCTGACCTGCGGGGAGCTTGCGCGCCGCCCGCAGCGCGGAAAACGCGCCCGGCAGCCGTCTCCACGCCGCCGCGCCGTCCTGATGGGCCTGCTTGCTCTCCCGATCGGTCTGCTGAGCCTGATCTGGTGCGCAGCGGCAGAGCGCATCACGCGCCTGTCGCTCATCGCCGCGTTCTTCTGCCTGAACGGCCTTATCCTGTTTGCTGCGGGACGGCCCGGCGGACAGAAGGATGCCCGCGCGCTCATGCTCCCGGATGCGCTGCTGGCAGGCGCGACCCGTCTGGCCGCCGTGCTGCCCGGCCTGTCGCCGCTCGGCCTGACGCTGGCTGTCTGCCGTCTGCGAGACCTGCGGACGGATTTTGCCCTGCGCTTTATGGCGATGCTGACGCTCGGCTTTTCGCTGTGTGAATTCGTCTACCGCCTGCTGCGTGCAGTCATTGTGGGGGCGTTTTCCGCGTCGCTGTGGCTGCCGATGCTCGTCGCGCTCGTCGCCTCGACCGTGGCCGGATATTTTGCCCTGCAGTATCTCAAATATCTGCTGCACCGGGAAAAGCTGCGTGTTTTTTCCTATTATTGTTGGGATGCAGCCGTTATCGCGCTGATCCTGGCGCTTATCAATGCCTGAACGGAGGGGAATCATGGCAAGGAAATCGCAACCCGTTAAAAAGCCGACTGCAAAGCAGACCGCCGCGCAGAAGCGCCAGACGCAGAACCGCCGCGAGATCTGGGCACTCGTCTGCATTTTTCTGGCGATCTTCTCCATCATCTGCTGCTTCAATACCACGGCCTTTCTGATCAGGCCGTTCGCGTCGCTCATCGCGGGCCTGTTCGGGCAGGCGGGACGCTACATACTGCCGCTGGCCCTCATCGCCACTGTCGTCATCCTGTTTACGAGCCGCGGCAAGCCGGTGCGCCTGCGCATCGTCAGCGTGTTCACGCTCATTCTGACCGTCTCGGCAGTATACCATCTCATTCAGGGTGAGGCTCTTGCGTGGGAGTGGAAGGTCGTGCCCGCACTGTTCAAGGGCGGCATTGCCGGAACGACGGGCGGCCTGCTGGGCGGTCTGCTGGCCATGCTGCTGAAGACGGGCATCACCGTCGTCGGCGCGTATATCGTCCTGATCCTTGTGATGCTCGTGCAGATCATCACCATCATGAATATGACGGTCAACAGCATCATCACGGCCATCAAGAACCGCCCGCGCCTGCAGGAGCCCGACGAGGAGCCGGAGCCCGAGCAGGATACGGCCGAACGCATCGTCAACCATGTGGCCAACCGCCATATCGCCCGCGTGGAAAAGCGCCGTGCGGCGGAATTTGACCTGCCCGTGGACGATCCCCCGCTGGAAAAGGCGGAAAAGCGGAAGAAAAAGTCCCGCGTTCCCTCGCCGGATGAATATTTGGAAAAGCAGCAGGAGGAGCGCCCGGCTGCGAGACCGGTCTCTGTGACCTGTGACGATGTCCCGGAGGAGCCGCTTCACGCGGCAGAGCATCCCGTGACGGTCGTGCCGGAGGCAGCGCTCCCGGAGGAGCCTGTTCCTGAGCCTGCTTTTGAGCCGGTCCCGGTGCAGGAGCTTCCGGAGGAACCGGAGCACCGGCCGGAGCCCGCCGCGGAGCAGGAGCCTGCCGCGCCGTGGGACGAAGCGCCCGCGCCGCAGTACGATGAGCCGGCGGTCCGTCCTGCGCCTGCAAAGCAGGAGGACGCAGAGGAACTTGTCATCCCGCAGCCGGAGCAGTCCGGGCAGGCGGAGTATGTCTTCCCGCCGGTCTCCCTGCTGACGCCGCGACGCGAGGGCAGCGTGGACGCCACGTCCGAGATGCGCGAGAATTCCCAGCGCCTTGCCGACACGCTCAAGAGCTTCGGCATCGAGCCGCACATCGTCGACGTCATCCGCGGCCCGTCCGTCACGCGCTACGAGCTGGAGCTGGACCGCGGCGTAAAGCTCTCGAAGATCACGAATCTGGCTGACGACATCGCGCTGGCGCTTGGCGCAGCCGGTGTGCGCATTTCGGCCATTCCCGATAAGGTCTCCGTCGTCGGCATTGAGGTGCCGAACAAGATCGTCAACACCGTCTACGCCCGCGAGGTCATCGATTCTCCGGCCTTCCGCAGCAGCAAGTCCAAAATCTCGTTCGCCGTCGGCAAGGATATCAGCGGCAACTGCATCGTCGGCGACATCGCCAAGCTGCCGCACATGCTCATCGCCGGTACGACCGGCTCCGGCAAGTCCGTGTGCATGAACACGCTCATCGTCTCGCTGCTGTATAAGGCCAAGCCGGATGAGGTGCGCCTCATCATGGTCGACCCGAAAATGGTCGAGCTCGGCGTGTATAACGGCATTCCGCAGCTGCTCATCCCGGTCGTCACCGACCCGAAGAAGGCCGCAGGCGCGCTGCAGTGGACCGTAACGGAAATGATGCGCCGCTACCGCCTGATGTCCGAGGAGGGCGTGCGCGACCTCGACTCCTATAACAAAGCCATTGCAGGCGACCCGGAGCGGCAGAAGCTGCCGCAGATCGTCGTTGTGATCGACGAGCTGGCCGACCTCATGCTCGTGGCCGCCAAGGAGGTCGAGGAGTCGATCTGCCGTATCGCGCAGATGGGCCGCGCCTCCGGCATCCACCTCGTCATTGCCACCCAGCGTCCGTCCGCGGACGTCATCACCGGCCTGATGAAGGCCAATATCCCGTCGCGCATTGCCTTTGCGGTCTCGTCCGCCATGGAATCGCGCATCATTCTCGACACGCCGGGCGCGGAAAAGCTCGTCGGCAAGGGCGATATGCTCTTTGCTCCGCTCGGGCAGGGCAAGCCGAAGCGCGTGCAGGGCTGCTTCATCTCGGATGAAGAGGTGCAGGCCGTCGTGAATGCGGTCAAGGCCCAGTCGCAGAGCGACTACTCCGCCGAGGTCATGGAGCAGATCGAACGGCGCGCCGAGCAGAGCGGCAAGCCCGACAGCGGCGCAGCCGCGCAGGACACCGGCGAGGGCGACGAACTGCTTCCGGCGGCGGTCGACGTTATTCTGGAGACGGGGCAGGCCTCCGTTTCGTTCCTGCAGCGCAGGCTGAAGCTCGGCTATGCCCGTGCGGCCCGCATCGTGGACGAGATGGAGGAACGCGGCATCATCGGCCCGTATGAGGGCGCAAAGCCGCGCCAGCTCCTCATCACCCGCGAGCAGTGGGAGCAGATGCAGAACGGCACCTATGCCCCGCCCGCGCCGCCCGTCGAGGACGAGCTTCCCTGATCTGCTTGTATGCCGGGCCGTGGCAAGGCGCGCCCCGGCTGCAAAATAAATGTTTGCGTTGCATCCGGGTCGTCCGGAGCGACAGCAGGAGGTATTCCCTTGAATCATCAGAAAATCAACCGTATGGTCGGCATTGCCGTCCTGGCCGCGCTCGTCGTGGTGCTGCAGCTTCTCAGCAGTGTCATCAAGATCGGCACGGTCTCTATCACGCTGACGCTGATCCCCATCGTGGTCGGCGCAGCCTTCTACGGCCCGGGAGCGGGCGCGATCCTCGGCACGGTGTTCGGCCTTGTTGTCTACATCAACTCCGCTACCGGTGCGGATTACGGCGGAAACATGGTTTTCCTTGCCAATCCGTTCCTCTGCGCCGTCGTCTGCATCGGCAAGGGCACGCTGTCCGGCTGGTGCGCCGGCCTTGTCTACCGGCTCGTCGCCCGGAAGGATGCCGCGCTTGGCCGCAATGCCGTCGCCGTTCTGCTGGCTGCCATCACCGCGCCGGTCGTGAACACGGGTGTGTTCCTGCTCGGCATGGTGCTGTTCTTCCAGGAGACGCTCCGTGCATGGGCCGCAGGCTCCGCGCTGCTGACGTATGTGCTCTTCACCCTGACGGGTGTGAACTTCCTCGTCGAGCTCGGCCTCAATCTTGTGCTGAGCCCGGCCGTTTCGACGCTCATCCGCGCCATCCGCAAGACGCACAATTAAGTTAGAAACCTCTGAATAAATCGGCTTCGGTGGATGCCGGATCTTTTTCGCTGATCCATCTGTTCGGGAAACTTGAAATACACAAAGTATTCCTGCGTTTCCCAAACATCGGCTTAGCAAAAAATCTCTCACCATCCACTCTTGCAGATTTCATTCAGATGTTTCTCAGCTCCGATCATCGGTTCTTCCTTGCACGAACCTTGCCGCCCCGGTTTTCCGGGGCGGCTTATTTTTTGTCCTACCATCTGCACCGGACGCATAGAGTAAGGGCAGGAGGGGACGAGCATGACGGAAGAAGTGAGACAGGCCCTGCGCATCTGCCCGCCCGGGCTGCGGCAGGCCATTGACCGGCTGCCGGATGCCGGGGCCATGGAGGAGCTGCGCCTGCGCTGCGGGCAGCCGCCCGCCTGCCGGATCGCGGGAAAGGAGCGGGCGCTGCCGCTTGCTCCGGTCACGCCGGAGCTGCTGCGCGGTATGCTGGAGCAGGCAACGCAGCGCTCCGCTTATTCCATGCAGGAAATGACCCGCTGCGGCTTTGTCACGCTGCCGGGCGGACACCGCCTCGGCATCTGCGGAACGGCCGTCGTGCAGAACGGCACGATCACGGCCCTGCGCGAGCCGTCTTCCCTGAACCTGCGCATCGCCCGCCAGCCGGACGGCATTGCCGACCGCCTGCGTGATGCGCTCTGGGCGCGGCCACAGTCCGTGCTCCTGTGCGGCGCGCCGGGCAGCGGCAAGACGACGCTGCTGCGCGACCTCATCCGGCAGCTCTCCGACCGGTTCGGCTGGCGCATCTGCGTTGTGGACGAGCGGCTGGAGCTGGCGGCCTGTGCCTCCGGCGTGCCGCAATTCCGCCTTGGCGCGCACACGGACGTGCTGTCCGGTGCACCGAAGGCGGCGGGCATCGAGCTGCTGCTGCGCACGATGAATCCGGAGTGGATCGCCGTGGACGAGATCACGGCCGAGGCGGACATCGCTGCGATCCGGCGCGCGTCCTACTGCGGCGTGCGCTTTCTTGCCACGGCGCATGCGGCCGACCGGCGCGAGCTGGAGAGCCGCCCGCTGTACCGCGCGCTGCTGCAGGACGGCTTTTTTCGCATGGCGGCCTTTCTGCTGCTGGATCGTTCCGTGCGCATCGAAAGGGGGCTGGACCATGCTTAGACTGCTCGGGGGCGCGCTGGTGCTGCTGGCAAGCGGCAGCTTCGGCATCACGGCCGGGGTGCGGTATTACCGCGCGGCGCGCCATCTGCAGGCCTTCTGCCGCGCCGTAGAGCTGCTGCGCTGCGAGATCAATTATTCCCTGCAGCCGCTGCCGGAGGTCTGCGCCCTCGTGGCGGACAGGCTGGCGGGGCCGCCCGCCGCGTTTTTCCGCTGCTTTGCCGCGCAGCTCCGCGAGCCCGTCAGCAGGGACCGGGCCGCAGCCGCAGCCCTGGAGGCCGCGCGGGGCCTGCAGCTTCCGCAGAATGCGGTCATGGCAGTGCTGGAGCTGTGCAGCGCCCTCGGGCGCTATGATCTCGACGGGGAGAACCGTATGCTGGACCTGACGGCAAAGCGCCTGCAGGCGGCGCTGGCCCGCTGCGAGGCCGAAAAGCGCCCGCGCGCGAAGTGCTATGCCGCGCTGGGCCTCTGCACGGGGCTGGCGCTCCTGATCCTGGCGGTGTAGCCTATGGATGTGCAGCTGATATTCAAGATCGCCGCGGTCGGCATCATCGTGACCATTCTGAATCAGGTCCTCGTGCGCTCGGGGCGCGAGGAGCAGGCGACCATGACGACGCTGGCCGGGCTCGTCGTGGTGCTGATGATCGTGGCGCAGAAGATCGCGCAGCTGTTCGACCTCGTGCAGTCGCTGTTCCGGTTTTAGATGGACACGTTGCTGCAGGTCGCCGGGCTCGGGCTGATCGCCGTGCTGCTCGGGCTGGTCCTGAAAAAGGGGAACGGCGTGCTGGCGCTCCTGCTGACGCTGGCCGCCTGCGCCGCCATGACTGTGAGCATCGTGCGTCTGGCAGAGCCGGTCGTATCGTTTCTGTCGGAGCTTCGCCAGCTGGCAGGACTGGAGCCTGCGCTGCTGCAGCCGTTGCTGCGTACGGTCGGCATCGGCCTTCTGACGCAGCTGACGGCCTCGGTCTGCGCCGATGCGGGTGAGAGCACCGTGGCGCGGCTCATTGAGCTGTGCGGGAGCGTGCTCGGCATTTACACGGCCCTGCCGCTGCTGGAGGCCGTGCTGTCGCTGCTGCGGACCATGCTGGAGGGATGATGTGAAAAAAATCGCCGTTTTTCTGGCCGTTCTGCTCCTGCTGGCGGCTCCCGTACTGGCAGCGGAGCCAACGGAGGCACTGAGCGACGTGCTTGGCGCGGACGAGCTGACGCAGAGCCTCCCGGACGAGGCCGCAGAGGTGCTGGACGGGTTTTCGCCGGACGGTACGCCGGACTTCCGCAGCGGAGTACGGAGCATCCTGCGCGCGGCGGCCGGCGGGAGCGGCGGCGCGCTGCGCAGCGGCCTTCGCCTGTGCGCGGTGCTGCTGGCCATGGTTACGCTGTGCGCCGTCGTGCGCATGAGCACGCAGAAGGACCCTGTGAACGCCGTCTCGGCCGTCGGTGCGCTGGGCATCTGTGCGGCCTGCCTCGGTGGGATGCAGTCCATGATCTCGCTGGCCTCGGAGACGGTCACGCGTCTTTCGGACTACAGCGCCTGCCTGCTGCCGGTCATGGCGTCCGCCATGGCCATGAGCGGGGGAACGGTCTCAGCAGGGGCTCTCTATGCCGGAACGGCCCTGTTCTCCGGCCTGCTGTCGCGCCTGATCGCGCGGCTGCTCCTGCCGGGCGTGAGCGTCTACCTTGTCGTGGCGGCGGCAGAGGCCGCGCTCGCGGACAGCCTGCTCTCCGAGCTGCGGGAATTCGTGGGCTGGCTGATCTCCAAGAGCCTGCGTGTCGTGCTGTTCGTGTTCACGGGCTACCTGACCGTGACAGGCGTCATCTCCGGCAGCGCGGATGCCGCCGCCGTGCGCGCAACAAAGGCGGCCGTGTCCGGCATGGTGCCCGTGGTCGGCAGCATTCTGTCCGATGCGTCCGAGACGCTGCTGGCAAGCGCCTCAGCCCTGAAAAGCTCCATGGGCGTATTCGGTATGCTGGCCGTCCTCGCCATCTGCCTGGCACCGTTTCTGAAGATCGGCGCGCAGTATCTGCTCCTGAAGGGGACGGCGGCCGTCAGCGGGACGATCGGCATGCCGCAGCAGGTGAAGCTCGTGAAGCATGCCGCGACGGCCATGGGCTATCTGCTCGCCATGACAGGGGCCTGCGCGCTCATGCTGCTTATCTCCGTCGTGTGCTTTCTGAAGGTGGTGGGATGATGGAGGCGATCCGCAGCTATCTGACTGCCGTTGTGGCGGTGAGCATGATCGCCGTGCTGGCCTCCGCGCTGGCCCACGGCAGCCGGATGGAGCGCGTCGTGCGCTTTGCGGCGGGTCTTCTGGCCCTGCTCGTCTGCGTTACGCCGCTGCTGCGGCTCGATGCGCGGACGCTCACGGACGTGCTGGAGCAGGCCGAGCGTGCGCTCGACTATGATGCATCTAAAACGGACCGGACGCGGCAGGACATGCTCCGCGATCTCATCCGGGAGAATACGGAGCGGACCATTGAAAAGCAGGCGGAGGCGCTGGGCATGCTCGTCCGGGCCGACGTCACGCTGACGGAGGAGGAATATCCGCAGCCGTGGTCCGCCACGCTGACGGGGACGCTCGACCCGGAGCAGGTCCGGGCACTGTCGGAATTTCTGTCGCAATCGCTCGGCATCCCGACTGAACGGCAGACGTGGAAGACCTATGGGTGAGCAGGAGGAATGGCTTTGGGGAAGATCGATCCGAAAAAGCTCTGGCAGGGGCTGAAAAAATACCGCTATGCCGCGCTGGTCCTGCTGCTCGGTCTGGCGCTCCTGCTGCTGCCGGGCGGGAAAAAGACGACGCAGAAGTCCAACGCGGCTGCTTCGGCGGCGCAGACGGACTATGCGGCGGAGACGGAGCGGCGGCTGACGCAGATGCTGCAGCAGATCGCGGGCGCAGGGCAGGTCAGTGTGATGCTGACGCTGGAGACCGGGGAGCGCGTGGAATACCAGACGGATGTGCAGGCAAGCTCGGACGGGGCGCAGAGCTCCGAGTCCCGGAAAACCGTCATTTTGTCCGAGGGAAGCTCATATGATAAAGCGGCTGTAGCCGCGACGACCTATCCGCGTTTTCAGGGCGCGCTCATCGTCTGCGAGGGGGCGGACAGCGCTGCGGTGCGGCTTCGGCTGCTCGAAGCGGTCTCCGCCGTCACCGGGCTGAGCACGGACCGGATCACCGTCGTGAAAATGAGATCATAATGGAGGAATGGCAATGAAAAAGACTTGGAAACGCAATCTGATCGCCGCCGGCGTGCTGCTTGTGGTATGCGCCGGGATCTATCTGAACTGGTATGCCGGGCACAGCGCCGCGGACCTGACGGAAACGCTTGACGCAGGCAAGATCCTCGACGACACGACGCTCGTTCTGCAGCAGGAGCAGGGCGACGCGCTGGTGACGCCGGTGCAGCAGACCGGGACGCAGGCGGAGTATTTCGCCCAGATGCGGCTCTCCCGCCAGACGGCGCGGGACGAGGCCGTGGAGCTGCTGCAGGAGACCATTGCCTATGCCGACGGCGATGCCGCCAGCAGCGCCAAGCTCGAGGGCATCATCTCGGACGCGCTGGCCGAATCCCAGATCGAGAGCCTCATCGTGGCCAAGGGCTATCAGGACTGCGTGGCCTATATCAGTGAGGACGGCATCTCCGTCGCCGTCGCCGCGCCGGAGGACGGCCTGACGCAGTCGGACGTCGCCCTGCTGTCGGATATCGTGCTCTCGCAGACGAGCTGCAAGCTTTCGGACATCCGTGTCATCGGCGTTGAGCCGGAAAAGGGGCAGTGAGGCCTGAGTGCCCGGCTTTCCGCATTTGACGATCCGATTTTCGCAACGCCGCTATTGTATTTTCCGTAAAATGTGATAAAATAGATAGGACAATCGCGAAGCATGCCCTGCGGCGGCTTCGGAGAAAGGGTGGTCAATACCATGGCAGAAAGCAAAAATTACATCGTTCAGCCCCAGGAGGGCGGGAACATTCTGATTTCGGAGGACGTCATCGCCTCCATCGCCTCGCTGGCCGTGCGCGAGGTCGAGGGTGTCTATGGCCTGAGCGCCACGCAGACGCTTGATCTAACGGCGATCCTCGGCAAGAAGAACCTGAGCAGCGGCATCCGCGTGACGCTGCAGGACAACGTCATTGACATTGCCTGCAACCTTGTCGTCCGGATGGGCCAGCCCGTGATGACCGTTGCCAAGAACGTGCAGGAGGGCATCGCCAACGCCGTGGAGTCCATGGCAGGCGTCCGCCCGGCCCACGTCAATGTCAACGTCTGCGGCGTTGCCGCGCCGAAGGCGGAGCAGGCCTGAGGCTATGCCGCTCTGCAGCCCCCCCGCCGCAGAGCGGCAGTCCTTCACTTTCACTTTACATACCAAGGAGACATGACATGACACGCTCAAACGCCAGAGAGGTCGCCGTGCATCTCATTTATGAGATCGACTATACCGGCGAAGACCCTGCCCAGGCCATCGAGACCCGCATGGACCGCAGCTATTACAGCGGCCTTTCTGCGGAGAACGACGTCTATGCAGAGCGCCCCAGCAAAAAGCAGATGGACTATATCCGCACCTGCGTGACGGGTGTCTGCGAGCACGCAGAGGAGCTGGACGCCCTGATCGCCCAGTATGCCGTGCGCTGGAATCTGCACCGGATCTCCCGCCTGACGAAGGCGGCGATGCGGCTTGCCATTTATGAAATGCGCTATGTCGACGATGTGCCGAACGGCGTTGCCATCAACGAGTGCGTGGAGCTGACGCGGAAATATGAGGACGCGCAGGTCGTTTCCTTTGTGAACGGCATCCTCGGCTCCGTGGCGCGCGGCGCAAAGCCGAACACCGAGGCCCCTGCGGACCCGCAGCCGGAGGAAGCACAGCCGGAGGAGACTCCGTCCGAAGAGACGCAGCCCGCTCCGGAGGAGGCGCAGCAGCCATGAGGGTGCTCGCCTTCGACACCAGCAACTATACGACCTCGGTCGCGTCCTTCGACGGCACGGCCGGTCACAATATCTCGCGTCTGCTCGATGTGGAGCAGGGCGCGCTCGGACTGCGCCAGAGCGATGCGCTGTTCGCCCATGTAAAACGCCTGCCGGAGCTTGCCGACAGGCTGTTTTCGGATATCGGCACGGACGCAGGCTTTGAAGCAGTCGGTGTCAGCACGCGGCCGCGCGCCGTAGAGGGGTCGTACATGCCCTGCTTCCTCGCGGGCGAATCGCAGGCCCGGGTGCTCGGCGCGGCGCTCGGCGTGCCCGTTCTGCCGTTTTCGCATCAGCAGGGGCACATCGCGGCCTCACTGTGGGGCTCCGGCCATATGGAGCTGATGGACGAGCCGCATCTGGCCTGGCATCTTTCCGGCGGTACGACGGAGCTTCTGCGCGTCACGCCGGAGAAGAAGGGCAGCGTGCATGCCGAGAAGATCGGCGGCACGACGGACATCTCCGCCGGTCAGCTCATCGACCGGACCGGCAAGCTGCTCGGCCTGCCGTTTCCGTCCGGCAAGCACATCGACGCCCTGAGCCGTTCCGCGCAGGACCGGCAGGTCTTCCGCGTCAAGGTGCAGGGGACCACATTTTCCCTTTCCGGCGTGCAGAACAAGGTCGAGCAGTACCGCGCGGCCGGAAATTCTCCGGAGGAAACGGCAGGCTATGCGCTGCGCTGCCTCATCGGCGCCATTGTCCGCGCGACGGAGAACGCGCTGCGGGAGTACCCTGGCAGCAGCGTCGTGTTTGCGGGCGGCGTCGCGTCGAACACGCTGCTGCGCAGCAGCTGTGCAGCGCTCCCGGCCATCTTCTGCCCGCCGCAGTTTGCCACGGACAACGCCCTCGGCGTTGCCGTTCTGACATGGAGGGCGCTGCATGGCTGAGGTCTATGAAGTATCGCAGATCAACGAGTATCTGCGCCAGCGCTTTGAAGCAGACGAATTTCTCGGCTCGCTGCTCATCCGCGGTGAGCTGAGCAACTATAAAATTTACCCCTCCGGCCATCACTATTTCACGCTGAAGGACAGCCAGAGTGCCATCCGCTGCGTCATGTTCAAGGGCAGCGCCATGCGCCTGCGTTTCCGGCCGGAGACGGGTATGAAGGTCATTGCGGGCGGGCGCATTGCCGTGTTCCCGCGTGACGGAGCCTACCAGCTCTACTGCACGTCGCTCACGCCGGAGGGCGTCGGCGATCTGCATGTCGCCTTTGAGCAGCTCAAGCTGAAGCTGCAGGCTGAGGGCCTGTTCGCCCGCGAGCGCAAGCAGGCCCTGCCGCGCTTCCCGCACCGCATCGCCATCATCACGTCCTCCGCGGGCGCGGCTCTGCACGATATGCTGCGCATCCTGCGCAAGCGCTACCCGCTGACGGAGGTCAAGCTGCTCGGCGTCCGCGTGCAGGGGGCCGAGGCTCCGGCGGAGATCGCCGGGGCGATCCGCTACGCCAACCGCTGGGAGCTGGCCGACCTCATCATCACCGGACGCGGCGGCGGCTCCATGGAGGACCTGTGGGCCTTCAACGACGAGCGCGTGGCCCGCGCCATTGCCGATTCGCATATTCCGGTCATCTCGGCCGTCGGCCATGAGCCGGATGTGACGATCTCGGACTTCGTGGCCGATCTGCGCGCAGCGACGCCGTCGAACGCAGCCGAGCTGGCTGTGCCGGACCAGACGGAGCTGCGCCAACATCTGGCCGCCCAGCGCGCCATGCTGCTCACGCTGATGACGCGCCGCCTGAAGCAGGAACGCCAGCGTGTGGCCCAGCTGGCCGGAGCGCGCGCCCTGCGCGACCCGAAAAACTATATCGACGACCGCCGCATGCAGCTCGACTATACGCAGCGCCGCCTGATCGCCGCCTTGCAGCGGCTCGTGGCGCAGCAGCGCGAGCGCTTTGTCCGGCTGACGTCGAAGCTCGACGCGATGAGCCCGCTGAAGGTGCTCTCGCGCGGCTATTCTATGACATTTGACGCGCAGGGCCATGTGGTACGGAGCGTCCGCACGCTGTCCTGCGGCGACCGGATCACCGTCCGGCTCGCGGACGGCCGCGCCTCTGCCGAGGTGTGGGAAATACAGGAGGATGCAACATGAGCACGGAATCGATCACATTTGAACAATCTCTGCAGCGGCTCGATGAGATCGTCCGCCGCATGGAAAAGGGCGACGTCCCGCTGGAGGAGGCCCTCTCGCTGTTTGAGGAGGGCACGCGGCTGGCAGGCTCCTGCAGCCGCCTGCTGGACGAAGCGGAGCTGAAGGTCGTTCAGCTCACCAAGGGCGCAGACGGCGCCCCGCAGGAAACGGAGCTTGCCGATGCTGGAATTTGAAGCGCTGCTGCGCAGCTATGCCGACCGCGTGGAGGGCTATCTCCACTCCTGCTTTACGGATGCGGACGAGCCGCAGCAGGTCCTGTTTGACGCCATGCGCTACAGCCTGCTTGCCGGGGGAAAGCGCCTTCGCCCCGTGCTGGCGCAGGCCTTCTGCGAGCTGTGCGGCGGCAGCGCCATGGACGCCCTGCCGTTTGCTGCCGCCGTGGAGATGGTGCATACCTACAGCCTCATCCACGACGATCTGCCGTGTATGGACAATGACGATTACCGCCGCGGCCGCCTGACGAACCACAAGGTCTACGGCGAGGCGACGGCCGTTCTGGCGGGCGACGCCCTGCTGACGGCTGCATTTGGCCATCTTGCCGCAGCCCCGCTGCCCGCGTCCCGCGTCGTCAAGGCCACGCGGGTGCTCTCGCTGTGCGCGGGCGAGCTCGGTATGGTCGGCGGGCAGGTGCTGGACATGGAGGCCGAGCACCGCGTCTGCACGGAGGAGGAGGTCCTCGCCATCCAGTCGCGCAAAACGGGCGCGCTCATCTCGGCTGCCTGCCAGCTCGGCGTCATCGCAGCCGGCGGCAGCCCGGCCCAGCAGCAGGCAGCGGCGGATTACGCTGCAAGTCTCGGGCTGGCCTTCCAGATCGAGGATGATATTCTGGATGTCGTCGGCGATGCCGCAAAGCTCGGCAAGGCGACCGGCATGGACCAGAACAAAAATACATTCGTCCGGCTGCACGGCGTGGAAGCCTGCCGCGCCCGCATCACGGAAGAAACGCAGCGTGCGGTCGCCGCACTCGCACCGCTCGGTCAGGCGGAGTTCCTGACGGAGCTAGCGCAGCGCCTGACGAGCCGCGACCACTGAGGAGAAGATCATGAAAGCGCTGCTTCACAGCCTTCTGGAGGCCGCTACCCTTGGCAGACCGGTCGTCCTCTGCACCGTCGTGCATTCCGGCGGCTCCGCACCGCGCAGCGCAGGCGCGCATATGGCCGTGTTCGCCGACGGCAGCACCCGCGGCACCGTCGGCGGCGGCCGCCTGGAGCTGCTCGCCGCAAAGGAGGGCCTGTCGCTTCTGCAGCGGCAGACCTCGGCCCTGCGGGCCT
>ERZ773258.1909-NODE-1909-length-14623-cov-3.765651_pt1 | contig 14623 bp, 17 predicted proteins | sample MGYA00511962_ERZ773258 | MGnify/ENA primary metagenome ERZ773258 (study PRJEB29015, sample SAMEA2737755) | human gut metagenome | biome: human gut; feature: human-associated habitat; material: faeces | place: China | collected 2012 ... | reverse complement strand
CCATCCGGCTCGGAAAACCGGATGAGAAGCCGCTCTATTCCAATTTTGCCTGGGGTTCGATGATGTTTACCTCCGGACTTGCGGCGGACATTCTCTTTTACTCCCTGTGTGAGTGGGTTCTCTACGCCAATGACCCGCATCTGGCAGAAATGGGCAGTATTCAGGACTGGGCGAGCACATACCCGCTCTTTCACTGGGGTCCGATCCCGTGGGGCTTCTATGTCGTGCTCGCCGCTGCCTTTGGCTTCATGCTTCATGTGCGCGGCTGCCATAAACAGAAATACTCCGAAGCCTGCCGCCCGATCCTCGGAAAACACACAGACGGTCTTGCCGGAACCCTGATTGATCTGATGGCGGTCTTCGCACTGCTGGCCGGCACAACCACGACTTTTACGCTGGCGACCCCTCTGATGAGCCAGATCGTCTCCGAACTCTTCGGATTCAGCGACACCCGCCTCATCACCATCGCGATTCTGGCAGTCACCTGCCTGGTATACACCGTTTCCGTCGTGCGCGGCATGAAGGGCATCCAGAAGCTCGCGGCGTCCTGCGTCTACCTCTTCTTCGCTCTTCTGGCATATGTGCTGCTGTTTGGCGGTGAAGCACGCTATATCATCGAAACCGGCTTTTCCTCCATCGGAAATCTGGTACAGAACTTTATCGGACTCTCCACCTACACCGACCCACAGCGCACCACCTCATTTCCGCAGACATGGACAATGTTCTACTGGGCATACTGGATGGTCTGGTGCGTCGCTGCCCCGTTCTTCATCGGAACCGTGGTATACAGAAGCATTACTGTATATCGCTGCCTCGCTTTTCGTGATTGTCGTATGTTTTGTGCTCAGAGTGATCCTTGGACGAAAGATGAAGAAGAGGTGAGCTATATGTTTATGATGTTTGAGTTTATGTTTCCGATTATCTTCGTAATGGTTTTCGGCATGATCATCTTCCAGTTTGCGACAGGAATCGGAACATGGCATAAAAACAATCAGTCACCGCGTTTGTCGGTGAATGCAACCATCGTCGCAAAGCGTGAAAGTATCACACATCATAGCCATGCAAATGCGGGTGACCTGTCTGGAACGCATGGCTACCATTCGACTTCAAGTACCAGCTACTATGTCACGTTTCAGGTAGCGAGCGGTGACCGGATGGAACTGCCGGTTACTGGCAGTGAATATGGAATGCTGGCGGAAGGCGACATTGGGAAACTTACGTTTCAGGGAACGAGATATCTGTCATTTGAGCGCGTGTGATTCTGGAGTTGATAGTGTGAAAGAACCTAGGATTTACAAAGAGGGGGCACTATGAAAAAGAAACAATGCATCTTTTTTGCTCTTATATTGATAATCGTAGTTGGTGCAGTAGTAATTATCTTAAACATACCAGATAATCAGCAAACATCATTTGTTGTCGATGGAAATAATTGGTCGGGCGAAGTTGTCAATGGAGGTTCTTTTCTGTTGGAGCTGAATAATGATGATAATCGTAAAGAATGGTCAATCACATAGAAACCAGAAATCTTTGTAAGCGATTATCACAACATTGCGGGAACTATTTCAGAGTTTCATATAATTGCCTTGAATGACGGAAAGGGTGAAATGGTATTTCAGTGCACAAATGATGATGGCCGCACTGACAAGTATATACTTGAGCTTTCCATTTCACGTCATCAAAAAAAATATCTCCAAATTGATTCCATTTCCTTCAAAAAGAGCGAATGACAATTCAAATTTCAGAGGTGGTTTTATGTGGTTCTGGTGGTTTATTTTGGTTTGTGACTTATTAGTTCCTTTTACAATGCTGATTGCCGGAAGAATGATGTGGAAGCATTGCCCGAAACACATTAATGGTGTGGTCGGATACCGGACACGGCGTTCCATGAAAAATATAGAAACATGGAAATTCGCACATGATTATTGCGGCCAGCTATGGTGGAAGATTGGATTATGGATGATTATTCCTTCCGTACTGGTGCATGTTCCATTCTATTCATTTCATGGAACAGAAAAAGATATGCTTAGTGTGCTGAAGAAAAAAGCAGAGGAACGCCGACAGGCTCTTGCGGAACGTCCGGAATATGTAACTGATATTGAATATGATGAACTTACTTCTTCCTGGCACATAAATATTCTTAGTGATAATCTTGAAGTGACGGAAAGTATCACTGCAAAACCAGTAGACTTAATCGAATGTCTTAATGCATAGTAGAATGGGTGATAAATTAAAAAGAGGGGGAAGATCCAGATATCGTGCTGATTGTACCACACAGGAAGTCGTTTTAAATCTGGAATGGCCCCTCTTCATCACCAACTATTCGTTAAACGTCACAACTGTTTTGCGAATAGTTAACAGCGCCGGACATTAGTTTTCCTTAAGCTGGACGGCGCTCGTATGTTCACTATTTGTAAAACAGTAGTTTAACGAATGAGTTACCCCATCCATCTATTATTATTCCTCTAATCCATTTTACATCATAATTACAAATAGTTAAACATCAAAAGGTGATTTTTCACCTGAAAGAAGAAGCCTAAAACCACAATCAGTTATTTTTATCTGTTCAAATATGCGATCTTTTGCATAGAAGCGTATAACGCCCTTAAGACGCCGAAGAAAAGCATTGAAAGACTCAACAGGCTGATTGCGGTATTGCTCAGAAAGTGGGATATTAGAAACAATGTAAACATTATGGTAACAAGCCCACTTATTAGCGTATCGGCAAGGCAGTTCCAGCGGATAGCCATCCAGATAGTTAAGCATATCAGAAATGCGGAACCCAGAACGGAACTCTTCAAAAATGATTGTATCCTGACCATGATAGTTATCAAAGGGATGTAAATAATCAGTTACACGGAACACATTCTCATAACCGTATTTTTCCATGATAGATCTTGTCTTTCCGGTTCCAGTATCACCCCAGACATAATAGGCAGATATATCGCGCCATTCTTTCCGGGCAGTTTCAGAAATGATAACCTGGCGCGTCTGACTGATCTTGTCAAGCTGGATCATTGCTTCAGGCATTTCTTGAATGATTTGATAATCAGACATACCAGAAGCGATCATAGAAACGAGATCCGCTAAGTCATTCCGAGAGCCTTGACGCTCTACGGGCATTTCGCCCCACTCTTCAAATGTACCATCCACACAAGTTTCATGCTTCTTATCTGCTTCCCACTTGCCTGTTTTTGTGATATACTCATAATTCTGTAGGGCTGTACCCTTGCCCATTTCAAAATGAGCAGGCTCAAAATTTTTCTTAAGAGTGCTGAACCGAATAGCGCCACGGCCCTGAATGTAAATGTGTGTATGATAAGTACCCTGTTCGCCTATCTCATCAGCCATACACCAGTAGATAACCGATTTCATACCGGACAGGATAGCCTTGATTACATCATGCGTAAATCCCTTTTCAACAGGGTTGTTAATTGTTAGCTGCCATTTTCGCGACTGCGTATCTTTTCCCATATGCGACCCCCAAAAGATTGTTTTTTGCGACAGCGACGTTTGCGACGAAAGTTGTCGCAGACTAGAAAGCCCAGGTTTTATAAGGTTTGTTAGGTTTTGCGACAGAAGTCCCTGGGTAATACTATACCAGGGACTTCTTGACTAAGTCTAATAATACGCGCGCGCGTAGGGGAGCGCAACGCAGAATCCGCACGGCCTGACGGCCTACAATGACGATACGCACCCACTACGCCCTTAGCACTGGGAGCGAACAAGGAAATGCGGACATACTCCGGGAGAGAGGGGGCAGCCCTGAGCGAAGAAACCGCCCCACCAGTATGAAAAGCCTATTTAACAATATCAAAGCTGGACACCTTGCCCCGGCGGTTAAACATCAGGTTGATCACAACACCTGGCAACACCTGGGACAAATCCAAATTTAAGTTATCATCAATAAAAAACTTATCAGACCGTTCACCAACAACATCAGGATCAGGATACACCACATATAAAGACGTACCATTAACAGCACGGCCAGTAGTCTGATCTGTAAAGTTAACTTTTCTAAAACCTGTAACCTTGACTTTCATTTTGTCACCATCCTTTTCATATTTAATTGTCAAAGTTCGCAACTGCGGAGTTTACATCAACGCAGTGTGTGGATCATCCCACAATCGACAGCCACCAGATTTCTCCATAGAATACTGGCTAACAAACAGCTTGAACCTTGTACCAGACTGGGAAATCTGGTACAATAAAATTGTAATCAAACAAATATCTAGTAGATATCTGCTTAGCCTTAGTATAGCAGATATCTGCCAAATATCAAGCATATATCTGCTAAAAAGGAGTAAAAATGGGCAAAAATTTAGAAAAACAATTTGCATTCAGATGTGACGACATAACAATAAAGAAATTAGAGTATATCGCGACAATACACACCAGAACTAGAAATCAAGAAATGAAACACATAATAAAACAATATATAAGCACATTTGAAGAGGACAACGGAACCATCAAAATAGAAGAGTAGACAATTTAAAACAATTCTGAAAACAACATAATATTAAAGCTGGATCCAGGCCACAGCGCATTAAATTGTCAGACAACAAGCCCCCGGCATAGCCTAGGGGGCTTGTCTTGCAATCACTCAATACCCAAGAAAGGTATTTTTCTAAGTATAAACATAGTGAACTTCCAAACATGCTCAAAGTTGATCACAATCAGAAGAACAGGTAAGAGGATCTTAAGCATTGACAGATCCATAAACACACCCAACATTCCCACGGATCCACGGAGCAGAGCGAACAACTCATCAACAACACTGGTCACCGCCGAGGGCATATCCGGCAGATTGATCCAGCCAAAGACCAACTTAATCACATTTTTCACCAGATCAAAGACAGCTTGCAGAATCAATTACGCAGCACCTCCTCAAATTTCCGATGCAACAGGGACAGCAGCGCCCCGATCATAATAATATTGCCAACAAAATATAGCTTAGTCTGTATATCCTTGCCCCAATCCGTTTCAAGGAAAGTAAACTGCACCGACTGAGCCGGTATAATAACGGTACCGTCAATCCATTTAAACTCAGGAAAGGGAACACCCGAAAAAGAAGAATCAGCGCCGAGGTACAAATTGACCATCTTGACCAATAGATCCACCGGGAACATGAGAAATCCAAAGCGGTCATTGAAAAATGCATACATATCATCAAACCATGCCTTGAAATAGTCATCCGAGGGAATGAACAGAGATTTAAGGCCATTAATAATACCGTCAACAATAAAATTCCGACTCTTTTCCGCTTCACTGGAGATCGTTTCCCTGGTATCCTCATCAGACTGCATTTTCTCAGCGTGTTGCTGGTTCATTTTGTTGTACAGGTTCGTGAACTCACCAGCAAGCTGGTTCCAGAAGCTTTCCAGCTGACTGGATATAGTCTGGATCGTATTCTTAATCAGTTCTATGATAGAATCACCTTGTTCGACCTGGCGAGCGGAGTTGTTAGCAATTTCCGCCGTATTATTAGCCGTATCATTCACACCACTACCAGCAGTAGGATTTACTGTAGTTGTTGCATCAGAATTCAAAGAACTAAAACATATTTTAACAGCACCATTGAACGGAAAACCGAAAGAATGATCAGAATCATAATAAGCCTCAACATTAATATAACTATAAGAAGTAGGCAAATTTACAGTACTATCAACAAAATACTCACTATAATTAGAATAACCATTAATAGAATTCATTTGCTTAAAAGGCGTAGAATTAGAAACACCCTTCTCAAAATAAATGTTATATCTAAGTAAGTAATTAGATCCGCCCCCCTGAACACTATTACGCACTTGCAAAGAATATTTACCAGCCGGGGGAATAGCAGAACGCGAAAGACGAATAACAACATTATTTATAGCAGCAAAATTATCAGGCTTTTTAATATTAAACCATCCATCAGATCCAACATCAGACCATGCATAATGATATTTCTTATAAACATCAAAGTAAGAAATACCTACACGTACACCTTTATAGTCAACCGTATTAGATATTACAGGCAGATCAGAAGAGGAATAAACAGCCATATCATTTGTCTGTACATTATTGATCCTATCAAAAGAATCCTTAAAATCTTCCCAAGCCCTGGAAGCATTTGACCAGGACGCAGGCCGGACAGATCGGACAGCATTGCTACTAGATGCGGTACTTGCCAACGAAGAAAAAGGCATGGACAATGTTAAACAGAAGAGTAAGCACAAGGACAAATACAACCGCGTACGTTTCATAAGAATACACACCCCCTGACATTGTAGGATAAAGATCAGCTTCAGGAACATTCGTATAGACCATATAGCCATTCGGTGTTAACTTGAAATCACCCTCTGAACCAGATGCAAGCAACCAATCGTAATAATAATTACCAGAGCTTTGACGATAGTACCTGACATAACTCATATCAGACCCACTGAACACACCATTGGAGTAACGAAGCTCTTTACCATACACAAGCCGATATTCATAGTCATTGACCCTGAAAAATACGTAATCAGTGCCATACGGGAGCTTGACCACCATATCCCTGAAATACTGCAATACAGACGTACTGATCTGATCATTATCCGGGACATAGTTAGATGCCACAGACACATTATTATAAGTCACATTCGTACGGGAGCGCCTGGCCGTAGATGAGGAAGCAACACCGGAATCATCCTCATCAAGTAACTCCTCTTCCTCGTAATCATCAGCCAATTCCGGATGCATGAGAGCCATAATCTCCTGATAAGTATCAAAGTCCATATCATCCGGGACAGTAGCAAGCCAGGAGTTTACATCAAGTGACGGAGCAGAAGAGTTCTGCGGATCAGACGCATAGCTTTCCGCAGTAAGCGTGTACTCATCCGCATACACCGGCACAGACCCCATAACGCAAAGAAACAAACTGCATAATACAACATTTTTCCACCTCATCATAATTCTACATGCCCCTTAAATGCCATACCCAGGAACATTGTTACCAGGCGCTGACCGAGAGCGAAGACCACTGCATAAGGGATAGCAGCAGCCACAACATCAGCAAACAAATTAATCGCTTCCTGTACCATCAACTTAACCTCCTACCTTGCCATTCTTTCTTATATCGTTTCATTTTTGCATACGTATCATAACTGTCATAGAGAGCCGGATCATGAAACCAGTAGAACCGCTTAACTGATTCCGTGATCAGTTTACCGTCTTTCTCAACCGACTTACTGCCATCAATAAGAGTATTGATCTGCAAGATCTTGCAGAAGTTGGAGCAAAGCACCACGTTTCTGATTTGCTCCCGGAAAGGTTTAGCAAGACGGCCATAGACCTGGCTAGTACCTATAATGTGTTTCCGTTGTTTCCGCTGCTGACTAACCTCAATCATTACCTCAATATCGATATTTTTCGATTCGAGAGAGTTAAACTCCAAGTGGATTTCATCAATCAGATAGATCACACCAAAGTAGCCATTTTCAAGATTTTTCAGGCAGTCCAGGCCGTCATACTCAACTACATGTGTGCTAGGATTAAGCCCAGAAATTTGAACATTGGTACATAAAATAGCATCAGGATATTCACTACAAAGTTTCTTAACATATTGCACCGCCGATAATGTTTTACCAGAACCCTGTTCACCGCAGAACACCAACAGCCCCTCAGGACGGAAGTAGCCGGGATGCGACTTATAGAAGTCATGGTTATGTTTAATGACACGCCCAATATTAACAGGGTTAAGCGAGCCATCTAATAAATTAAGTTCCATAAAGACCCCCTTAACAAAAAAGAGGACTTACCAACCGGCAAGCCCTCACTACAGGAGAAGTGACAAAGATTAGATAGACATACGGCCCTTGCGGAATGCAGCCATAAGAGAGCGGATTCCTTTGCGGAGACCCCACCACATGAACACAATACCAATACCAGCAGCAACAAAGGTTGCAAGAGCTGCAATGATCGTACTCACAGAGATCTGGGCAGTCAACGCAGAAATAACACTTGACCAATCGGATGCAGTTACAACAGTCGGAGTGGCACCCTCAGCAAAAGCCGGGACAGCCAGACCGACAGAAGTCAAACCAGTAGCAACCGGGAGCGCACCGTACTTTTTAACGGATTCTTTGAACTTCATACATAAAACCTCCTTGAATATTTTTTATATCAAGCCAACGGCCTGACAAACAAAAAAGAGAGTAACTATTCGTTAAACCAGTGTTTAGCGAATAGTTAAATGGCGCTATCCTATCGTGATCTTGGTGACCATACACTTCCTAACACAGCAAAAATCCGTCAAAAAAATTTCAAATCCTCCTGATTCGTCTAGGCTTCACAGTTATTCACAACTTTTCGATTTTCTGCAGTTTGCTTTACACATCCATTTCTTCCTGATCTAATCCTATGTCGGTCAACGATACGCCTGGGTTTTCCTTTTTCATGCTGTAAAATGTATCTTCACCGATGATCACATGATCTATTAAGCGGATCCCCAATATTTCCCCAGCCCATGCAATCTGACGTGTTAATGCAAAATCTCCCTCAGACGGCTTAGGTACTCCGCTTGGATGATTATGCGCAACCGCAATAGCCACCGCATTGGCCACAATCGCACCTTTGAATACGTTCTTGATCTCTACATTGCATGCATAGCTTCCCCCGATCGCTATAATTTCCACACCAATTGGATGCAGCTTCATATTAAGATACAGAACCACGAACTGTTCCCGGTCCATTCCATCAAAAACCGGCCTTATTACTTCCACAATTTCTTCCGGAGCTACAATGCCGATTGCCCTGCGCTCTTTAATTAAATCACGATCTTTTTCTAGCCGAACCCTATATAGACTAATCCTCTGCGTATCTTTCTTTACCTTTTTCCCCTTCATCACTTCTTCTCCCCTATTATGTTTTTACAAGCACTATTCTTTCCAACTGCAACTATTTTCACATTTCATAGCTCACGCCTTATCATTCTCATAAGTAATAGCCTATTATCTGTAGGAAAATATTCTTCCAACAATGATGATCAGGAATATGAATGGAACTGCCTGTATTCATGCGTATACTTTCACTTATAATTCTATTATAGGCAGATTATATGTTTTTTCCAATCTGTTTCTCAGTTTATGGCCGTTTTTGTGCATCCGCAGAGTATTTTTCATATAATATTTACGTTTACAATGTAAACGTAAACATTATTAAACTCTTAATTCATTTGAGTGTGTATCTGCCCCCATTGGTCCGAATATATGTTCTATTTTCGTTGATTTCAATTCATTCTCATAGTATAATAAATCTATAATTGAACTGTATCATCACCCGATTTGAGGAGGATTTCATGCAAATATCCGAAGAATTATTCCAGAATATTTTAGACCAGCCGAATCCGGTGGATTTATCACGGCTTACTCCCTATTGCTCCGACTTTACACTGGATTCATTTTCTCAATACCGTAAACATTTCAAAAATACGAGAACAGCGAATGAATATGCTTATATGTTTGCTGATTTTTTCAACTTACTGAAAAAGGACATTCAGCAGATATCTGCAGAGGATGTGCATTATTACTTTTCTTCTGTGCGCGATAAATATTCCAAGCATTCCTTATGCACACGGATCCGTGCATTGCGGGCATTTGCAAGATACTTAGATGCAGAAGTCAGCGATGACACTGCTGATTTCGATATGTTGGTACCAGATCTTCAGCGTGAGGAACCGGCAGAAATCTCAGATACTGGAAGATTTTCTGGACTCTTTCCAGAATTTTCTTTCGAATGTGATCAGCCACTTGTTGTTGGGATCACCATGCAGGATATCGATCACGTATTATCTACACTTATGGATGAACAGAATGTAACCTTGTTTGCAATAATTTCACTTGTTCTTCGCACGGGCATAACAACGGAAGAAATTTGTGGCTTAAAGATCCAGCAGCTGGTTACCAGTGGCCAGGCTGATCAGTGTGGAATTATGATTTTGGGTATCAGAAACCGTTTTATCAAGGTTCCATCTGACCTCTTCTCACTGCTGCTACTGCTTTCCGAGCAAACAGACAATGAAACAGGTAATCTTTTTCTAACCGGACTCAAGCGGTACCCGTTTACTCAGCGCAACCTGTTGTTGGAAATCAAAAAGGCCTGCCTGCGGGCCGGAGTTCGTCCTTTCACTCTGCAGCAACTCCGTAATTTTGCCATTGTTTTAATGCTGCGCAGCCACGCCCCTGAGGAGTTGGTATCAGACTATGTTTCAACAGACTCCAGATGGATGACCAAATACAAAGAGGCTGCCCCGAGCCTAAACGCTGCCCCATGTGATTATGTAGCCTTATCCTTGCGATATAATAGCTAAGGAGGAAATGAAGTGTGAACCGGCTGCCCTTTTTCAAGAGAAAACAAAAATCAAATTCATTTGAGCAGCTCTTAACTGCAACTGCTGTAAAATCGGCTGCCATTAATATAGATTTCACTCGCTCTCACATTGAGCGCGGCCTGCGGCAGTGGCTTTTCGCCCAATTAAAACAGGATATTAACCTGCTGCCGGATGCTGCCTTGACAGAAAAGTTTTTCTACGAATCACAGGATTATATCATTAAGGGATTATATGGTTTCTCCGCTATTCGTTCAATCCAGGAAATTGAATTAACAGATGCTTCATTTAAAGATTATGATGACTCCTGTTTGCACTCCATTACTAGCATCCAGTTTGTATTTCAATATACTGTAAAAGCATCTCGTACTTATACCCTACGCTGCACGGCTGTAAATAGCACAAGGTTTGGTTGGCAGATCAACCAGGTCACCCAGATTTAGGATAATAAGCGAGAATCCTCGGTTATTCAATTGCCGAGATGAAAGCGTCTGAAACGCAAGCAAAATCGAAAGTTTGTTCGATTTTGCTTGCGTTTCCTTCTGTATGATAGTATACTATGTGTATGAAAGAAAAATTAATACATTCAAGAACTTGTGTATACAATATCAACTACCATGTGGTGTGGTCTGTGAAATATCGCAGGAAGATTTTATCGGCAGAGATTGAGACTTATCTAAAAGAACTGGTTCAGAAAATAGCATCCGATAAAGGTTTTACGGTTCATCTTTTTGAAGTTGGTGAAGGTGATCATATCCATTGCTTTGTGTCTGCACCGCCGAAAATGTCAGTGACTGATATTGTAAAGTATTTAAAAGGAATTACAGGAAGAAAACTCTTTGAAAAATATCCGGCGATCCGCCAGAAACTTTGGAAAGGTCAACTTTGGAATCACTCATATTATGTAGAAACAATCGGCTCGGTATCGGAAGAAAATATCCGACGCTATATCGAGCATCAGAGCAAATCTTACTAGAAGGAGGGAAAATATGCTGTTAACACATGAAACAACCATTGTATTAAACAAAAATGATGCAAATATTGTAGGACACATGTGTTATGCGGCTTACAAGCTTTGGAATGTTTGCAATTATGAGAGAAACAACTACAAAAATCTGGGATTGGAGAAATATCCTGACTGGTATTATCAGAAATCAAAACATAAAGATGATCTGTGGTTCAAATCACTTCCGTCACAGACTGCACAGGAAATCTGTAAGCTTTTGGACAAGTCATGGAAATCCTTTTACCGGTTAAAAGAAAGTGGCGGTATCGAGAATCCGGGATCACCAAGATATAAGAAAGATAAAATGCCGATCACCTATATGCAAAATGGCATTCAACATGAAAAAGGCTCTTTCAAAGTAAGACTTTCTTTACCGAAAAAGCTGAAGGAGTATATGGTTCATACCTATGATATTCGTGCTGCATACCTTTATTTGAAAAATCCTGTTTTTTCAAACATGGATATCATAAAACAGATCAAAATATATCCACCGGCAAATGACGGAACCAGCAGGATCCTTGTTATTTATGAGGTGGAAGATGTTTTGCCTGAAGAGGACAATGGACATTATCTGTCGATTGATCTGGGCTTGCATAATCTTATGACTTGTTATGATAATGCAGGAAAAACGTTCATTATTGGGAGAGAATATCTTTCACTTTCTTATTTTTATAACAGGGAAATCGCGCGAGTCCAGTCGCAATGGGATCGGATCCAGGCTGCGTGGGAAATGGAGTATCCGAAAACATCTAAGCATCTGCAGAAGCTTTATCGAAAGAAAAATAACTGTATCAAAGATTATATTCATAAGATGACACGGTATATCACGAACTATTCTGTAAAGAATGATATTCATACGGTTGTAATTGGAGATATCAAGGGGATTCGTAAAGAGAAAAATCTGGGAAGGAAAACCAACCAGAAGCTTCACAGTCTGCCATATGCCCGTATCTATATGCAGTTAGAGTATAAGCTTAAAATGAAAGGGATTCGCCTGATAAGACAGGAAGAAAGTTATTCCAGTCAATGCCCGCCACAGTCAGAAGAAGTATCGTGCATTTATGCAGAGAAAAGGAATCGAAAAAAGCGTGGCATCTACATTGTAGATACCGTGATCTACAATGCAGATGCAGTAGGAGCTTATAATATTTTGAGAAAGTATCATGCCGTATCCGGCAAAGAAATTGATATGCCCGTAACCGGGCTGAGCAGTACAAAAACAATAAAAGTAGCTGTGTAACCCACCTGGGTAGCAGTAAGGGTGTCATGGACGCACCCCTGAAACTACGGAGCTATGCTTCGTAATCAGATGCTCGGTAATTCAATTGCCGATGTAGTTCAGTTCGCCCGGCGCGAACGTTATTCTTAAAGGTGAAAGTCCTAAGTGCACCTGTTAGCGGGAAGCACATAGCCAACATGGCAAGGGTGTCCACTGTAAGGTGGAATCTGAAGGAAGCCTGCGGCAAACCATTGGTCCGACGGACAGAAATCATGTATAAGGCTTACAGTTCGGATAAGACTGCTGAATAAGTTGAAGTCCAATAGCTAACGTAGAACTGGTAGTAGACATGGCGGATAGATGATGGGAAAGATAGCGTATTTTAACCGGGGAGATCCTATGGGTGGTCTCATTTGCCATAGTAACAACGAATCATAGGAAGTCAGCAGATGTCATAGTAGCGAGGAAGTCCGGGAAAGCCGGATGGAGCAAAGGACAGAACAGTTAATCAGCTGGAGTACGTCCTAATTGAGAGTTTTAGACGAAACACATGCCGAGAGGAGTACCACAAGTACTAAGTGGTCGGAACTCACGAAAAGGAAAGGAAACAGCGCATGGAGGAACAAGGAATATTTATAGAACGCATTCTGTCAAATGAAAACATGAATCGTGCCTACAAACAGGTGAAAAAGAATAAAGGTGCGGCAGGAATAGACGGAATGGAATGTGCCGATTTGCTTTCTCATTTGAAAGTAAATGGACAGCAACTCAGAGAGAGTATAAGAAATCAGTCATACAAACCAATGCCAGTAAAGAGAGTGGAAATCCCTAAAGCAGACGGAAGCAAACGAAAACTTGGAATTCCAACTGTCACAGATCGTGTGGTACAGCAAGCAGCTACACAGGTATTAACACCTATATATGAAAGAAAATTTCATGAGAACAGCTATGGATTCAGACCTGGAAAAAGTGCACAGAAGGCAGTACTAAAAGCAGTTAAATACATGAATGAAGGATATAACTGGGTCGTGGATATTGACTTGGAAAAGTTTTTTGATACGGTAGAACACGACAAGTTAATATCTGTTTTGAACAAAGAGATTAAGGATGGAAAAATACTTTCGCTAATCCGAAAATTTCTAGTAAGTGGAGTTATGGTTGGAGAACAGATAGAAGAAACAGAAATCGGAACCCCACAAGGGGGAAATATTTCACCGCTTCTCGCTAACATACTGCTCAATGAATTGGATTGGGAACTTGAAAGCCGAGGACTTAAATTTGTACGATATGCAGATGACTGTATTATTTTTGTCAAAAGCGGAAAAGCTGCGGCAAGGGTAATGGAATCGGTCACGAAGTATATTGAAAATGTTCTGCGGCTGAAAGTGAACAGGGGCAAGAGTAAAATAGGGAGACCCACAGAAATACAATATCTGGGATTTGCCTTCTATTATCAGTTTCAGGAAAAGAAATATAAGATAAAAGTCCCTCAAAAGTCATTGGATAAGGTAATGAAGAAAGTCAGAAAATTAACGAGCCGCAAGTGGGGTGTAAGTAACTCATATAAAGCCCAAAAGATAGCGGAAGTGGTAAGAGGCTGGATCAATTACTTTAAAATTGGCTCAATTCTTACAGCAACCCGAAGACTCGATACGGTTATTAGGTACAGGTTCAGAATGTGTATATGGAAACATTGGAAAAATCCTAAAACCAGATATAGAAATCTGATAAAACTGGGTGTTAGTAAAAAGAATGCAAAAAGTGCGGCAGGATTCCATGGATATGCTCGGGTTTGTCGTACAGAAACTATTTGCTATGCAATGTCAAATGCACGTCTGAAAAAGTTCGGATTACTCTCAGCAGAGGAATATTTTTGTCAAACAAGATGTTAAGTTAACTGAACCGCCGGATGCGGAACCGCATGTCCGGTGGTGTGAGAGGTCGGCGGCGAAAGCTGCCTCCTACTCGATCGAAGCAGTACTCTGATATTAAATATATATAGTTAATAAAGAGAGGTGCATATGCTATGCCAGGTATACTCGTGGTTGAAGAT
>ERZ773258.1905-NODE-1905-length-14664-cov-4.398179_pt1 | contig 14664 bp, 10 predicted proteins | sample MGYA00511962_ERZ773258 | MGnify/ENA primary metagenome ERZ773258 (study PRJEB29015, sample SAMEA2737755) | human gut metagenome | biome: human gut; feature: human-associated habitat; material: faeces | place: China | collected 2012 ... | reverse complement strand
CAAGTACCCTCTGTTTTTGTGCCCTCTCGTTTGAGTGCTTGTCTATTATATCACGCTTTTCGAGCTTTGTCAACAGCTTTTTCATTTTAATTTTGCACAAATGGTTTTAAACCGTTATATTCTCCGATTGTGCAAAATGTAAACAACCACAATATACAGTTTTCCGCTATCAACATTTAGTTATCAACAGCCGCATTCCTGTATGTTGAAAACTCGTTCATTCTTTCCGTAAAGCTAAAAACAATGCCGCCCTTTAAGGACGGCACCGATAAAAATCCTATTTTTCCTCGTTCAGTTCGGAAATTATTCTGACAAAGCTGTCAATATCATTAAAGTCACGATATACCGAAGCAAATCTGATATACGCCACCTTATCTATATCCTTCAGCCTTCGCAGTACCAGCTCGCCGATCTCGTCCGACGATACTTCACGTCTGAACTGGTTCTTCAGTTCCTGTACAATATCCTCAACCATTTTTTCAAGGTCTTCGATCTGTACCGGACGTTTCACCGTAGCTCTCGCAAGCCTGTTTATCAGCTTGTCACGATCAAAAGGTTCAATGGTATTATCCTTTTTCACAACCATAAGCGGTATTGTTTCCACCATTTCATAGGTCGTAAAACGGCACTTGCACGACAGACATTCACGTCTTCTGCGAATTTTATTTTCCGCAGGGCGACTGTCTATTACCTTGCTGTCCTCATATCCGCATTCCGGGCATTTCATCTGTTTTCCTCGCTTTCGCTCTGATCCTCACGGTTTCCTTTTCCATATTCCTGTATTTATGTATTTTAACACACTTTCGCAGCTTTTTCAAGCGTTTTCTGTAATCAAAGACCCATCTTATACTTATCGTATATCTTTTTCATATTATTCGCACACACGGCAAGCTCGTCATAGCTGCTGTAGTTCTCACGGTAAAGCTCTACGATCATTGCTTTATCGTACTTTATTTTTTCAAGTTCGCCGAAAAGACGGTTGAAGTTAAAGCTGCCCTTTCCTATCGGCAGGCAATCGCAGCCTGCGTTTCCGTCGCTTACATGAAGATGTACGACCTTGTCACCTATTATATCCATAAGCCTGAACGGATCTACATTGCTCCTTCTCGCCTGTTTGAGATCTACAACAAATCTGACCTCGTCGCCGAGTTGTCCGATCATATCCTCGATAAATCTTACACTGCTGCTCTTGCAGTAGCAGATGTTTTCCTGTGCCACCGTAACACCGAATTCTTTTGCGAGGCGGAACAGACGCAGATAGCGTTCCATGTACCTTTCATCAGGTACCTTTGAGCTTAGGATAGCTCCGTGCAGAACAAACACATCCGCACCGATCTCCGCCATAACCTCAAAATACCTCTTGTAAATATCTATCAGATATTCGGTTCTGCGTGGATAATCGCCGAAAAGAAACAGCGTTTCCATAGGCGAAGAAAACGGATGCATGGATATTACGTTCATCCCGTATTCACCGATGATCCTTCTTAGTTCAACAAGCACCTGCCCTTCAAGCTCGTCTATCGAATTTACGAATATCTCAACATTTTTTACACCCCGCTCGGCAAGCTCATAAAGAGCCTTTTCTGTTTCAAGAGGGTACAGACAAGCCGTTGATACGCCAATATCCATTTTCGTTACTTCCTTTCTGAAAATCAGCCCGCCAGAGAACAAATGTTCCCTATTATTGATATGATTAGCGGTAATACATACACCGCCGCCAGCACCGCAACAAGCAATGCATAAATGCCAATCCTGCACAGACCTTCCACCTTATCGGCGATTGCCGTTATCTTTTTACGGAATATAATGTACAGTGCCAGTGCCGCAAAGCCTGCAACGCTCAGCACAATACCCGGTTTAAGTCCCTTCGGGCAGAAGCTGAAGGCTATATCATTTTTGCCTTCCTCCAGCTTTACCGCCATAAAGCCCGACATAGAACGGTATATCTCAGCAGGCTTTCCGTTTATTGTCGCAGAAAATCCGTCGTCATACGGCACCGACAAAAACAGCCACTGACCGCTTTTTGCATTGTCTGCTGTTCCGCTTATATTTCCACCGTCAACCTTAAGATCGGCGGTTTTTGTTTTATTGATAGCTTTCCCCAGCTTATCGAGCGACAGTCCGTAAATACCATAACTTGAGCAATAAGTGCTTTCGTTTACGTCAACGTCTATGCTTACCTTCTCATTTTCGAAAGTACCGAGATATAAAAGTCCGTTGCTGTCTTTATTCGGAAACGACAGATCCTGCTTGATGCCGTTTACATATATTGCAAACGAACCGTTGATATGCTCGTTGATATTTCTTGTCACAAGATCAAAGCAATCGAAATACAGTGCCTGCTTTTCACCTATATCCAGCTTGTAGCTGAGCGTTGCTATGCGTGTATCGCTCTTGGGTGTGAAATAATATATTCCGTCACGATGAGCATACCTTATATTCTTTTCTCCGGTATGCTCATACTCGGTAAACAGCAGTTCGTTGCCCGTATCAAGCAGATTCTTTGCAAGATATTCCTGTATAACTATGCGTTCCGCCTTAGGCAGCTCCGTACATTGTGACAGATCGCTGTCGGTCACTATTCCGAGCGGAAGATAATATTCGCTCTCATAGATCGAATAGTTCTTGTCACGATAAATCACAGGCTCTCTTGCGCTGAATTTCTCTATATAATATTTTATATTCATAACGGCATCGGTAAGAGCCGTGCCTCCGTTGCCGGTTACCTCCATCCAGTAGGACGAATAGCCGAGCCGTTTCATCGCAAACATATAATCCTCCGATGTAAGCGAGGTGTAATGTGCGATGGTGGGATAGCCCAGTCCGCCTATAAGATTTGCGTCAAAATATTTCTTCGGCCACTGCGTCAGCTTCACCCTGTAAAAATCATCGTCCTCAGGGATTTTTCCTTCAAGCTCTATCGCATTGTTGTACTTGACGGGAGTATATGCCGATGCGCCTATATACACGTTTGCGTTGAAAACGCTCTCCGCTACAACAATTACAGCCAGTACAGAACAAACCGATTTGAAAGTAAGCTTCTTGAAAACGCCGAAAGCCATAGTCAGAACATACAGTGCCGTAAATCCGCAGAAGATAATCAAAAGCAGTACGAATGACTCCGAGCTTCCCCACAGTGTCGAAACATATGAATCCAGTTCGTATCTGCAATTACAGTAGTACCATATCGTAAAACCGAAATAGATAACGCCGGCGGCAGTTATTCCGATAAGATAAGGCTTTTTATTCTTTTGCGCATAATCATCAGGCTTTGTATGCGACAGCTTCACCGCCGCAAAGGTCAGCATCATAAGCGTAGTCATATAGCCGTACCGCATAGGGAATGCCATATAGTCGCCCGTGTGCCACATCTTGTTTATCGGCTCAAACACCACCGGCAGAAGCGTAAGGAACGAAAGCAGCGCATAGAATCTGCTGTTCTTGCTCTTCCTTCGCAAAAAATACACGATGAAAGCCGCAACGGAAAATCCCGTACAGAAAATAAGCGGCAGATTTGTATATATCCCTGCAAATACCGCAGAATCAAACAGGCCCTTGAGTATGTTCGCTCCCCTTGCAGACGAAAGATACTGTACAAAGCTCGGAAGCCATACAACAGCGGAAATCAGCGCCGCTATACCGCATCCGATAATAAACCTCGGCGCAATGCCCTTTGTACTGCCCTTTTTTCTGTTAAGAAAAATGTAAACGCCGAAATACAGTATCGTGAACAATACCACCATATAGCTGAGATAATAATTCAGCACCAGCATTCCGACAAGACAGAATATAAGTCCGCCTGTGCGTTTACGCTTTACGAGCGAATTGAACGCTATCAGCAGCAACGGGAAGAAGTACATTACATCGAGCCACACCGTGTTCTGATAGAACAGCATAGAGTAACCGCTGAACGCATACATAACGCTGAAAAGCGCCGAATATGTCACATCCAGCTTTTTATGGCAGGTGCGGAAGTACGCATTTGCGGTTATCGCACAGACAGCCATTTTCATAAGCGTCATAATGTTCATGAACAGCATCATGTCCGCCTTGTCTACAAATGCAACAAGAAGCGAAAACGGGCTTGATATAAAGAACAGGAACACGCCGAGAAAATTCATTCCGCCGGCATTCTGCCAGTTGAAGAAGAAATCCCCCTTGCCCTCAAGTATGTCCTTGAAGTCGAGCAATAAAGGAAGCACCTGCTGGTGCATATCGCACCATGCGAGCGTTTTATCTCCGAACGGATAAAGCCCACTGCCCACAAATACCGCAAGTCCTATGACAATTACCGCTATCGGCGGAATTATCAGCGTCAACAACAGCTTCGGACTGCGTATAAGTTTACCGATATGTGTTGTGATTTTTTTAGTAATATCTCTTTTCAAAATATCCTCCGGGATTTTTAAAAATCTCTCCCATTTGGTTTTTATGAATATCTGTCTAAATTCAAAAGCCGCAAAGACTTTATGTGCTATGCGGCTTTTATTTTTGATTGAATTATCAGCCGCAGGTGATTATACCATGAGCTTCTTTGTGTCTACCGTACCCTTTGAAGCAAGATTCTTTGTGTCCTTCTTGCTTTCGCCGTTTCCTGCATTTGTATAATTCTTGCCGTGCTTCTCCTGCCAGAGTACCCACAGGGGACCCGAGATGCACAGTGAAGAATAGGTACCGCAGATAAGACCTGCCATCATAGGAATAGCAAATGTCATTATCGAGGTTACGCCGCAGATTGCGCATACAACGCAGATTGCGAGTACGGCAAAGGCTGTGGTAACAGTTGTGTTTACAGAACGTGTTATCGACTGAGTGATACTCATATTAACAAGTTCCTTGAGTGAAAGCGAGTTGCCGTAAAGGTTACGGTTCTCTCTGATACGGTCATATACAACGATTGTATTGTTGATAGAGTTACCGAGTACCGTAAGAACAACCGCCATAAAGTTTGCGTCGATCGGGAAACGGCAGAACACGAACACCGCATAAACCATGAAGCAGTCGTGAACAAGGGCTACCAGTGCAAACACACCTGCCGAAAGGCCGCCGATTTTCTTGAATCTGAACGCAATATAGATTACGAGCAGTACAAACGAGAACAATACTGCAACAAGGCACTTAAGGAAGAACTCCGTACCTGATGTGGGGTTGACATCCTGGCTGTTTACAAGCGTAAGGCTGTTATCCTTGAAGGTCTGCTGGAGCTTATCCGATAAAGCTGTCTGCTTATCTGCAGTAAGTCCCTCCGAAGACGAAAATGAGATTTCAACGACTTCAAGCGAGCTGTTCATCGAAGAACCTGTAGTTACCGTAACAGCACCGTAATTTTCGCCCTCAACCGCCTTCTTTACCGCATTTGTGTCAATTTCGCCGGTATAGCTGTAGGTCAGCATCGTACCGCCCTTGAATTCAATAGCCATTTCAACGCCGAATACGCAATTGAAGATAACCGTAATTACAGCAATGACGATCGGTATCAGAAAGAGTATCTTTCTGTATCCTATAAAATCAAATACTTTTTTGTTATTCATTTTGAAGCACCGCCTTCCGTTGCGGCAGCCTTTTCAGCGGCACGCTTCTTTGCAGATTTTCCGCCGTAGAGAGCGGGATTTCTGAATATCTTGAATCTGGAAAGCGACATTGTCATAAGTCTTGTCGCAAATATGCCGAACAGGAAGTTCAGTATTACGCCGACCATCAGAGTATAGCCGAATGAGTAGATAGTACCCTCTGTCGAAGCACCGAACATGAAGAATACGGGCTTCAGTATAGTAGACGCAAGACTGTCGGGAGTACCGAAAGCACCCATAAGTATGATAGCAACGATAATCATTGTGATATTACCGTCAAATACCGCACTGAACGCTCTCTTATAGCCTGTAGCTATCGCTGTGTCTATCGTCTTGCCGCTGTTTATTTCTTCCTTTATACGCTCACCCGTGATAACGTTAGCGTCAACGCCCATACCTACCGCAAGAATGATACCTGCGATACCGGGTATTGTCAGCGTAAAGCTGTTTGAGAACGGGAAGAAGCCTGTTATAGCACAGAATGTACCTGCAACCTGTCCGATAAGACCTATAACGGCAACTACACCGGGCAGTCTGTACAGTGATATCATGAATATCATAATAAGGCCGAATGCAATAACGCCGGCAATTGCCATAGCGTCACGGGCACCCGTACCGAGTGTGGGCGAGATAGTGCTGAAACTTGATGTTTCCAGCTTGAACGGTAACGCACCGCCGTTTATCTGGTCTGCAAGCGCCTTAGCCTCATCCGCCGTAAAGTTACCGCTTATCGTAGCCTCACCGCCGCTGATTTCCTCTTTGACCGAAGCTGTGGATATACACTTGTCATCCATATATGTCGAGATGTATCCCTTTGATGAAGCAAGCTTCTTTGTAGCCTCTGCAAACTTCTCCTTGCCGCTGTCCTTCAGCTTTAAGGATACCATATACTCATATTCCTTGCTGCTTCCGCTCTTGAGCTGATATACGGCAGAAGCCTTTTCAACGTCCGAGCCGGAAATGATAAGAGGCAGATCCTCATATGTCTGACCGTCGGAAAGCGATTTTTCCGAGCCTTCTCTGAATGTGAGCAGTGCGGTAGCACCAAGCTCCTTTACAGCCGCTTCCGGATCAAAGCTGTCATCCTCAGCCTGCCACGGGAAACGCACGATTATCTTATCGCTGTTATAATCAACATAAACCTCATAGTCTGTTATGTTGTTTGCAACAAGTCTTGTTTCAACAATCGACTTTGCCGCATCGACCTCTTCATTGGTCGCATCGTAATCTGCCGGTGACGTAAATGTAACGTCAACACCGCCTCTGATATCAATACCCCAACGAATATCGCTTACACCTCTTATAATAGTGCTCGTGAAATCGCCGTACTGGGTATGAACACCGAAAAATACTATGCCTGTAAATGCCAGTATAACCGCCAGCACTATAAAGAACACAGGCTTTGCCACTCTTTTCAAATGTTTCACTCCGTTTCTGTGCCTCAGCACATCCTGTTAATTTATACATTACAGTATTATACTATAATGATTTCGATTAGTCAAGAAATAGTAAAGAATTTCTGCAATTTTCACAATCCGTTCATTATACGGAAAGCTCAGCCTTTTCTCCGAGAACGTCCTTATTCTTTTCAAGGACAGGCTTTATGCACTTGTCAAGGAATGCGCTCACCTGGCTTGCGCTTCTGCCCGTGTAATTTTCGGGGATGAGCTTTGCCTCGATTTCTTCCTTTGTCGTCATGAAGTCGGGATCTGCGGCGATTCTGTCAACGAGGTCGTTTTCTCCGCCCTCTTCTTTGATGACCTTACCTGCGGCAATGCTGTGCTGTCTTATCTTCTCGTGAAGCTCCTGTCTGTTTCCGCCCTTCATAACTGCGTCCATCATAATGTTTTCCGTTGCCATGAAAGGAAGCTCCTTCATTACTCTTGCACGGATAACCTTAGGATATACGACCAGTCCGTTTGTGATATTCAGCATAATGTTCAGTATAGCGTCTGTTGCAAGGAATGCCTCCGCTACTGCGATACGCTTGTTCGCACTGTCGTCGAGCGTTCTCTCAAACCACTGTGTGCCTGCCGTAAACGCAGGATTAAGAGTATCTATCATAACATATCTTGAAAGCGATGTAATTCTCTCCGCTCTCATGGGGTTTCTCTTATAAGGCATAGCCGAAGAACCGATCTGATTCTTTTCAAAAGGCTCCTCGATTTCCTTGAAGTTTGCAAGGATACGCAGATCGTTCGAGAACTTCGAACAGCTCTGTGCAATACCGCCCAGTACATTAACTATTCTGCTGTCTACCTTTCTTGAATATGTCTGACCGCTTACGGGTACGCACTGCTTGAATCCCATTTCCTCAGCTATCATCTGCTCCAGCTTTTCTATCTTTTCCTCATCGCCGTGGAACAGTTCCATAAAGCTTGCCTGAGTGCCTGTAGTACCCTTCTGACCGAGCAGTTTCAGATTACCCATCTGATACTCAAGATCCTCAAGATCCATCAGAAGTTCGTTCATCCACAGTGTAGCACGCTTGCCGACTGTAGTCAGCTGTGCAGGTTGTAAATGTGTATATGCAAGACAGGGCATATCCTTATATTTATCCGCAAAAGAAGCGAAGTTCGAAAGAACGTTCACAAGCTTTCTGTGTACTATCTTCATAGCGTCACGCATTACGATAACATCGGTGTTGTCGCCTACATAACAGCTTGTAGCGCCTAAATGGATTATGCCCTCGGCCTTCGGACAGCACTTTCCGTATGTATGAACGTGCGCCATAACATCGTGGCGGAGCTTCTTCTCCTCCTCAGCCGCATAAGCAAAGTCAATATCATCAATATGTGCCTCAAGTTCGTCGACCTTTTCCTGCGTTACCTGCTCAAGTCCGAGTTTCATTTCCGCTCTCGCAAGCGCTACCCACAATCTGCGGAATGTCGAAAACTTCTTCTGTGCGGAGAATGTAAACTGCATTTCCTCGCTTGCATATCTCGTACAGAAAGGGCTTTCGTAAGTTTCATAATTTGTCATTATAAATAACCGTCCTTTTCATCGGATTTTTTACTTTCCTGTGTCATCTGTATCTGCCGCCTGTATCTTTGACGCATACAGCGCTTCATCTGCACATACCGACACATTTTATATTGTACCACAAATTATCCGTGTTCGCAATAGCAAACGTCATTTTTTCTCAAAACTTACCTTTCCGTATATCATTCAACCGCTCCGCTTCACCCTACGGCAACATCGACCACAGCCAGTCATTTCGCACAACAAAGCCGTTTTAACAGCTCTGCCGAAAATTTTTCGTATTTTTTTAAAAAAGCCCTTGACAAATACCCGAAAACCGTGTATAATGTTTACTGTTATCTGGGTGTGGCGCAGATTGGTAGCGCGCTACCTTGGGGTGGTAGAGGCCGCAGGTTCAAATCCTGTCACTCAGACCAGTTAAAAACCGCTTGATTGTCAAAATCAAGCGGTTTTTTGTTTGCCGTTTTATCTCTTATATAAGCAAGCTCTACGAATATATTCTATTAAATATAGCACCCTCACAACCCGGCATCGCCTGCCTATGCACTTATTCAAACCGTTTCGCTTTCTTTTTCCTTTTCTCCGTCCGTATACCGCCGGTCGCCATTCTCCCTGTCATACGCCTTCACCGAATATTCGCTGACATTCTTTACCGTTTCGCCGTCTATCTGCAATGCGGCAGGCGAATCAAACCGCACTGTGATTTCCTTTCCGGTCAGCACCTCTACCATCTCGGTATGGCTGATATGCTCCCCCTTGAAGATTGAAGGGAATACCATAAGCGTTTTCAGCTTCCCACTGCCGTGCATAACAACAACCGACAGCTTCCCTTCGGGATTGTTTCTGTCCTGTTGCGGAGCGGTCATCATACCGCCGCCGTAAAACCTGCCGTTCATTGTCGGCGCAAGCCATACCTTTTTATAGCTGTACTCCCTGCCGTCAACGTTTATAACCGCATTCGCAGGTCTGAAATGAAACAGCAGACCTTTAACCGCAATAGATGTATAATTTATCGGCTTGTCGGATTTTTCTCTCAGCTCATCGCCCTTTTCACAGCAATATCCGTCAATACCGTAGCCTATGGCATTGATAAACCGTGAGCTTTTGCCGTTTACCGTTACAATAGGCAGATTTCTGACATATTCATTTATCCTTACAGGCTCACAGCCCTGCTCCTTGCCGAGATCACGCAAAAAATCATTGCCGCTTCCCGTACCGTAATAATACAGCGGATTCTCATAAGGATACCCGTCGCTGTCGTTTATAAAACGGTTAAGCGTACCGTCACCGCCGCACAGCACAATATCGCTTTCGGGCGAAATACTGTCAAAAAATGTGCCGTATCCGCTTATCTGCGTCATATTGCAATATTTCAGTTCATCGTCCTTATATATTTCCGTCAGCTTTTGTGCAAGCTCTGTTCCTTTTCCATTGCAAGATAAAGGATTATACAGTATGTATTTCACGCTCATGTATGCCCTCCCCTTAAAACCGCCAGCCCGATTGCTTATGATGCTATCGGTCTTTTGGTATAGTATAACAAATTTAATCGGAATTTGCAATATATTGTTCTAATTTGTCAACACTTTGCATTAAAAATTGTATAAGTTGTTGCTTGTAAGCATCCGTACTTAAAGCCTCCGGGCGTTCATTTTATAAGGCATCCGTGCCCGTCCCTTGCCAAAGGTGAGGTGCTGTCGCCCACAAAAATTCGGGCAACTGCCGGAGGGGATGCCACTCCATTAGCCCTCGCTCCGCACAGCCCTTCCAAAACCGCACTATCCCTTGCTTTGCACCATCATCCTTGCCTCCCTTGTCAAAGGGAGGTGGCTTGACGGCAAGACACAAGCCTTAACATTATTGCATTTACTTGCGATATGCCCACCTTTTTAATATTGCAAACTTTTCTGCCGCCAAGACGGAGGGATTGTCACGCCACCATCTCTTCGCCCCATCACCAAAAATAATACCCCGCTGTTGAGTTGGCGAAAGTGTAGCGGGGTTGTCGAATCGTGCTTGCTCTGTTGGTTTCGCATCGTGCGAAACTTTGGGCAAGCACTATCACGCATCCTTGCGTTTGCGGTCGTTGGGGTCGGTGCGTCCTTGCGCCGACTCTGTGCGACCGCTATCGTGCATCCTTTGCACGTTTATGAACGCTCTGTTGGTTTCGCATCCGTGCCTCGTCAACCGTTTGGGTTGCCACATCGTGTGGCAACTAAGTGCGGCTGCCTTTAAGCATCCATGCTTAAAACTTTGGGCGTTCATTTTATAAGGCATCCGTGCCTTACCCGCAAGTGCGGGTTCTCGCACCCGCCGCACCAAAAATCTTCGCCCCATCACCAAAAATAATACCCCGCTCATTGAGTGGGCGAAAGTGTAGCGGGGCGTCGAATTGCGGTCGTTGGGGTCGCTGCATCGTGCAGCGACTCTGTGCGACCGCCATCGTGCATCCTTGCACGACCCGCACAGTGCGAGTTCGCACCCCCCAGCACCAAAAAAAGCAGGGCTATGCCTGTTTAGGCATAGCCCTGCTTTTTTTGGTGCCGATGGCGGGGGTCGAACCCGCACGGTATTGCTACCAACGGATTTTGAGTCCGTCACGTCTGCCAATTCCATCACATCGGCTTATTAAAATGTGTCGTAAAACCGCACTGCATAACGGTAATAGCGATTTCACAGTTTGATTATTATATCATAGCGGTAAAATGTTGTCAATAGATTTTCACTATTTTCCAAAATAATTTAGTGTTTTTTTATAAAAAGCCCTTGACAATTTGTTGAAAATGCCGTAAAATTAATATCGAGTAAATATCTATTATAACTCAGGAAAGTCAGCTGTCTTGTAAATTTTCACCAACAAAAGACAGGGCGATCCGCTTATTTTACATATATACAATTAAATGTTGAAATGTAAAATCAGCCGTGCAGGCGCTTATGCTGTTTTGCGGCGGCGTGACACGGCAATTCAGAAAAGGAGGAACGCTAACCCATGGAAGTGTGGCTTGCAGTTACACTCTGTGCGGCGGCATTCGTAGTCGGAGCGGCGATATTCGGTTTTGTTATGTACAAAATGGGTATCGAGCATAGAAAAAAGACGGCAGAAGCGCAGATAGAATCTGCCGAGAAGGAAGCAAGCAGGATAGTATCCGAGGCTAACGAAAAAGCTCAGGCAACAAAGAAGACCGCACTGGTTGAGGCTAAAGACGAGATCTTTAAACTCAAAGAAAACAACGAAAAAGAAATTCAGAAACTCAAAAGCGAAACCGAAAGAGAACTCAAGGAACGCAGAGCAGAGGTAACACGCTCTGAAAGAAGACTTCAGCAGAAAGAGGAGAACCTCGACAAGAAGAACGATAAGATCGAACGTCTTGAAGAACAGCTCCAGAACAAGAACAAGAAGGCTGAAGAAAAGCTGGCTGAAGCCGAATCCATCAAGAAAAGCCAGATGGATATTCTCGAAAAAATATCCGGCTTTACTTTAGATCAGGCGAAGGAACACCTGCTTAGTATGCTTGACAGCGAGCTTTCGCACGAAAAGGCAGTCAAGATTACAGCTTACGAACAGCGTCTTAAGGACGAATGCGACGAAAAGGCAAGACAGTATATCTCCCTTGCTATTTCAAGACTTGCCGCCGATACCGTATCAGAGGTGGCAGTATCCGTAGTGCCTCTGCCCAATGACGAAATGAAGGGCAGAATAATCGGCCGTGAGGGCAGAAACATCCGTGCGCTTGAACAGCTCACAGGTGTTGACCTTATCATTGACGATACCCCCGAGGCTATAACGCTTTCCTGCCATGACCATGTAAGACGTGAGATAGCAAGAATAGCGCTTGAAAAGCTCATTCAGGACGGACGTATCCATCCCACGAGAATTGAAGAAACAGTAGAAAAGGCAAGACGTGAGGTCGAGCTTAAAATCAAGCAGGAGGGCGAGCGTGCCGTTATGGAAACCAACGTCAACGGCCTGCACCACGAGCTTGTAAGGCTCATCGGCCGACTTTACTACCGTACCTCTTACCGTCAGAACGTACTTAACCACTCAATAGAGGTCGCTCACCTCGCAGGCATAATGGCAAGCGAGCTTGGCGTTGACGCAACTCTTGCAAGAAGAGCAGGTCTTCTGCACGATATAGGCAAGGCTCTTAACCACGAGATTGAAGGCTCACACGTTCAGATAGGTGTCGATGTCTGCCGTAAGTATAAGGAAAGCCCCGAAGTTATCCACGCTATCGAGGCTCACCACGGCGATGTTGAGATACACTCTGTTATTGCCGCTCTTGTACAGGCAGCCGATGCAATAAGTGCCGCACGTCCCGCCGCAAGAAGCGAAAACTACGAAAACTACATCAAGCGTCTGCAGAAGCTCGAAGAGATATGCAGTTCTTACAACGGCGTTGAAAAGTCATTCGCTATTCAGGCAGGCCGTGAAGTAAGAATCATGATAAAGCCCGAACAGGTTGACGATGATAAGATGATAGTTCTTGCAAGAGAAATTTCTCAGCGTATCGAGAACGAGATGGAATATCCCGGTCAGATAAAGGTACATCTGATAAGAGAAAGCAGAGCTATAGATTACGCAAAATAAACCATAAACACTCGGGAGCCGTTGCATAGATTTATGTAACGGCTCTTTTTGCTAAAGAGGTATTCTTATGAAGAAGAGATTAACGGCAATACTTACGGTAACGGCACTTTTGCTGACAGGCTGTGCCGGAAATGTCACATCAGGAACGGAAAGTCAGCCGGTGTCGGACGCTCAGAGCGGTATTTCGGATAACGAAAGCAGTGATACTTCATCACGCTATGAGATAATCACAGCAACTGAAATGGCTGAAAAAATGGGGCTTGGCATAAGTCTCGGCAACACGATGGAGGCATACGAAGCGACCGATTGCGAAAAGATAACGTATGAATGGATTCCCGTTGTCGGCGGAAACGAACCGCAGGATTATGAAACCTGCTGGGGAGCGGATGTTACCACGCAGGAAATAATAGACGGTATGAAGGCGGAAGGTTTCAACACAGTTCGTATTCCTGTGTTCTGGGGCAACATGATGGAAAATGACAATACATATACGATAAACAAGGAATACCTTAAAAGAGTTAAGGAGATTGTTGATTACTGCGAAAAGGCAGGCGTATATTCCGTTATAAACATCCACCACTTCGACGAATTTATCATAAGAAGAAACGACCTTGACAAGTGCAAGGAGATATTCACTCATCTGTGGACGCAGATAGCCGAGTATTTTGCGGATTATCCCTACACGCTCGTTTTCGAGGGTTATAACGAATATCTCGGCGGCGATCAGTTTGATTCAAACGGTAATCTCAAGGCGCAGTCTGAAACCAATGCTTACAAGATGACCAACACACTCAATCAGGCTTTTGTAGACGCAGTAAGAAGCACAGGCGGATATAACGCACAGCGTGTGCTTATCGTTTCGGGCTACTGGACAAACATAGATAAAACGACCTCGTCAAGATTTAAAATGCCTGAGGATATGGTAAACGACAGGCTTATGGTGTCTGTCCACTATGTCGACAACTCTATGTACTGGTCGAATAAAATAGGCGGCGAGGAATGGCTTAAATATATCGACAGCCAGTGTGCCGAGCTGAAAAAGGCTTTTCTGGATAATGACATTCCCGTATTTATGGGAGAAACGACATCGACCTATCCCGCAAGCAATATGGCAAAGGACGCAACTCACACCGATTCCTCCGAGTGCCTGTCGATTGTACTCGGAAAGCTGACCGAGCTTGGCATCGTTCCTGTTATATGGGATACCAACAGCCATTTCTATTCAAGGACGACTTATAAGATTGTAAACGAGTCGGACCGCAAGGTCATCCGTGAATATTCCGACAAGCTGAAAGCAAACCTTGAAGCACAGCAGTAATAACAAACAGCAGCAACGCTAATAATCACCGTACCGTTGCTGCTTTCAGTTTATATAATCCGATTTATCATTAAATTGTACTGTGAAATATATCGCCAACACCGCTGAAATCACTTTCCATGCTGACAAGGCATTAATATTTTCGTGAGTGTATCAGTGCAACTGCACTGACATTGACCCTTCAAAAAAACGCCACTAACCTGAGA
>ERZ773258.1891-NODE-1891-length-14772-cov-4.214378_pt1 | contig 14772 bp, 11 predicted proteins | sample MGYA00511962_ERZ773258 | MGnify/ENA primary metagenome ERZ773258 (study PRJEB29015, sample SAMEA2737755) | human gut metagenome | biome: human gut; feature: human-associated habitat; material: faeces | place: China | collected 2012 ... | reverse complement strand
AAGAAGAAGATATCGACCGCTCCTGGCACTATGCACAGGAAGGCGGACGTGCCGGCGCCGGAAAAGTGATCGTGGAAGGGTTTGTCGATTTCGATTACGAAATCACCCAGTTGACCGTCCGTCATATTGGAGGCACATCATTCCTAGAACCGGTCGGACACGTACAGGTTGACGGCGACTATCGTGAATCCTGGCAACCACAGGCAATGAACCCGGTTGCCAAAGAAAAGGCACGCGAAATTGCAGGCAAAATCACGGAGGCGCTCGGCGGCCGCGGTATTTTCGGGGTCGAATTGTTTGTTAAGGGCGAAGATGTCATTTTCAGCGAAGTCTCTCCCCGTCCGCATGACACAGGAATGGTCACAATGATCACGCAGGATCTTTCGCAGTTCGCTTTGCATGCCCGTGCTATATTAGGCCTACCGATCCCGAACATAGCTTTTCACGGTGCAGGCGCTTCGCGTGCTGTTGTGGTCGAAGGGGACAGCAACCAACTTTCATTAGGCAACCTGGATAAGGTCTTGGAACAGCCGGACACCCAAATGCGCTTCTTCGGTAAACCGGAAGTCCACGGACATCGCCGTATGGCAGTGCTGCTGGCACGCGGATTGGATGTGGCCGATGCACGCCGAAAGACAGGGGTGATGATGGAGCAACTGGAAATAAAGTTGTAATATCGTAATCAGCATTGACCGGACGCAAACGAACGCTGATTTGCACAACAAGAATGCGACCTTCCGTGTTTTGTTTATAAAAAGAAAGGAAAATATATATGAGACTTACTTATATCTACCATAGTGGTTTTGCTATCGAGGCAGACGAATTTGCCATTTTGATCGATTATTATAAAGACACAGGGAGGTCACCGGAAAAAGGTTTCGTGCATGAGAAACTATTGAATCGTGCGGGTACATTATATGTATTGTCATCCCATTTCCATCCGGATCATTTCAATCCGGAGGTATTGAGATGGAAAACATACAAAAAAGATATCGTCTATCTTTTCGGCAAAGATATTTTGAAAAGGAACCGGGCAGGGAAAGAAGATGCGATCTATCTCAAAAAAGAAGATTCCTATGAAGATCATAACCTGTGGATCAAGGCATTCGGATCAACAGACTCCGGCATATCCTTCCTGATCGAAGCCGAAGGGAAACGCCTTTTCCACGCCGGCGACCTAAATAACTGGCACTGGAAAGACGAATCGACTCCCGAAGAAGTCGCAGAAGCAGAACAAAATTATCTGAAAGAATTAGGTGATTTGGCAAAGGCGACCGACAAGCTAGATGCTACCATGTTTCCGGTCGATCCGCGTATCGGGACCGACTTCATGCGCGGTGCACAACAGTTTGTAGATCATATCAAAACCAATATCTTTGTACCGATGCATTTTTGGGATCGTCCGGCGGAGGTGGTTGCTTTCAGACCTTACGCGGAATCGCGTGGTTGCCGGTATGCGTTGATATCCGTTCCGGGAGAAGGGACAGACATTTGAAAATGGAAAATAAAAAAATAGAGAGAAAATGGAAATAAAGAGCAGATTTGATCATTTTAATATCAATGTCCTGGATCTGGACAGAAGTATTGCGTTTTATGGAAAAGCGCTTGGTTTGAAAGAACACCACCGCAAGGAAGCGACAGACGGTTCGTTCACCTTGGTTTATCTGACAGACAACGAGACAGGATTTCTGTTGGAACTGACCTGGCTTCGCGACCGGAAAGAAGCATACGAATTGGGAGACAATGAAAGCCATCTCTGTTTCCGTGTAGCCGGCGATTATGACAAGGTACGCGAATATCATCGAGAACCACATCGTGCCGGCCATCGGAATGGTCAAGCTCAAGCGGCTCACCGCCATCCAGATCCAGCAGATGTACAACGATTCCAAGGCCCGCGGGCGGGTACAGCGGTTTGAAACGCAGACCAACACGGCCCTGTCCGGCAGTACGGTGCGCCGCATCCACATGGTGCTCTCCTCGGCGCTGAAGCAGGCGGTCAAGGAGCGGATCATCCTGTACAACCCCTGCGACAACTGCCGCATCCCGCGCAAAGAGCACAGGGAGATGACCATCATCCCGCCGGAGAAGCTGGGGGTGTATCTCCGGGAGGCGGAGAGGTACGGCGTCCTGCCCATGTTCTTCCTGGAGCTGTCCAGCGGGCTGCGACGGGGAGAGCTGCTGGCACTACTGTGGGATGACCTGAACGTGAAGGACCGTATCCTCTCGGTGAGCAAGCAGGTCACCCGTATCGACGGGGAGCTGGTGATAACGGAGCCAAAAACCAAGAACTCCGTGCGCAGAGTGGCGCTGTCCCAGCAGGCGGTAGATATCCTGGTGCGGGAGCATGAACAGCACCCCGATAACCCCATCCTGTTCCCGTCGCCCCGCACCGGCGGCTACTGGAGCCCGGACGCGGTGTCAAGGATCAACCGCAAGCTGCTGGCAATGGCCGGCATCGAGGAGCACGTGCGCTTCCATGATTTGAGGCATACTTTTGCCACCATGGCCCTCTCCAGCGGCGTGGATGTGAAGACCCTGTCCAGTATGCTGGGCCACTTCAGCGCCGAGTTCACCCTCGACACCTATACCCACATCACCAACGAGATGCAGAGGGGTGCGGCGGAGAAGATCGGCGGCTTCATGGAGACGGCCACAGCCAAGCCGGACCCCGAGCCGCCCGACCCGCCGGAGGAGAGCCGGTGCAAGGTGATCCCGTTCGAGAGGGTAGGGTAATAGAAAAAGCAAAGGCGCTTGCCAACATCGGTAAGCGTCTTTGCTTTTTAATTACACATGTTACACAAGGTGAATATCGCGGATTGCTGTTTCTATCCAATTTCGTACAAGGGCAGAAAAATCATTCCACTCGTCAGTTTTTGAAAAGAATTCAACTATTTTGGATAACCCGACCTGATAATCCATATCAAGCCTTCTGATCGCATCATCGATATATCTATGAGTGTTATCCACTATCCCGATTTCATTGAGTACTATACGAAATTCATTGTGTTCTGGAAAAACATGATTTGGTAGTGCCAGAATTGAATTTCTAATAAATGATTCAGGGCTTGTCTGGGCTGGTAACTGGTATTGCAATATGGCATGTAATACCTGTTGGCGCTGATAATCATATGCCTGTCCGGTTATTACAGATTGGATGCGTTCCATTTTTTCAGCTTCGGATATATATAAGTCCCCATCTAATATTGCAATGGTTTTTGTACCGAGTTCATTGTTTAATACCTTGCCAGCAATAACAGTAAATGCATTGATGGCTGGCCCAAAACGAAAGACTTGTACATATCTCTTGCAATTTAGTTCTGCGCATAATTGATTTACAATCGTTTGAGAAAGACTATCTTCTACATATATACTTATGGGACGCTGGACATTCCCTGTGAGTTGCAGAATAGAATCGGTTGAAATAGCTGTCTGTACCAATGTAGCAGTCGGAGTTTGTGTCAAATATTGAATGTCGACATACTCCATCAAATCCATCATTAGCATAGAATGTGTGGTAAATACAATTTGCAAATTTCGATCAGCTGCTATCTCATGGAGTTTCTGAATAATGCGTTTCAGTGCATTTTCATGGAGGAGCAAGTCTAATTCATCAATTAAAAGCAGTGAATATTTGGGGCAACGATATGCCTCGCTTAGAATTCGAAAGACTCTCTGCTCTCCTGCACCCATGCTTAAAGAGGTGCAATACCCCATTTCTTCTCGTAAAACACTTAGATATTCTTTTCCAAAGCGACTTTCGCATATCGCCATACGCTGATATGGTATATTCAATACATAGCTACAGGCAGTTAATATTTTACGCGAAGTGTCATCTCTCCGCTCATGAAGTTCTAAATTTAAAAATGATTTATAGTTTTCAACTTCAACATCTGGGACGCATGAGCTGATGCCAATAAATGAAACATATCGTTCTGGACGATTGACATATCTGGGACTCCAGCGTTCCTGCTTTTTATATTGTCTTTCAATATTATCAAAAAATCTGGCATCATCTCTATATGAGCAAGTAATAGAAAAATCGCTATCATTCCAAAGGGCATATGTGTTTGGCAAAAAGAATTCACTAAATTTATAATCTTTTCTTGGTGTTGCAGTAGGTTTATAGCAGCAGGCTAAAGCATGCAATATTGTCGATTTTCCAACACCGTTTACGCCCATAATGGCAACTAAAGGCTTATTAGAAAGGTCAATATTGCAGTTTTTGAGGTTTTTTAGTTTCTTTATTTTAAGTGAATTAATACGCTGTTGAGAAATCGGCATATATGATCCTCCGGAATAAGCATATGGCATATTAGATAAAAGCGTTAAGTATTTGCGCAAAATATTATAAAACATTTTGTCAAAGGCTGCAAGTTACACGTAAAGGGATATCTCAATATGCTCTATTCCCTTTCGATTCTTGTTAGGGATGGGTTAGGGATTTGGCGGTTTCGGCGGCTATCCGTACTCGTGTCCCCGTTGCTTTTCTGCCCCTAAAACCACCGCAAAACAGCAATCATCAAAACCGCAAAAACCGAACCAAAAACGCAGAAAAACCGCCTAAACAGGCGGTTTTTCTGCGAAAGGTGGTCGGAGTGCGGGGACTCGAACCCCGGGCCTCCTGCTCCCAAAGCAGGCGCGCTACCAACTGCGCAACACCCCGATATGAAATTGTGGGACTGCCCGGGCGTATCTTCCCAAATCAAGCGCGATACCACCTTCGCTACACCCGGATATTTGCTTGTCATGATTATAGCACGAAACTCGTGCGATTCAAAGTCTTTTCCTGTCTGTGGTCATTTATGTGGTCAAACCTAATTTTCTGCCCGGTTCCACAGCTGAGAGAAATCCCGCAAACGCCCTCGTTGCAAGGGGTTCCAGGCTTCGGCTGTTCCCATCGTGGATAGATGGAGCAATGCTCCCAAAGCAGGCGCGCTACCAACTGCGCTACACCCCGGTATGCGGTTTTGGCACGGATGTCTGCGTGCCAGCGCGGCGGATACGGCGCTTACACGAGGAATCCAAGCTAAAATATTATATGACACAATGCGCGCGAAGTCAAGCCAAACCCTTGACGAACCGCGCCGCCTGCCGTACAATAAACCCATGTCTTATTGTTCCTATCATTTATAAGAAAAGGTGTGTCACGATGGAAAACAGCGCAAAGACCATGGACCAGATCGTCGCCCTGTGCAAAAACCGGGGCTTTGTATATCCGGGCAGCGAGATCTACGGCGGCCTGGCCAACAGCTGGGATTACGGCCCTCTTGGCGTCGAGTTTAAAAACAATGTCAAAAAGGCCTGGTGGAAGAAGTTCGTGCAGGAATCCAAATACAATGTTGGCTTGGATTCCGCCATTCTGATGAACCCGCAGACCTGGGTCACCTCCGGCCATGTGGGCGGCTTTTCCGACCCGCTGATGGACTGCCGGGACTGTCATGCCCGTCACCGCGCGGACAAGCTCATCGAGGACGCGGGCGGACACGCCGAAGGCATGAGCTTCGACGAGATGACGGCATATATTCGCGAGCATGGCATCGCCTGCCCGGAATGCGGCAGCAAAAATTTTACCGACATCCGCAAGTTCAACCTGATGTTCAAGACGTTTATGGGCGTTACCGAAGACGCCAAGAATGAGGTCTATCTGCGGCCTGAAACGGCGCAGGGCATCTTTGTCAACTACGCCAATATCCAGCGCACCACGCGCCGCAAGCTGCCGTTCGGCGTGTGCCAGATCGGCAAATCCTTCCGCAACGAGATCACGCCGGGCAACTTCATTTTCCGCATCCGGGAGTTCGAGCAGATGGAGTGCGAGTTCTTCTGCAAGCCGGACACCGATCTGGACTGGTTCTACTATTGGAAGGATTACTGCAAGAACTTCCTGCTGAGCCTGGGCATGAAAGAGGAAAACATGCGCCTGCGCGACCATGAGAAGGAGGAGCTGTCCTTCTATTCCAAGGCTACGACGGACATTGAGTATCTGTTCCCGTTTGGCTGGGGCGAGCTGTGGGGCATTGCCGACCGCACCAATTACGATCTGGGCCGTCATCAGGAGGCCAGCGGCAAGAGTCTTGAATACTTTGACCCGGAGACCAATGAACGCTATATCCCCTATGTTGTGGAGCCGTCCCTGGGCGCGGACCGTGTGGCGCTGGCGTTCCTTTGCGAGGCCTACGACGAGGAAGTGGTGGACGCCGGGAAAAACGACACCCGCGTGGTGATGCGCCTGCATCCGGCGCTGGCGCCCTTCAAGGCGTGCGTGCTTCCGCTTTCGAAAAAGCTGGCCCCCAAGGCCGAGGAAGTGCGCGCCGAGCTGGCGAAGTATTTCATGGTGGATTATGATGAGACCGGCTCCATCGGAAAGCGTTACCGCCGCCAGGATGAGATCGGCACGCCGCTGTGCATCACCATCGATTTTGAGACCGTGGGCGACGACAAGGCGGCCGCCGACGGCTGTGTGACCGTGCGCGACCGCGACACCATGCAGCAGGAGCGTGTGAAGATCGAGGACCTGCGCGCTTATATCGAGAAAAAGATCGAGTTTTAAAACCACATGCAAAGCGGACGTCCCAGGGGCGTCCGCTTCCTTTTTTTGCCTGCTTGTGGTATGATAAAAACAAGCCATATCCAACAGAACGGAGGAGTTTTTATGATCGGCTGGCTCATACTTGCGGCTGTGCTGGCGTTGTGCGCCGTGTTGTGCATCCGTGCGGCCCGGTTCAAACCGGAGGCGGGGGCTGGGGCGGCGCCCACGCCCGTCGCCGTGGACACAGAGGGGGCTGTACAGCGCCTGGCGCAGCTGGTGCGCATCCCGACGGTGTCCAATTATGATGCGGAAAAGTTTGATGAAACACAGTTTGAGGGCTTCCGTGAGAAGCTGCGGGAATTGTACCCCCGCGTACATGCGATGTGCCCGCCCGTGCGCATCGCCCACACGGGCATGCTGTTTCACTGGAAAGGAAAAAGCAGCGCCGCTCCCGTTGTCCTGATGGCGCACTATGACGTAGTGCCTGTAGACGAAGCGGGGTGGAAGCATCCGCCTTTCTGCGGCGAGGTGTTTGACGGCGAGCTGTGGGGGCGCGGTACGCTGGACACGAAAATCACGCTGCTGGGCATTCTGGAGGCGGCCGAACGGCTGATGAGCGAGGGCTTTGTGCCCCGGAACGACGTGTACTTTTCTTTCTCAGGCGACGAGGAAGTGAGCGGGCCGAGCGCACCGGCCATCGTGGAATATTTGAAGGAGCGGGGCGTCAGGCCCGCAATGGTGGTGGATGAAGGCGGCGCCGTTGTAGACGGCGTATTCCCCGGCGTCAAGCAGCCCATCGCGGTGGTGGGCATCGGAGAAAAAGGCTTTATGAATGTGGAGCTGACGGCGCGTGCCGCCGGCGGCCATGCCAGCACGCCGGCCGTGCCCTCCACGCTGGGCATGCTGTGCCGGGCCGTGGCCGATTGCGAAAAACACCAGTTCAAGGCGCATCTGACGGCGCCCGTGCGCGCGCTGTTCCAAAACGTGGGGCCGTATGCGCCTTTCGGCCTGCGGCTGGTATTTGCGAATCTGTGGCTGTTTGGGCCTCTGCTGCCGCTTCTGGCGGGCAGGCTGGGCGGCGAGCTGGGCGCGATGATGCGCACCACCATGGCGTTCACCACGGCGCAGGGTTCCAAGCAGATCAACGTGCTGCCCACCGAGGCGTCGGCGGGCATCAACCTGCGGCTTGTCAATCTGGATACGCCGGAAAGTGCGGCGCAGCACCTGAAAGACGTCATTCGCAACGATAAGGTGGAGGTCAAGGTAACATACGCTCAGAATGCCAGCCCGTATGCCTCCGCGGAGGATGCGAACTGGGAGACGCTGGCCAAGGCAGTGGGCGACACATGGCAGGGCAGCATCGTCTCGCCGTACCTGATGATGGCCTGCTCCGACAGCCGTCATTTCAGCGCCATCTGCCGGGACGTATACAAGTTCAGCGCCATGGCGCTCTCCAAAGAGCAGCGGGGGCTGATCCACAACAACGACGAGCGTATCCCGGTGCGTGAGATTGCCAAGACGGTGGAATTTTTCACCCGGCTGGAGCAAAGCATATAACGAAGCAGACCGCCGCGCGGCGCGCGGAAATCCTGATGATTTGGAGAAAATGAAAATGGATATGAATTTGGTGAAGCAGTATGCGGAATTTGCCGTAAAGATCGGCGTCAACCCCCAGCCGGGGCAGACGCTCATCATCCGTGCGCCTATCGAGGGGGCTTTTTTCGCCCGGGCCTGTGCCGAGGCGGCCTACGCTGCGGGCGCGAAGGAAGTGGTGGTGCACTATTCGGACGAAAAGCTGTCCCGCATTAAAATGGAGCATACCGCCGTGGAGGTATTGGAGGATGTGAAGCCCTGGCTCCAGCGCAGCTATCTCGATTATGTGGAGAGTGAGGGCGGCGCGTGCATGCTGTCCATTTCCGCGCGGGACCCGGAGATCTACAAGGGGCTTGATATGGAAAAGATCGACCGCGCAAACCAGGCGGCTATGAAGGCGCAGGAGGAGTGGCGCAGCTATACCATGAGCGACAAGGTGCAGTGGAGCATCGTGGCGATCCCAAGCGCCGCGTGGGCGGGAAAGGTATTTCCCGGCGCGGCGGAGGACGAGGCTCAGGAAATGCTTTGGGACGCTATCTTCGACGTGTGCCGCGTGAAAAACGGCAATGTGGTGTCCGAGTGGCAGGCGCATGTGAAAAAAATGACCGCCTGGCGCGACCGCATGAATGCGCTGGATCTGGACAGCATCCGGCTGCAGAGCGCCAACGGCACAGACCTCACCATCGGCCTTGCGGACGGGCATGTGTGGGAGGGCGCTCAAAGCCGTACGCCCGAGGGCTACACATTCATCGCAAATATCCCCACCGAGGAAGTGTTCACCGCGCCGCACCGTCTGCGCGTAAACGGCGTTGTAAAGGGCACCAAGCCCTATGTGTACAACGGCAACCTCATTGAGGGCTTTTCCGTCACCTTCAAGGACGGCGAAGTGGTGGAGCATTCGGCCCAAAGCGGCGAGGCGCTGCTGGGCCAGCTGCTGGACACCGATGAAGGCTCCCGCCGCATCGGCGAGATCGCGCTGGTGCCGGCGTCCAGCCCCATCAACCGGCGGGGCATTTTGTTCTACAATACGCTGTTCGACGAGAACGCGGCCTGCCACATCGCCTTCGGTAAGGGTTACCCCGGCACTGTAAAGGGCGGTACGGCCATGACGAAGCAGGAACTGTTGGCCCACGGTGTGAACGACAGCATCATCCACGAGGACGTGATGGTGGGCGCGCCGGATATGACCATTACGGGTACCACCAGAACGGGAGAGAACGTGAAGATCTTTGAAAACGGAGAATGGGCATTTTAATGGAAAATAAAAGGGACCTCCCGCAGGTGCGGGAGGTCCCTTTTTTACAGAGAAAAATATCCGGCTCAATGAGCGACGAACCAGAAAATGCTGCCCTTGCCGGGTTCGCTGTCCACACCGAAGGGAAAGCCGTGGTTGATGAGGATGGCCTTTGTGATGGAAAGCCCCAGCCCTGTGCCGACCTTGCCGGCGTCCGCGCGGGAGCGGTAGTATTTGTCAAAGATATAGGGAAGATCTTCCCGGGCAATGCCCGCGCCGTGGTCCTCAATCTCTACCCGCACGGCGGCGTCCGGCTGCGGTTTTACGCGCAGCGCCACACAGCCGTCCGGCCCGATATGATGGATGGCGTTCGCCAGCAGATTGTGCACCACACGGCTCATCATGTCCGGGTCTGCCGTTACGGTACAGGGGTCGGCAGCATCTACCGTGAGGGTGTAGCCGCTCTGCTCACAGATATTCTGGTAGCGGTAGGCCACTTCGTCGCACAGCTGTGCCAGGTCGAACTGGACGGGATTGAGCTTTTCGGTGCCGGAGGAATATTTGGAAAGCTCCATCACGCTGTTCACAAGGCCGGAGAGGCGGTCGGTCTCGTCCACGATGACCGAGAGCTGTTCGTCCCGCTTTTCCTTGTTGTCGCCCGTCAGGTCGCGTACCGTCTCGGCATAGCCCTTGATGAGCGTCAGCGGCGTGCGCAGGTCGTGGCTGACATTGGCGATGAGGTCCCGCTGCAGCTCCGAGGTGCGGCCCACCTCCCGGGCCATGGTGTTGAAATCCCCGGCCAACGCGCCCAGCTCGTCATCCGCCTGGGGCGTGACGCGCACCTTGTAATTGCCGCGTGCCATCTCCCGCGCGGCGCGGGAAATGGCCGAGATGGGTTTTGTGAACCAGCGGCTGAATACATAAGCACCCGCAATACTGACGATGAGCAGCACGGCGGCAATGATGGGCATTTGCGCACTGATGACGTCGGCGGCCTGGCCCACACGCTCCAGGTCTGTGGAGAGGATGAGAGAATACTGGTTGTTGATGTTGCGGCACACCACCATCTGCCGGGTGCCGGAGGTGCTTTCCAGGCCGGGCAGGATGCGGGAGTCCGGCAGAGTAAAGTTCAGGTCTCCCAGTACGAAGGTCGTGGCCCGCAGGTTGACGGCTGCGGTGCTGTTCCACTGCGGCTCTGAATATTCCATAAGCTGGCTCAGCGGATTGGGATGCAGCAGGCACTGGTCGGACTGCAGCTGGTGAAGATGCAGCAGGACCTTGCAGTCTGTTCCGGCTACCTCAAAGCATTTTCCGGCCAGCAGCCCCCGGTTGTCCATGATCTCCTCCATCATGTCTGAGGGAATATGAACGCCGCCGCTCTTGTCGAAGCTCTCGAATTTGCCGTATTTTTCAATGATGGCGGAATAGACGTCCGCCGCATGGTTCAGATCCGCGAGCACGCGCCGGTTGTACATGGGCTCCAGCAGCTTTACGCTCAGCAGCCACACCAGCGCCAGCAGCACCATGCTCATCAGCACAACAAACAGCATCAGCTTGCGGCTGATCCTATTGAAAAAACGCCGCTTTTTTACGGCCGCGCCCGCGGGGCGCTTGTCCTGCTTCATTTTCCGGGCCTCACATCGGGGTCAAATTTATAGCCGATGCCCCATACCGTCACGATGTTGTCGCGGTATTTGCCCAGGTGGCTGCGCAGCATTTTGACATGGGTATCCACGGTGCGGTCCTCGCCGTAATAGTCGTAGTTCCACAACTTTTGCAAAATCTTTTCCCGGGAAAGCGCCAAGCCCTTATTGGATACAAGGAACACCAGAAGATCGAATTCCTTGGGCGTAAGGGGAGCTTCCTCCCCGGCGATCTTCACGCTGTGGGAGGCAGTGTCTATGACAAGGTCCCCGAATACAAAGCTTTCGCCGCCCTCCTGCGTTTTGGGCATGGTGCGCGCCAGGACCACCTTTACGCGGGCCACCAGCTCCCGCGGGCTGAACGGCTTTACCACATAATCGTCCGCGCCGCCCTCCAGGCCCGCAAGCTTGTCGTATTCCTCGCCGCGTGCCGTCAGCATGATGACGGGCGTGTCGATTTTGCGCTTGCGCATCTCGCGCAGGCAGGTCATACCGTCCACAAACGGCATCATGATGTCCAATATCACAAGGTCCGCTCCGGAGGCGGCCAGCGCCGCCAGAGCGGCGGAGCCGTCGGTGGCCTCTTCGCACTGGAAGCCTTCGTGCTCCAAATGCTCACGGATCAGCTCGCGGATGCGCGGCTCGTCGTCTACGATCAAAATTTTTGCCATAACAAACACCTCGTTTTCGGCAGCAGATGGTTTTTTCGTTTTTCTTATAGTAGCATATTACAGCGCCGATATGTCAAATTTGTGAAAATGTTTTACGCATGCGTCCCTGCCGATTGACGGCGCGGGCGGAGCGCGGTAAAATGGCAGATAGGACCGGCGCGCCTCCCCGGAGGCCCCTGCCTGCAGGGCCGGATCACGCGGCGCGTATGCGCCGGGAAATGGGATGATCTTGAATGGCGGTATTTTTGTGGGTTCTGGCCGTGTGCATCGTTCTGCTGTGGCTTTTTCTGCGGCCGGGCCGCTACGGCGAGGCGCAAAAGCAGCTGGTGTACGGCGTAAACCACGCGCACCGTGGCTTGCATACGAAGGATAAGACGGTGCCGGAGAACAGCCTGCCCGCGTTCCGCGCGGCGGCGGAGGCCGGCTACGGCGTGGAGCTGGATATCCAGCTCTCCAGGGACGGGCAGGTCGTGGTGTTCCACGACGACACGCTGGACCGTGTGTGCGGCGTGCACGGCCGTGTGGACGAATTTACATTCGAGGAGCTGCGCGGGATGCGTCTGTGCGGCACACAGGAGACGATCCCCCTGCTGACGGAGGTGTTTGAAGTGATGGGCGGCAGAACGCCCATGATCATTGAACTCAAGACGGGGCGGCGCAACGACGAGCTTTGCGAAAAGGGGCTGGCGCTGATGCGCGCGTACAACGGCCCCTACTGCATCGAGAGCTTTGACCCGCGCATCGTGCGCTGGTTCCGGAAAAATGCGAAGGATGTGCTGCGGGGACAGCTTTCTGACGCGCCCGCCTCGTTTCGGGATGAGCCGAAGCCGCTGGCATTCGCATTGGGCTGCCTGTTCACCAACGTGCTGGCGCGCCCGCAGTTTATCGCTTACGGCCCCGGCAAAAAGCCATGGACCGCCCGTCTGGCGGAGGCAATGGGCGCCATCCGCGTATGCTGGACCGTGCGCCCCGAAGACGATATAAACGCGAAAGAAGCGGAAAACGACGCGGTGATTTTCGAATTTTATCACCCCGCGCCGAAGTATAAGTGAAAGAACCCGCGGCCTGGCCGGTATGGGGCGCTTTTGCGCCCCTTTTTTGCCTTTTTTAGAGAAATTTTGCCCCGCGTGCAATTTTTGGCAGGGCTGCGGGGTATACTTCATAGCAAAGGCCGCCTGGTGTGCGGCCGCCTTTGCCAGTATTACAAACTGTAAGGAGAAACAAACATGAACCGACTGTACCGTATTTCCGCGCTGGCGCTTGCCGCCGCGCTCTGCCTTGCCCTTGCCGCCTGCGGGAGCAGGCCGGCGTCCTCCGGCAGTACGTCCGGGGGAGGCTCGTCTTCCGTGTCCACGCCTGCCGCCTCCGGCTCGGGTTCCGTTTCGGGTTCCGTGCCCGCTTCGTCCGGCGGGGCCGGGGACACGATGAGCGAGGGCCAGCGCTACGCCTATGCCATCCGTGACGCGCGTCCGGCCGAGGACAATGAGTATTCCGAGATCGCCTGCGGCGACGCGGGCGGTGAGCCGATGCTGGCCGTGAATCCCAACGATGTGTCCGCCGAGGATGCGGCGTCCAGCATCCAGATGATGCTGGACACCATGGGCATCGATCCCGCAACGCTGGACGCGTACGCCTTCAGCATGTCGATGATGAATGTGCGGGCCTACGCCATCGGTGTGTTCAAGCCTGCCGAAGGCCAGGCCGAAGCCGTGCAGGCTGCGGTGGAAAGCTATGTTTCGCTGCAGCGCAAGTCGTTTGAAAACTATCTGGCCGACCAGTACGAGGTTGCCAAGGGCGCGCTGATCAAAACGCTGCCCGGCGGAGAAATCGTACTTGTGATGAGCGAGGGTGCGGCAGACATCATGGCCAATCTGGAAAAAACACTGAAATAACAGGCGGGAGCATTGCCTGAAAAAAGGGCCTCGTGCTGATGCGGTTGATGCATCCGGCACGGGGCCCGTCCCTTTGCAGGCGTGGATCATGCATCTGGGATGGCATCTCCGGCATAGCTCCACGGCCCTTGCGCCGTTGGGGCGAAAAAGGCGGCGTTCCCGCCGCTGTACGGCAGCTGCGTCAGAAGAACATAAAAGCCCTCGGGCCGCTGCTCTGCGCGGGACAGGTGGTTCAGGTATGCAAGCACACAGTCGTCCCAGGGCAGCTCCGCCGTCTGCCAGGAGGCTCCGCCATCTGCACTGCAGTAGAGCAGGGGCCAGTTTTCCTCTGGACCTGTGGCAAGAGTGAGAAACGCCGTGCCGTTCGGCGTCATGGAAAAACCGCTGAGGATGTGGGAGGTGCCGAAGTGCGGCAGGGCGCCGAATGCCGTCCAGCTTTGCCCGCCGTTATGGGTGAAAAAAGCATATTTTTCCTCGCCGCCGCCCGGGGAATGCTGCGTGCCCACCGCTGCAAAGCCCAGCTCCGGCGTCAGAAACTCCAGCTTTGCGTATTCGACAGGACGGTCCAGCGCGGTGAGGGACTGACCGAACCATGTGACGCCTTCGTCCGGCGTGACGGTGACACTGCAATCCAGCGGGCCGGACGCATACAGTACAGCCTGCACCTTGGAGCCGGTTTCAGCGGCCAAAATGCGGCCTGCCCCGGTAAAGAGAGCACGGGTCGTTTCCGGCGAAACAGCGGAGCCGTGCCCCGCCGTGAACCAAACGCCTCCGTCCGCGGCGGCAAAGCAAGGGCCGTTTGTGCTGGAAAAATCCGGTACGGCGGCAGACTGCGGAGCATCCGGCAGCGGTGCGGAGGGGGCGAAGCTCTGCCGCAGGAACCGTTTGCTTTCACTGACCAGCCCACACAGCCGACCAGCTTTGAAGCCATCTATTTTTATGGCGGCATCAAGTATGCCTATGGGTTCTCGTTTGACAAGTCCAAAGTCCTGACCGAATATCTCTATCACTGGCCCAACGGCCGGGAGGCTCTGGTTTTTTCCAGAGAAGGCAATGGTTATCAGTTCCGCGAGAATGTTCAGGAACAGCTTACCCTTGCCGGACGCACCGCAGAAAACCGGCTTTACCTGTCCAGCTCCAACGAGTGGAACTGCCCCCAGACCGAGAAGGCCTATCTGTGGTTCTTTGAAAAGCTGACCGGTTTCATGGGAAC